>Ga0307507_10004306_pt1 | contig 25584 bp, 28 predicted proteins | sample 7_EM_MG_FD_207223 | JGI IMG/M metagenome (GOLD analysis project Ga0307507, IMG submission 207223) | Populus trichocarpa ectomycorrhiza microbial communities from riparian zone in the Pacific Northwest, United States - 7_EM | ecosystem: Host-associated > Plants > Roots > Unclassified | place...
GAGGTAAGATGGAGAGATTAAATGGTTTTGAGGGAGAAAGGTTACCCTGTGTGTGTGGGTATCATGGTAGAGGCAGTCACATTTGTGGGCTGGCATACCCCTATCTGATGATCAGTGATTTATCAGATGATCAGATCCGTCATTGTGATAAGCTTGTCTGGTACATATATGATAGTGGACTGCACTGTATCTTATTCAGCCCTAAGTTAGTGGTGGGAAAGGTCTCTAGAGTATCGTCTAATATGTCTAATTACTGCATACAGCAGTACGGGATGATATGGTATGCGGGCTTTTGTCTGTGCAATGACTTATTTTTATTTTTATCTATTTCTTTCCCACCAGTTGATTAGACTCTAGTCTAAAGTTCTACATGCTGTGTTTCAAGTTGTGTTACGCATCATGGTGCTGCCGGTTTGACGAAAATCCGTGGACGAGCAGATTAATGCTGCGAGAGAAAGAGAGAAAGGTGGGGGTTCGCTCGTTAGTTAGTACTGTATAATGCTTACGCATTTCTTCCGTGATATCGAGCTCGACACTTTTAACGGCAACTGTAACCCTCTTTAGACCACCAAATTGCTGTATTATCTTGCAAATCATCTCTCGAACTGGCACAGCGCGAAGGGCCTCAAACCGGGACTAAAGAGGTGCCGAATCCCGATCTCGGATTGGAGGATCACAACGGTGAACTTTGGGAAAGTAGGAGCTATGATATGATGCAAGATGTAGGTATGATAAACTTTCTTGAGTGGAGAGAGATAAGTAGCTTTTTTGTTTGTTTTTTCCTCTTTGTTTCTTTTTTGACCGGATACGGGTACAGTACGGTAATCTGGCTGGAGGGATTAGCCCTGCGGGGTGCGAAATTTTGGTGAGCGAAAAATGCACTGGGCCGTGCATGTACTCAGATATTCGCAATGCGGGATGTAGAATTATACACGGGGGTAGAATTGGACAGGTACTCGAGTACCGGTACAGTGCGGTAGAGTACTTTGCTGGATCAGTAGGCAACCCGCTCGCCACCTAATCGCCGTTTTCAGGGGCCCACCTTTAGGCACGTTGCACCGTGCTGGTCCAGTAGTTTGTGAATTACCGATACGAATCTCCTAGTGTGGTGAGACTCCCTACCAGTATTATTTATTATGGAACACAAAACCTCCACAATGTCGGGTGGTTGGTAGGATTATGTGTGTGGTAACTTCTGGTACAGAGCCGTATCATGCTCGTGCCCAACAAAATAGAGAAGAGAAGCGAGGGAGAGGAAGAAAAGGAAAAAAGAAAGGGAAAAAGAAAAGAAAAGAAAAAAACTTCGATCCTCTCCTCCGATTCTCTGCCCAGTGCTGTGCGGTGCTGTGCGGTCTTGTCCATGCGGCCACAACCTCCGACGCAAACAATAAGACAAGACGAGACAATGCCAATGTTCTCTCCAAAGCGTGTCCTCCCTTGGGCCGAACACCCTTTTTTCTTTCTCTCCTTTTTTCCCCCTTCCTCTTTCTGGGCTCCACTGCTGGTAGTACTTGCGCGTCCCGAAGCTTAAGCCTCGAATGCGGGGTTATTAGTGCGAAAGTCAAGGCGAGCGACGAAGTTTTGGAGATCCGTGCTGTGCTGTGATTTTTTCCTTTCTCCTTCTTTTTTGCTTTTGCTCCTCCCTGTTTGCTCGCAGGCGACCAGGTAAGGGGATCAGATCAGTAAACTGCAGTATTGGTCATGTTCGATCTAAATTGTGCTCCACGGTTCTGGTTGCTTTTTTATTTTGAGTTTTCCCGGGTTTGATGGACGATGCAGGAGAGGAGAAAAAGAGAGAGAGAGGGAAAGAGGGATACCGGTAGGTGGGGTGCTGTTTGCGGAAGGAAGGAAGGATCGTTGGGGGGGATACAGTATTGTGTTTCGAATAAAGGGGTGTTGAAAGGGGAAAGGATTGTTGCCTGTTTTCTTTGCTCCTTGTCCGTCGCTTTCTTTTTACCAAGCTGCCGGTATTCATTCGAATTTCACCTTTCCCAAGACGGAAAAGATGGGATTTTTGTGAATCGGCATGTTTAGTGGATCCTTGGGCATGGTGCTAGATGGGAGACGGGGTTTGTGATTCGCTGCCACTGGACAAAGCACAGCACAGCCCACCCGACAGATAAGATTAAACTTGGACCAATACTCGAGTACTTGTACCCGTACCGGTACGAGTACCGTGCTAGCGCAGAAAGTGACTGGATTTTTTACCCTACTATGGCTTAATTTCTATTGACTGGTTCATACAATACTCATCACCCCCGAGATAAAGCCGGGGGTGCTACAATGGGGCATTGTATGATACTGTATTTCGAGTACACGTACCGGTACTACAGTATACCGTATGCCCAAGCCACTGCGTAAGATGGGTCCAGACCGCGGCAGGGAGGGGACAAATTCTGCTGCGCTAACGGCGGGGAGGAGGGTGGCCAACATCTCTCGCTTCTCTCGTGCCTGAAGTGAAATGGTGGACGGATGGATGGAAATGAATGCCGCTGGTGCCAGATCGCTGCAGCAGATCGCTGCAGCAGATGGCTTCTCCCCTTCTTTTGATGGGGTCAATATCAATCGTGGTCGTGCGTTATGGTACCGTTACAATGTACGGTACTCGGATATAGTAGTGTGCAGTACTGGTTTGCTCCTGGGAATTTAGGATAGAGGACAGTACCGGTGCCATACTCCGCGAATAGGAGAGTCGTATCACAACATGGCATTCACTCCGGTGCGAATGTTTTCCCTTTCTGCCTTTTTGTCTCCTTCGCCTTCCACTCGAGCAACATCCTGCCTACCCTTGTGCATTACCGCTACAGTGCGCTCTTACGGCACCGGTATTTACTTTTGCGGGACATCGCTTGGAGGTGTGTTTGTGCTTTGGTCTTGGTGCTTGTAGAGCAAACATGGCGAATGTTCAGTCGCAAGGGAAGGGAGCTTGCACTTCTCTGCACGTTGCACTTGTCGTGTTGTATGGAGGCATCTTTGGAGTAAATGGTATCACACTGCAAGCTCGCGTCCGCCCTATCCTCCCTTTCAGTCGACTCGCTTTTGCATTTCGTCCAGTGGATAACCACAGCCGCGGCAGCGTTCGCCCGCTTTCCAACTTTCTTTTCACCCTCGTTTTCAGTTATCTGTTCCAAGAATTATGATGGCTTTGGGTTTGACCGCTACCTTACACACTCGCGATAATATTATAATACTGATAACTAAGGAAAAAAAAAAAAAATTAATTGCCATATCTGGTACCGGTAATGTATGTGGAGAAAGACCGGCGGTCATTGTGGACGCTGTTGCAGCTTCTCATGCACACATACTCTCCCTCGCCTTCTCTTGACTTTTTTTTTCTTTTTTTCTTTTTTTTTTGGCTTGCTCGCCCCCGGATCTTTCATCCTTGGGGGCTGCCACGGATTTGCCAATCCCGCTTGCCTGCTTCTCACTTGAGAGTGAGTTATTCCTCTTTCGTACCTGTCAGCCTGTCAATTTAGTGTGGGTAGACTACCGTAAACTTACGTCCTCTCCACTCTCTTTCCCGCCGTCTCCCCCCCCCACCTCTACCCAGCTCCTGAGCTTCAGGTTCTGCTGTTTTTCTTTCCAACTCAATCAATACCTTTTTTCCCATTCTCTTCCATCTTGCGCATTACCCACTCTTTAAATTGCTCCCAAACTTGCTGATGGTTGAGAAGGACAAGTTCTTTTCCCCTAAAGTCTGAACTCCAGATTCGCTGCGTAAGGAGGATCAGGCCCTTCGGATCCCTCGCGCGAGCCCTCGAAACCGTCATAGGCACGGCAAGCGGCCAGTAAACATGAGGATTCGCATTCGTGAACAGCTCAGTTTGTTAGTCGCTCTAACGGCACTGGTAGCGGTTGGCGTCTTGGCCGTTGTAACAGTGAGTTCCGTTCCCTTCATCCATCCCCAACTTACCAAACCGGATCAAACTTTAACCTGGTGCCCGACAATCCTTTCTAACGGGAGCAGTGGGTTCACAATTACCGACTAGTCCTCGATGTTCGCTCATCGAGATTCTCGCTCACCGCCTCATTAAAATCTGTACAGGTCACCCAGTCAATTGCCCTCCTCTACAACACCGTCTATGCCATCAGTACTAGGGCCATCTTGCAAAGCGCTTTACGGAGGTACCAGAAGGGGAACAATACTGTGGATAATTGGCTACGGACCATCGATGACTTGAAAAACTCGGGTAGTGCTGATATGGGGGGCTTCCCGCATGTCTTGCAGATGGTGGTCTACGATGAGAACCTTAGCGCCGGTATGGTTGGAGTGCCTGATGGAACGGTGATTGATGGAATGCAACTTAGTGCTGCGAACCCAAACTTTACCGGCACACTGCCGAATGGGACGATGATAAAAGTTGGGGGTGGGCTGGGTGGTAGAATGGGTCTGTTGAACGTGACGGGAGATAATGCTAATGGGGTCGTGTTACCTGCTGACCCGGTCAATGGAAACGTCACGTACCCAATGCTTCTCGCGAATCCATCTCCGGCTTACTATGCTGAGGCCGATGCGAACCTTACTAAAGGACTGCCAGTGAAGGATGGGTTTCCCCATGCACTTTACCCTTTTTTGCAGGGTAGTCAGGCACTTGCCCCGAGCAACGTGTTTACCCCGGAGGATATATATTCTAAAAGGGGATTGCTGCTCGGTCCGATGAGGGTCAACGAGTCCTTCTACATACTGTCGCTCACGATTCCAGTCATCAATAACACTAGCGAGGCGACATTACTGGGATTTCTCACGGTCATATTGAACGCCGGTGCAATACTCGACATTATCCAGGATACGCGTGGTATGGGGTCTACGGGCCAAACAATATTGGTTGGCCCGGCTACACCTGACAACAAATGGGCGGATCACGCTCTTTCCGCCATCTCCGAGACGCATACAACTACAAATAACCGGTCGGATTCTACGGGCCCCGTTAGAATTACCAGGAGGAGCTCTTTGGATTGGGATACGGGTTCTCCCGAGTCAGCGATTGAATGGGTGGGAAGAAAGTTGGGTCTTCGAAAGAGGGCTCTTCCCGAAAAGATGGGGGACTATGAATTCCGATACCTGTTCCCACCAGGCAGGCACCCGGGGCTGGTCGGGCAGGTACGTAGGCTGAAGGATTACCCTATGGTTAAAAAGGTCTACCAAAGCGGGATCGGTGTGAATGGACGGGATGGTCATAATGGTGATGGGGGAGGGAGTAATCTTGACACGAGGAACTCTCAGGGCCGGCTTGTTAGTGTTGGGTGTGACTCCCCTTTCACAAACACTCCTCTTCTCGGGCTAACATATTATAGCTTTTCAATTGTGGAAGTCATCAAGAATCTCTCTGATTGGGCTCTGCTGGTGGAACAAGACCAAGAGGAAGCATTTAAACCGATCTACAAGCTAAGGAATATATTACTGGGCACTGTTTTCGGAACCTTCGCTGTTGTCATTGCCTTGGTGTGTCCGATAGCTCACTTTGCCGTCAAGCCCATAACCAGATTGAAGCGTGCAACAGAAAAAAGTAGAGAATTTTCTGACCCTTATCGTACTGGCCTAGCCCAATGCTGCTTGTACTGAATGCTAACCCCTCCTCTGTAGGCACTCGACCACCTTCGTATACCCCTGATGGCGGATCATCTGGCGTAATCGATTCCCTTGATCCTGAGGCCAATTTGGAGGATCCGGAAAACGGGGATCGAGGGGGTAATCGGTTTTACGGAATAGGGGAGTTAATGCGGCGCCGGCGTCTTAGAAGGAATAGTTCTCAGAGTGGGGATGGGAGCGATGAGCAGCGGAGACGGGCGTTCCGGATCCCTGGCAAAGTGCGGGAAAGGAAACATATTATCGATGATGAACTCACCGACTTGACACGGACGTTTAATGAAATGTCCGAGGAACTTGTGAGGCAATATGAGAACCTTGAGGAGCGGGTTGCCGAGCGGACCAAGGAGCTTGAGGAGCAGAAGAAGGTTGCCGAGTCAGCTAACCAGGCTAAATCGCTCTTCGTGGCTAATATCACTCACGAGCTGCGGACACCTTTGAACGGCATTTTGGGTATGTGCGCTGTTTCCATGCAGGAGGATGACATACCCAAGATCAAGCGGTCACTCGCCGTGGTCTACAAGAGTGGGGAATTGTTGCTCCATCTTCTCACGGATTTGTTGACTTTCTCGAGGAACCAAGTGGGACATATGGCTATATCACTGGACGAGAAGGAGTTTCGGATGGCGGAGATATCGACGCAGATCAAGGCTATATTCGAAACCCAAGCAAATGAGTCCAAGATTGATTTTAGCATTAGTATTGCGCCGGAGAAGGCTGTTCAAGAGATGGTATTTTGGGGTGATTCGAACAGGATACTCCAGGTTTTGATTAACCTGGTTAGCAATAGTCTTAAGTTCACTCCGTTAGTTAAATTCCGACCTCTTTTCGGTTGCGATGCTGACATTAGGATAGGGAGAACGGCGCCGTTCAGGTTCGGATGAGGTTACCGCAAGAGGTGCTTCCGGTCCCTGAAGAAACCACAATACGGCGTGGCAGCTCTAGGACCGGATCCAAGCGTGACCAGGGGTCAAGAGCCGTCTCCCGAATTAATTCCACTAACACTCCTCGGAACGGGTCACCTGCCGCCAGTAGCCCTCCCCCGACGAGCCAAGCAGCTAGTCCTCCCATTACCGAGAAAGTTGGTGACCAGATACTCGGGGATGGACCAATATTAGGACCTCCCCCAAATGCTAAGACATTCATGTTCGAATTTCAAGTTGAGGATACCGGCCCTGGCATCCCGGAGCATCTCCATCAAGAGGTTTTTGAACCATTCGTCCAAGGCGATCTCCGCCTAAGCAAGAAGTACGGCGGAACAGGCCTTGGCCTAAGCATCTGCGACCAACTCGCAAAGCTAATGCAAGGCACAATTGAGCTCAAGAGCCTAGAGAAGGCTGGGACAACTTTCACAATGAAAATCCCTCTAAAGTACGTAAAAGAGTACACCCCAAGCGTCAGCCCCAGCTCTGCGGCTATCGATAGAGCCCTGCCCGAGACGGCATCCGCTAGAAGCGTCCAAAGTGGTGTCTCCTTCGGAAAGAATCACAAGCCACGCCTAGTGGGCCTCAGCCAACCGTTCTTCGCCCCTAGCATACCACCGAATCCAACACCCGACCAAGAGCTCCCCGAGATGGCTGCGAACGGCGGGATGCATGAGCACCGAGGGAATGGGGAAACAGGGAGGATTCGAGTGCTGGTCGCGGAGGATAACAAGGTCAATCAAGAGGTTGTGCTTAAGATGCTTAAGCTTGAGGAGATTTATGACGTTACCATTGCAAAGGATGGCCAGGAGGCTGTGGACAGGATTAAGGAGGCGTTGGACGTTGGGGAGAATTTCCAACTGGTGCTTATGGATATTCAGGTATTTTCCTTCCCTCCCGATAGCTAATCGGGCAAGTGCTAATAATGAATGAAAGATGCCAAACCTCGACGGCATAGAATCCACGAGAATAATCCGTCATTTGGGCTACGATGCACCGATAGTGGCATTATCAGCCTTTGCCGAGGAAAGCAATGTTCAAGACTGTGACTACCCCTCCCCCCCCCCTCTTCTCCCTCCTCCTCAGCCGCGCAATACTAACCTGACTCGTGTAATAATCAAAAGGCCTGGACGCCGGCATGAACTTCTTCCTGGAAAAACCCATCAGGCGGCCCCAGCTCAAACAGGTCCTGAAAACTTACTGCTCCACTATAAAAGAAGAGTGCGCGTCCTCCGTAGAGCAGCTTGCCGAGGGGTCCACTTCTGTGGGGACGACTCCGATGACTACGCCTCCCGTGGAGACGGCGGGGGAAAAGAGTATTGGGGGGTCGATTGGTGGTGGGGGATGAGAGTTTGGGAAGGGGGAGAGGGTACGGGGTTGAGTATATATATGCCCCTCTCTTCCTTCCTCCGCATACGTTTGAGAAGAGATTTTTCCTTAGGATTTTTTTGATCATTTTCGCCCACTTCCTAATACTTTTGGGAAATTTACTGTAATTTTACTGTTTTCTTTTCCCCTTTCTTCATTCTGGCGTACTCTTGGAAAACTTGCTTTTTATCGGGGTGTTTCTACTTTTTTTTCTTTTCCTTTCATAATCGCTTGATCTGACAAGCAGGAAATTTTCTTTTTTTTGGGAAAAATGAGGAATAGCTTTCTAGGTTTATTTGGGGATATTATGATACGTTACGGTATTGGGTATTTTTCATTGTTTTTAACGATTAAGTAAAGGAGGAGGGAGGGGGGTAGTAACCTTTCTTCTCCTCTCTCCTCTCTTTTGGTTTTGGGGAATTTTTTTTTCTTCCCACCACTATCAATAGTGGTGAGTTAGCTAGTTAGACGTACAAAATACTATACATACATGATACGGCAAAGTACCGTGACAGATATCGCGATCGGTTGATGCGTTTTTTTTCCTTCAGCCCCGTTCAACAGCGCTCAATAGGGTTGATATCTGGTGAATCGGGACGCTATTCCATAACCTGTGTGCTGTTTTTCTAAGACTAATGTCGGAAATAAAAGTATCCGAGGTGAGGGACTGAAGAGAAAGTAAAAGACTTGGCCGGATGTGGGAGCAGTATGGTCATGGAAGGAGGATTAGAATTGTCCAATGTCCTTTTTTTCCTCATTACCATTTACTTGAGCGCGGGGCCATGGTACAGTACAGTACTCGTACACATGAGGGGTATGGTATCTATATACAGTGCCAATGATTTGAGCCCCACTATTCCCCGCCGGACATAAAACTTTCGTCTGTCGCGTTGAAGACATATTTCTAATGACTAAGGTGTAGTATTTGCTACACAGTGTATTTTTATTTTCACATGATCTTGCTACTATAGAACATAGGATCTTTAATTCGGCCTCTTGCCCAGTATTTATGTATAGTATGAAACCATCGTCTAAAATCTCGATATATACAGTAAGTTACTCATCTGTTGACCTTTTACTTCAAGATTGGTTATCAAAGTATAATATACTCTTATTCGTCTCATAAATGTAAGATTAAAAGTATAAACTTAGTTCTAGCCGCTCTGGTAATTCGATTGATATAGTGAGTTTCATATTGACTTTTCTTGTACCATGATGGTATTCTTAAAACTTCATCTTTTTTAGGGGGTGGTCTTGTTAATTATTTGCTTAGGCATCAAGTATTCTGTTTTTCTTGGAGGATGTATGTTAATAATTCATGAGATGAGTATTAAGTTTTATTTTTCGATCAATTGATTGAAGAGTAGTCAAGCAAGCAATAAGTTACTCGCTGGTTCATTTGCTATGCGGACAGTCCACAACCCTAACCCTATCCTAACAAGAAATACAACGAGAATTCTTCAATCTTTCCTCACCTTCCCATTCATTTACACCTGTAATAAACTTACTTTTATCAATAATTATTGGTCAATCTTTTTACAATTTTCACTACTAGTAGCATTCATTTCTTTTTCAGTATTTTGTCGAACTTCCTGTAGTAGGGGTTTGTGCAAAATTCTTATAAACCGATTCACTTCTGCGTCTGATCCACTTCCCGGCCCAGTACGTTAGGCAAAAACAATTACTCTGACCTGCTATTCTGGCACTTCAGTATTTTCCCTCGAGCCTCAGAACAGGATTTTTTTATGGCTGGATGGTTGAACGAAATAGCGAGGTGCTTTGTTTGCGAATAGGCGAGGGTTAGGGTTGTGGATTCTGCTTAGCAAATGAATTGGGATGCACGGAGCCTGGGCAACAGATGCTCTCCGGTTATTTGGTTGCACCCACCCAAGGTCCCCGGCCTCAATGATTCCCCCTTCTCCGTTCAAACCACGGTCAAGTCTTCTATTTCATTAACTTCCTCATTCTACAAATTTCCAACCACCCTCCAACAGACGATCTCCAAACAATCAACCCATTGAAATCCTTCTACTGGTGTCTATTACCTTATATCCCTTATTATAACATCACTAAGCCTCTCTACGTCGCATTGGCTATTAAGCAATCATGCCGGCCGTTGCACAGTTTCCCATCAAAGACATGCTATCGCAAGTCAACAAGTGTGGAAAAATGGAAAATAAAGGAGGAGAGGCTGGTGATGGCAGAAGCCTGGTAGTAGTGGGCCTCGTTGTTACTCTTGTTGCATTGTTTCTTGCGATTACTTCCTATTACCAACGCTGGCCGTTCAATCATCCCGCATCATCTTTAATACCTTCGGTCTTTGTTAGGGCATGTCCCCCCTCCACCCTTATCGTTAATTATACTAATATATTCTCAGCCTCGCAATCCACTAAGGCAAGCTTCCAAAGCTCTCCTTCCAAGCCGCTCAACCACCATTCCGCCGGTAGATTTGGCTGGGGTCAAACAAGTCTTTATTTTTAATAACTATTCCAACGCCCCATTTGCTGGTGCCAATTTAGGCACCCTGACCCTCTCATCCCAGAATAACGGCATCTTCAGAGGGGATGTGAGGGTAGCATGATTCGGAGCTGGAGGACATTGGAGTTAAGTGGGCAAATATGTAAGTGGAGGTTTGACACTGCCAATACCCCCGCTTCCCCACCTGGCGACTGGAATGCGTGATATCCTGTTTAGAATTACCCGAACCTTACTTTCATTTCCGGCTAACGAGCTCTACGAAGTAGGTCCGACTGGTCCACCGTTCAATCCTTTCTCCGGATATCGTTTTATTGCCATTCTGGTCCGAATACTCTGTCTATTTCTCCATTCTTAAATTCATGTCTTTTCCCTGCCTTGAGGCACGTTTTCTTTGCCATAACAGCTGTGTAAGGAATTAGTATAGGAAAGAAATCATTTGGTATTAGTGTAGGCATTATTTGGTTCTGGTCATGATAAACCTATAAATGATAATCGAAAAGAGGAAAACTTCGAAATACTTGTAGCTACGCAAGCACAGCCCCTAACTGAACCAAAGATTGGGGAGATGCTTAAACTGCCATACCCATCCTTGACAGCCTGTATTTCAATCATACCCTCCACATCCCGGTGGCTCATCTCCATGTCCAGGTCTATAATCACGCTCTCGCTCTGTTCTTTCTTTGGATCGTAAGACTTGATTCTAACGTTTCCCTTGACTGTATCAACCACCCTCCAACCGACAGTCTCCAAACAATCAACCTATTTGAGTCCTTCTCCTACTGGTATCTATTACCCTTTATCTCTCGAGGCATAAATTCGCCAAATCTCTCCACATCGCATTATACTATTAACCTATCATTGCGGCCGTTCTATAGATCGGTTTGATGCACCGCATAAACTCGCTATGCAAGCCCACAAATTGTGGCACTCTAATTGGCCAGCACGATAGCTAGTTTCACGAGTTTACCTCCGATTGGCCACAATCCTTGTACGACGGCCTTGGCGGCATAGCAAGTTTGGCCATACTGTCAAGTCTTCCAGTTTTTCTTAACTTTCTCATTCTACAAATTTCCAACCACCCTCCACCAGACAGTCTCCAAACAATCAGCCCATTGGAATTCTTCTCCCACCAGTGTCTATTACCTTCTATTTCTCAAAGTATAACATCACTAATTCTCTCTACGTTGTATTATACTATTAAGCCGCCATGCTAGCCGTCTCACAGTTTCCTCAGTAAATGGAATATGAAGGAGGAGATGCTAGTAATGACAGAAGCACCATAGTGGTCGTGGGTTTCGTTATCATTCTCGCTGCTCTGTATCTTGCGGTCTTATATTGTTGCCAATTTCACCGGCGAAATGACGATCCAGCGCCCTCTTTACTAGTAGCACCTTCATCCTTCACCACGGCACGCCCCCCCTCCCCCCTCCTTATCATTAATCATACTAATATGTTCTCAGTCTCGCGATTCATTACAACAAGGTCCCGAAACTCACCTGCCAAACCACTCAACCACCGTTCCGCCCGCAGATTCGGCCAGAGTCAATCATGTCTCTATCGTTAATTACTACTCCAACGCCCCATTTGCTGGTGCCAATTTAAACGGGGTGAACCTTTCGTACCAGAATAATAGCATCTCTAGAGGGGATATGGGAGTAGCATGATTTGGAGCTGGAGCATATTGGACGAAGCTTGTGGTCATTTAGTTTGATGATTTGTAAGTGGAAGTTTATACGTTGGCGGCACCCCCGCTTTCCCACCTGCCGACCGGAATACGTAGCATCTTGTTTATAATTACTTGAACCTTACTCTCATTTCCGGCTAACAACCTCTACGAAGTAGGTCCAACTGCTCTACCTTTCAATTGTTTCTCCAGATATCGTTTCATTGTGAAGAAAATCAAGCAGGCTAGACGATATAATGGCCGACGATACAACTGCGCAATACTAGCGAAATGGTGGAGCGGCTCGGAAACTCAACACCAAGATCAAAGCTACAATAAAGAGCTCGATCACCAACACACGACTAGAAGGAAGGAAAACTTCTCTGCTCACGACTCCGACAACTTGATTGTCCACATCTCCGCCACATCTTGCCCACATAGATCTAACTAACTGACGATAAAAACAGAAGTATATAAAACAACAACAGAGCCTTACAGGCTCTTCTTCCATCCTTCCATCCTTCCATGCATAGTTCCTTCTTCCATGCATTGCTCCTTTTCTTCTATGCAACAAATAATCATAACAAAGAAAACTCTTCAGACTCTATAGCCTACTTGCATCCGACTTCTCCCAAGCGCATATCCGGTGAACTTCTTTGTCTGAACGATAGGTGGATAGGATGCGTGCGTATCCGATAGGTTGTGTGCATACGCGATAGGTTATATGCATGCCCGATAGGTTGAGTATGTCGAGCAGCATCCTAGAAATCCAACACATTGCAGCTCTGGTTGGGATACTTCGTCTATTTCTCCATTCTTGAATTTACCCATTTTCCCCTGCTCTCATGCTCTTCTTCTTTGCTATGCCAGCTCTGTAAGAAATTAGTCAAGAAAGAAAGAAAAACATTTAGTGCTAGTGTTAGTATTATTTGGTTCCGGTCACGATAAGCCTATGAATGGTAATCAAAAAAAAGGGAAGGGTCCGTCAAGTAATAAATTATATTTTTCAACCACAGCCACATCTTTGAGAAGATATGGCCTGATATAAGTGCTCAGAAGACGTTCCTGTCTAATTCTTTCTTTCTGATTTTCGATCAGAGAAGTCTTGGTGGAAAGATAGTAAAATTTGGTTCCGGTTCCTTTATCGCTTGATCAAATCGCGCCGAGAATAAGCCCTCAGACAACGGGCGCAACTGGAATCCCCCGCGAAATCCAACCATCATGATAACCACAATGGGTATTACAATCGCAATCACAATTACAATGTCCATTTATACTAAGGCTTGTATATTAGAATCCCTCCCTCTCTCTCGAGAAGTGAGAATTTGGGGAACAACTTAATGTGCGGTACACTTGAAGTCTAGTCAATTGGGAAGAAAGATGATGCAGGGGGACTTACCCAACCCTACCAACTCCCCTAGACCCCGCAACTCTCGGCTCCATCGTGAAGATCCATTATTGCATGAACCCTGTGATCCGCGTTATACGCATCGTACTCCTCCCATCTCTCCATCCGAGTCTCCTCATAGCAGAGAGAATACTCGAGATCCTCTTAGCCCTCCACACTGCCTCCCTCAATGTGCGCCCCCAGGGCAAAGCCCGCATCATCCGCCTGGCGGATACGGAAGCCGCCAGCGTATGGCAGAGACACGGAGGTATCCACCATCGGTGACGGGAGCGAAGGGTACCAGAGGGAGTTTACGAAACACTGGGAGGCGATTAGGAGTGGGTGGGCTCTCGCGGTGCTGCCCCGAGGACCAGTATAGTTTGTAGACCGCCGGTGAGTTTGCGGGGAAGGATGTGTTTCTTAGCTTTAAGTAGTGAGCGAAGTCGTAGAGAGGGAAAGCCTTTAGTCTAGGAGTTGCGCTTGATATGCTCCTTCAGTGACTCCTCCATCGCGAGACTTTCCTTCTCAGGAGGGATATTTTTAATAACGACCACACCTCGCTTCTTAATATCCTCTATTTCCTCTTTGGAAAAACTGGCGGGGTCTTGGAGCTTGACTTGCGGAATAAGTTATCCATCAACCAATACTAACTCCCCTACATTACCGGAGGAAAACTCGGAATTAGGGGAAAAAGACAAGCGTCGCTCCCAAACCTCTTGACTACCGCCGTATCCTTCTCACGATCAGGTAGTAGCTTCTCCCATGACTCTGCCAGGACTCTGCCCCATCCAGCTGTAAGCAGGCTCTTCAGCTCGGCATATCCCTCAGGTAATAGCGGCGGCGCAATCCCCGAGAGCGAAGGGAGACCCCAAGGAATACCCCTTCTAATATTACTCCGTGTCGCGGTAGTAGCCACCCCACGGGCTGCGAGCGCCAGTTTTGGCACGTGGAGCTTTGTCTTCAATATATTTTTTTGGATTTTTCTTCTTCCCCCGTCCAAGATACTAGTAGAGCCTGCAGAGGTAGAAATAATACCGGTAGTAGCAGTACTCAGGTAGTAATAGAAAAGACAACACCTTAAAAAGAGAGTAAGGGTAAGTAGGCAACGCATAACCTTACACATCCTTTTTACACTTCGAGAAAGAATTAAAGGGTGGAACATACAGTATTTTGTTTCAATAGAGCTGTTCTTATTCAGGAAACACTTCCCCACACCATGCCCTCCCTTGCATATTTCCCTAGGTATCGTGATCTGACTTGTGGGATCTCTACCCTATCTGTAGGCGGTACCTTGTCCAGGCCTAGCCCCCGACAGTCCGTGGAGCCACCCCCTCGCACCAGTAGCGGGCCTTCATAGATAATCACTCCTGTGAGGGTAACTGAAAAGTCTCCCATGATCCCTTTGGTCCTGGTTCCTCCCAATCTCGCTTCTCGCTTTCCGGGAGTCGGTAGCGGAACGGTAATGGTGAAAAGGGCCGGGGCGCAAAACTTTATATTATTAGAATCCGCTGGAAGGGGTGATTTTTATTGGCTACCCCCTCTGCCTCCATTATGCAGAAGGATATAGGCAAGGAATAGAGTAATAGTACTTGAGTACAAGCATTATTCTATCTAGACAGCAATATTCTTCCTTGGGGTCTGATAAGAAAAAATTGGTGAACCTTCTGGTTGCAGTGCACCTAGATAAGGCACATAACTATTAACTTATACAATATCTATCAGCCGCACTCATAGTTAAACATGGTATTTCATTGTACAGTACGTAGACTAGTAAGATTTTAGAGAATGTGAAACAAGTTCCTAGACATTCGCAGCATAATATTATGATACTAGGTAAAAGTGCTTGGTACCTGGTTGGCCTGTAGGGTTGTCATGGTATGGAATCTCGCGTGCTAAGTAAGTAAGAGCAATTTGGTGCAGTTGCCATTCATTCCGTTTCAATTCCGGATCAGCTATTCAGTGCACTGCACTACGACTACTAGCTCACCTCTGCAATCTCTTCTATAGCTCTTGAGACTAACTCGAACACTATTAAGATAGCTTTCCATACTTAGTGCCGTAGGAGAAATCACAGAATATTAGCTTATAGGCAGGACGGATGCTGTAGGATACGATTTTGTAGCTGGAATAGGTATTGCCGGATATCGGTACTGGTTTGTGGGTGGGGTCTGGGAGGATACCTGACTTTTTTCCCTGGCGGTTTCTTCGGTATGATACTTGGCTGCGAATAAAGATGGTGAAGCCCAGTAACTGGAGCGAAGGGTTAACGTACCTGAGGGCATACTGAACAATATGGCACAGCCAAAAAAAGCTTCGACAGAGGAACAACTGGCGGCCGAGCCGATGGAAGATATAGATTCTGGTAGTGGTCCTTTTAACTATTTTACAATTAATTCACTTAGACCATTTTTTATTGCCATTTTGTTGTATAGTTGTGGTGTCGCTGAGCAAATTTTGGTTGTCCCGTATTTTTAGGTAACTTATGCCCCCGTTCAACAGCGTTCAAGAAGGTTGATATCTGGTGAATTGGGACGCTATTCCATAACCTGTGTGTTATCTTCCTGGGACCAATATCGGAAATAAAGTGTGCGAAGTGGGGGATTGAAGAGGGAGCAAAGCCTTGGCCAGATGTGAGAACAGTATAGTCATGGAAGGAGGATTAGAATTGTCCAATGTACTTTTTTTCCTCATTGCTATTATACTTAGGCGCAGTGCTAGGGTACAGTACTTACGCCCATGAGAAGTATGATATCTATATACAGTGCCAATGATACGAGCCCCACTATCCCCCGCCCGACATAAAACTTCCGTCTGTCACATTGAAGTTATATTTCTAATGACTAGGCTGTAGTATTTGCTATAGGGGATATTTTTATTTTTACATAATCCTGTGATACTAGAAAATAGGATCTTTAATTGTATCCTCTACCTCCTGCCGAGTATTTGCAGTATGAGACCGTCCTCAAAAATCTCAATATATACAGTACTCGTCTATTAAGCCATTACTTAAAGCTTGGTATCAAAGTATATGCTCTTATTTATCCCAGAAATGTAAGACTAAAAGTATGAACTTAGTTCCTGCAGCTCTGGCGATTCGATTGATAGTGATTTTCTTATTGACTTTTCTTGTACTATGATGGTATTCTGAACACCTCATCTTTTTTAGGGGGTGGCATTGCTTCGGATTGGATGTTTTTTTTATTTTACTTTTGGCTTAGGGATCATATATTCTGTTAATTTATGATGTGAGTTTTTTTTTTTTTTTTTTTTTTTGTAATCGATTGATTGAACGGGGGACTTAAACTCGAGGAGGTGGTATGGGGTTGTTGCTGTCTTAGGTTTTATTGGAGCTTATTACCGTTTAGACTTGTGACAGCAGACATGAAGGCACCTTTTTTCTCAATCAGTTGATTGGGTGCGGGACTCTAATTCACGGAGGTGGTATGGGGTTGCCGGTGTCTTAGATTATGGGGCTTATTACGGTTGGGACTCGTGACGGCATAAAGTGTGCAACCTCGCACCGCTGCAAGAAAGGCTTGGTAGGCCCTTCACCCTACTTTTTTGGTCTAGGCAGCCGTGTCCTGTATGTTACATATCATAATCGCCAAATTTCTACCATAGCCACTAGATCTCTGCCATCTCACCAGTGGCCCTCTGAGAACACGACCTGAAGGTCACCAAGATAGCCTTCCGTACTTAACAAGGAGGAGTCACAGGGTGTGGGTTTACAGATGGAACGGGTGCTGTAGGATATTATTTTGTAGCTGGAATAGGCATTGTCGAATACTGGTATTGGTTTATGAGTAGAATCTAAGAGCATGCCCGACTTTTTTCCCTAGCGGCTTCTTCGGTATGATACTTGGCTGCGAATAAAGGCGTTGAAGACGAGCATCCGGGGCAAAGGGTTGGGTGTTTTCTGGAGGCGTGGTTGGTTGGTTTTTTCGACTTTGTCCTAGTGGCTGTCGACCACTACTTTTGCTGCTTGTGCTTGTCAACCACTTTTCGTCGTCGCCACAAGTCGTTTTGGATGCTTGTAATACCACTACCATACCCTCCCCTTCAGCCGTCGGGTCAAGTCTTCTAGGTCATCAACTTTCTCATTCTACAGCGACTTCCTGTAGAGTAGATGGAAGATGCAGATTCTGGTTTGGAATCTGATACTCCTCTTGGCAGTAGCCCTTTTCAACTATTTCATAGTTGATTCACTTAAAACCATCATTTTTTTATTGCTCACAGTTTCCCATCAAAAGCCTGCTATAGAAATTCAACAAGTGTGAAGAAATGGAAAATAAAGGAAGAGTCACTAGTGTTGATAGAGGTCCGGTAGTGGTAGTGGGTCTTGTTGCGGCTCTCCTTACTCTACTTCTTGTGATTATGTCCTACCTACGCTCACGGTTCAATCATGCGGCATCCTCTTTATCGCCTTCATCTTTCATTCCGGAATGCCCCCCCTCCCCCCTCCTTATCATTAATCATACCAATATTTTCTCAGTCTCGCAATCCATTACAACAAGTTCCCGGAGCTCCCCTCCCAAGCCTCTCAACCGCCATCCCGCCGGCAGACTTTTCCAGAGTCAATCAGGTCTCTATTTATAATGACTATTCCAATGCCCCGTTTACTGGTGTTAATTTAAGCACCATTTCATACCGGAATAACAGCATCTCCAGAGGGGATATGAAGGCGGCATGAGCTGGAGCATCACTGGAGCTAAGTGGGCGAAGCCTGTGATCACTTGGTTTGATAGTCTGTAAATGAGAGTTTAAACTACACCTCCGCTTTCCCACCCGCTGACTGGGATGCAGAATGTATGTTTATAGTTACCAGAACCTTACTCCCATTTCTGGCTAACATGCTCTACAAAGTAGGTCCGACTGCTTCACCGTTCAATTGTTTCTCCAGATATAGTTTCAGTGCAGTTCTAGTCGGAATACTTCATCTATTTTTCCCTTCTTAGATTCGTGTCCTTTTCCCTGCTTTCAGGAGCTTTTTATCTACCGTGTAAGAAATCAGTAAAAGAAATAAAATGGTTGGTGCTGGTGCTAGTATTATTTGGTTTCGGTCACGATAAACCTATCAATGGCAATCGAAAAAAAAGAGAAGGTGTTGAGACGAGAGGGTTGTAAAAGCACATGGAATCAACAGTAACCAGACTGAGAATGGTTTTCGAAGCTTTTCAACCAGAGCCACATCTTTGGGAGGATATAGCTTGACGGAAGTGCTCAGAAGGCACTCCTGTCCAATTCTATGTTTGCTGATCTTGAATCCGAACAATATTAGTGGAGATAGAAAAATTTCGGACCACCACCGGCGTACTGTATCCGCTAGACCCAGCCAGGTAGCACCCAATGCATGGAATGGGTTAGGGTTTAGGATGCCGGGTTTGGCCAGCAGGGAGGGAGTTGGGGGAGGAAGTAGAAAGAGAGAAGAAACAAAAAAGTAGAGTAGAGAATGTATAATACATGCTACTCTATATAAACAGTGCTTTGCTCCCTCAAAAATACACATACCTTAGGAGAGGGTAGAAGGAAGGACGGGAAAGCAAGCAAGCAGGAAAAGAAAAGGAAAGGATTTAGGTATATAATAATAATTATTATTATTATTATACTTAATCGAATAAAAATATTAAAGGGTTGGGGGCTTTTTTAGAGGCTGGGTTGGTTGCTAGCCCCACTATGGTCCCCCGCTTTGCTGGAGGAGGGAGAGCTGCTGCGTAATTTTATTTCTTTTTTTGCTTACAGTCATGTAATATCACCCGAATTTCCTAAATTGACTTTGGCTCTGAGAGCGTCAGTGTCCACCCGAACAAGCCCAAATAAGAAACTTTCAAGTGATTTTGGTTTTATTGGATGAACAGTGGCAACTGTGCTGACTACCGCTCGTTTCCTCAAGCAAAACCCACCAACCTGCATCTCTCCCAGCGAGGTGCCTGTTCGGGTGAACTGTGACGCCTGCTATCCCTGTCACAACTCACTTGAGACATGCATGTCCATCATCAACGCAACCATGCATTCAGATCTTCCAAAACCATTCGTTCATTGATTCATCCATCAAATCACCCATCAAATCACCCATTTATTCATTGATTTATTTTTCAAATTCATTCACTTTCCCAGCCTCTCACAGTTTCCCGCCAAAGCCCTGCTATTGCAATTCAACAAGTGTGAAAAAATGGAAAATAAAGGAGGAAACACTAGTGACCGAAGCCTCGTTGTAGTGGGTCTCGTTGTCACTCTCTTTGCTTCGCTTCTTGCAATTACTTCTTACCGACACTGGTGGTTCAATCATCCCACATCATCTTTAATACCATCACCTTTCGTTAGGGCATTTCCCCCTCCTCTACATTTATCGTTAATCGTACGATGCTAATATATTCTCAGCCTCGCAATCCATTACAGCAAGCTCCCAAAATCCCCCTTCCAAACCGCCCAACCACCATTCTGCCCGCAGATTTTCCTAGAGCCAATTATTTCTTTTTTTTTAATAGCTCTTCCAGCGGTCCGTTTACTGGTGCCAATGTAGGCACCTTAACCTTTTCATACCAGAATAACGGCATCTTCAGAGGGGACGTGAGGGTAGCATGATTTTGAGCTGGAGCATATTGGAGCTAGGTGGACAAAACTGTGGTCACTTGGCTTGATGGTCTGTAAGTGGAAGTTTTATACTACCAAAATCCCCGCTTCCCCGCCTGGCGACTGGAATGCCTGATATCCTGCTTATAATTACCTGAATCTTACTTTCATTTCCGGCTAACGAGTTCTGCAAAGTAGGTCCGACTGCTCCACCATTCAATTGTTTCTCCAGATCTCGTTTCATTGCCCTTCTAGTCGGAATACCCCACCTATTTCCCTATTCTTAAAATCATTTCTTTTTTCCTGCTCTCAGGGACTTTTTCTTTGCCACAACAGCTGTGTAAGGAATTAGTACAAGAAAGAACACACTTAGTGCTAGTGCGAGCATTACTTTGCTCCGGTCACGACAAACCTATATATGACAATCGAAAAAAAAGGGAAGGGGTGGTCCCTTCGCGTCAGATGTTGGATTTTTCAACCACAACCACATCTTTGGGAAGATATGGTCAGATAGAAGTGCTCAGAAGGCACTCCTGTCCAATTCTATGTTTTATGATTTTCGTTGGAGCAATATTAGTGGAGATAGTGTAATTTCGAGTTGCTAGTGCCAATGAATGACCATTTTCTGACCCACTTTGCCATGCGGGGGGACTTACCCAACCCTGCAAACTCCTCTAGAGTCCGCAACTCCCCGCTCCATTGTACGGATCCATCACTTCATGAACTCGGTGATCCGCGTTATGCCCATCTTACTCCTCCCGTCTCCCCTCCAAATCTTCTCATAGCGGAGAGAATACTCGAGATCCTCCCAGCGCTCCACACTACTTCCGTCGATGTGCACCTCGAGAGCAAAGCACGCATCACCCAGCTAGCGGATACGGAAGCGGTTGGGGTATGGCAGAGATACGGAGATGACGGGAGCGAGGATTGTTGGAGGGAGTTTACGAAACACTAGGAGGGGATGAGGGATGGGTGGGCTCTCGCTGCGCGCTTCGCCGGGGACTAGTATAGTTCGTAGACCGCCGGTGAGTCGGCGGGCGAAACTCTGTTTCTTAGCTTTAATCAGTGAACAAAGTCGTACAGAGGGAGGGAAAACCTTTAGCCCAGGAGTTGTAATGAAGGAGTCGCTGAAGGAGCATATCAAGAGCGAGACTTCAATTCTCCGGGAGAAATCTTTTAATAACAACCACACCTCGTAATATCTTCTATTTCCTTCTTGGAAAGACTGGCGAGGCCTTGGGATAAGTTACCATCAATCAACACTAACTCCCCCATCCCACTGGAAGAAAACTCGGAATAAGGGGGAAACGTCAAGCAATAGCTTCTCCTAGGACTCTGCCAAGACCCTTTCCCATCCAGCGCTAAACAGGCTCTTCAGCCCGGCATACCGATCAGGTAATGGCGGGAGTGTAACCTCCGAGAGCAAATGGAAAATTGAAGAAATATCCCCTTTAATTTTACCCCGTGTCGCGGTAGTAGCCACCCCACGGGTTGCGAGTGCTAGCTTTAGCATGAGGAGCTTTGTCCTCAGGGGTTTTTTTCCCGTCCAAGACAGATTGTAGGGGTAGAAGTAGTACTAGTAGATGATAGCACTACTCGAGTAGTAATAGAAAAGACAACACCTCAAAAGCAGAGAGAGGAAAAGTAGGCAACGCATAACCCTACACATCCTTTTACTCTTCTAGAAAGAATAAAAGGGTGGAACATCTTTCGTTGCAACAGAGTTCTTATTCAAGAAACACTTCCGCAACGTCATGCCCTCCGTGACAAAATTACACAAGGTATTGTGACCTGACTTGTGGGGTCTCTACCCTACCGGTAGCTCGTACCTTACCCCAGGCCCAACCCCCGATAGTCCGTGGAGCCAGCCCCTCGTGCCACCGGCTGGCCTTCATAGACAATCACTCGTGCTAGGCTGACTGAAAAGTCTCCAATGATCCCTTTAGTCCTGGTTCCCCCCAATCTCGCTTCTCGCCCCCCCGGGAGTCGGTAACCGACCGGCGATGGTGAAAAGAGCTGGGACGCAATTACCTTGCATTATTAGAATCCGTGGGAAGGAGGGGTTTTTTGTTGACTCTTTTCTCATTTATGCAGAAGGATAGGGAAGGAATAGAGTACTATAGTACCCAGTACAAGCATTACTCTACCCAGATAAAAATATCCCTCCTTGGGATCTCAGAAGAAAACTTTGATGAACCTTCTGGTTGCAGTACGCCTAGACAAGGCACGTGACTATTATACAATACTTATCGGTTATTTAAACTTAGCATTCTATTGTACTAGCAACAGTACGGTACATAGACTAATAGGATTTTGGGAGGGGGTGAGACAAGTTCCCAGATACTCCCAGCATAGGATACTAGGTAAAAGTGCTCGGTACTTGGGTGACTGGCAGGGTTGTCATGGTGTGGACGCTCACGGTGTTAAGTAAGCAGGAGCAATTTGGTGCTGCCATTCATTCTGTTTCAATCCCCGCTCAGCTTTCAAGTGCTTTGCACTGTACTGCACCATGGCCACGAGCGCACCTCTGACATCTTACCAATAGCCCTCTGAGAACACAACCTGAACGCCAGTAAGATAGATTTCCATACTTAATGCTCAAGGGGAAGTCACAGAATATTTGGTTATAGATGGAATGGATGCTGTAGGATACTATTGTGTAGCTGGAACAGGTTTCGCCGGATACCGGTAACTTAATGGTTTGTGAGTAGAATTCTAGAGTATACCCGACTTTTTTCCCTGGTGATTGCCTTGATATCATGCTTAGCTACGAATAAAGACAGCGAGGCCCAGTAACTAGAGCGAATGGTTAACATACCTGGGGGCATACCGAACAATACGGCAGAGTGAAACAAACTTCAACAAGAGGAAATACTGACTGCAGAGCAGACGGAAGACATTGATTCCGGTTTGGAATCTGGTACTTCTCTTGGCAGTAGCCCTTTTAAACTATTAAATTTTCATGGTTAATTCGCTTAAATTACCATTTTTTACCGCCATTTTGTAGTACTCGTACGGTGGACCTAATTTTTGGTTGCGCCGTCTTTTTCAGCCTTCCCGGGGACATTAGATATTTTCCGGAGGCTCCGCCTGAGTTACCCCGATTTCCGAGTGCGGGATTAATAACTATCCGGTCTTGGCTAAATAATTTCATCGCAGTCATGAAATATCACCCGAATTTCCTAATTTGGGTTACTGTCACCACTGCACAAGCCGGACATGCCGACTTTAGCCTAGCACTGTTAGGTGGGCAGCCTACGATACTTAAGTATGAGGATAAAAACCAATTAGCTGGGACAGTCAGGGATATATTTGATGCACAACCTGAATAACTCTTCCATTACTTCTTGCCAGACCCTTACTAAAAAGTACCAAGTCAAAGCTCCACATTTCCAGAAACCTTTGCAGCGAGCAAGCCGAGCTGCCAAACTTCCCCAAAATGGTGTAAGAGTTAGGTCAAATCTTCTGGTTTATTAACCTTCTTATCCTACAAAGCTCCAACTATGCTCCAAAGACAGTCTCCAAACAATCAACCCATTCTGACCCCTCTCCTATTAGTGCCGATTATCTTTGTTTTGTTTTTTTGTTCAATCCGCGAGACGCCTATTACCTTCTATCTCTCAATATTATAACATCACCAAATCTCTCCACGTCGCATTGTGCTGTTAGGCTGTCATGCCAGCCATCTCAAAGTTTCCTATCAAAAATCTGCTATCACAGTTTAACAAGTGCGAAAGAATGGAAAATAAAGGAGACGCTAGTGATGGCAGAAGCCCGGTAGTCGTGGTGGGCTTCTTCGTGGCTCTCCTTGCTTTGCTTCTTGGGATTATGTTCTACCGACGCTCACAGTTCAATCATCCAGAGTCCTCTTTATCACCTTCATTCATTCCGGCATGCCCCCCCATCCCCTTCCTTATCATTAATCATACTAATATGTTCCCAGTCTCGCTATCCATTACAACCAGGTCCCGGAATTCACCTGCCAAACCGCTCAACCACCATTCCGCCCGCAGATTTGGCTAGAGTCAATAATGTCTTTATTTATAATGACTATTCCAACGCCCCATTTGCTAGTGCCAATTTAAGCACCTTCTCATACCAGAATAACGGCACCTCCAGAGGGGATATGGGGGTGGCATGACTCAGAGCTGGAGCATGAGTGGAGCACCAGTGGACGGACTCTGTGGTCACTTTGTTTGATAATTTGTAGGTGGAACTTTATACACTGTCAGCATCCCCGCTTCCCACCTGCCGACCGGAATGTGTGATATCCTGTTTATAATTACCTGAGGCTTCCTATCATTTCCAGCTAACAATCTCTATGAAGAAGGTCCAACTGCTCCACCGTTCATTTTGTTTCTCCGGAGATCGTTTGATTGCCGTTCTGGTAATGATATTTCTCTGTTGGATTTATTTGTTGCTCCGCCTTCGGGCTCTTTTCCTTGCCTTGTAAGAAATTAGTATAAGAAGGAAAATATTTGGTGCTAGTGCAAGTATTATTTGGTTCCGGTCACGATACCGTAAGAACGCGAATAATTGGACCCGAGACTAAGACGTCCGAAATTCCCTCTCTTGGATAGGGGGGGGAAAACTGACACCCTCAGCCCGAGCTTAAGACAAAGTAAAAATAAAAAAGAGCCAGACCTTACCAGCAAAGGCAACCAAAACGTCCTAGCTTGAGGTCTAATTATTCGGGTTCTTATAGTAAACCTATATGACAATCGAAAGAAAAAAAGAGACCATTCAGATCGTCATCCCTTCAGGTATTGTGCCGGGCACTCGGTCGGAATCAGCCAAGGATACCGGTAATTCTGTTTGGGCCGAGTTTTTCCAAGCCATTCTATTTTTGTCTACCGTATTTTGTAACCGGTAGAGTACTAGTACAGTATAAATCGCTTAAAACCTTTAAGTTACCTTAAATGACCAGGGCCTGAAATTATATCGGTATGATATCCATAAAGTCTGAATTTTACCAGCACCAAACTGCTACATGATAACTAAGAGCTAGCTCTAAGCACTAGCGGCTTTATTTTATTTTCTTCTAGAAGTGAGAATTTGGGGAGCAACTTAATGCACGGTACACTTGAAGACTAGTCGAGTGGGAGGAGAGAGCGTGAAGGGAGACTTACCTAACCCTGCCAACTCCTCTAGACTCCTCAACTTCCCGCTCCATCGTATAGATCCATCCTTGCATGAATCCTGTGATCCGTGTTATACGCATCGCTCTCCTACCATCTCCCCATCTAAATCTTTTTCATAGCGGAGAGAATGCTCAAGATCCTCCCAGCGCTCCGCGTTGCCTCTGTCGAGGTGCGCCTTGAGATCAAAGCCCGCATCACTCGGCTGGCGGATACGGAAGCGGTTGGGGTATGGTGAACCTTCTGGTTGTAGTGCACCTAACCGACCGGCGATGGTGAAAAGAGCTGGGACGCAATTACCTTGCATTATTAGAATCCGTGGGAAGGAGGGGTTTTTTGTTGGCTCTTTTCTCATTTATGCAGAAGGATAGGGAAGGAATAGAGTACTATAGTACCCAGTACAAGCATTACTCTACCCAGATAAAAATATCCCTCCTTGGGATCTCAGAAGAAAACTTTGATGAACCTTC
>Ga0307507_10004308_pt1 | contig 25570 bp, 10 predicted proteins | sample 7_EM_MG_FD_207223 | JGI IMG/M metagenome (GOLD analysis project Ga0307507, IMG submission 207223) | Populus trichocarpa ectomycorrhiza microbial communities from riparian zone in the Pacific Northwest, United States - 7_EM | ecosystem: Host-associated > Plants > Roots > Unclassified | place...
AATTGATTGGGTCAAGTGAGGGCAACCCCCGCGTAGTTTAGTTTTGTACTCAGGCTAGGATCAAACCCACTAGAGTCCATAACCCAGGACGTGAGGTTGGCGGGTTAAGTTGTGAAACCTGAGTCAATCCAATATGTCATTGTCTCAATATAAAAAAAATATTATCTTGAATTTTTTATAAAGCCAAATCACATTTTTTACATATTATCTAGGGTGTCTTTGGACTTGCCAAGGTAACTAGGTCGCATCGGAGCAATTATAACATGATTTAATTTTAAACTTGGGTTATGTTCAAATTTAGTGGAGTCCATAACCTTGGTTACAGGTTTTGCGGGTCAAGCCATGAAACCTGGGGCAATCTAATAAATTATCATTTCAATATTTAAAAACACAATATCATCTTAAAAAAATTAAAATCAAACCATGATTTTTACATGTCATTTGGATTATTTTTGGATTTGTCAAATCGATTATATAATATGAGGAAAATATCTATATAGTTTAAATTTAAATATAAGCTAGGTAATGAGTTCAATCAAGAGGTTTTAATATCAATTAATTTTTTACCACTTGATTTTATTTTTTATATTTTAAAAAATAGTGATTCAACCCGTAATATAATGCAAATGTGTAAACTAGTCATAAAAAAAAAGTTCGATGATAACATTTTCAAATTAATTTTATTATTTTTTTAAAAAATTAATAACTTAGAAATGTTATTTCTTAGATAAGTACTAAAATTATAATAAAGAATGCACCTAAAACTGTTGATATAATGGAAGGATTATATAGATTTTGTACGGTTTGTGCTCATAAATTAGACACCATCAAGACCAGCACAGCAGCGTAGGTTTTGTTTTGTTTTTTGCCCTTTTTGTTTATTGAGAGGTCAAACGCAATTTAAACTACATAACAGAGAATAACCTATTTCACAAGGTCATTACATTATAGTAACTGATTAAAATCCATTCACTAGGACTTGAATTCTGCTTTGTATAAAAAATTTAACCGATACATAATTGTTGTGCTAAGTTTGTCTGTATTTTCATTTTCTTTTTAATTTGAACTTAATATTCATTTTTTATATATAAAATACGTGTTCAGGAGGATAAAAAAAACAAATGTACAGCTTAAGTTGTGGACAACTTATCTAAAAAAAGAAAAAAACAGATTAGTGGTAAAAAAAGGAGTGTAAGACAGTAAGACTCCAAGCTCAAATTCAAATTTCCATGGAGCTGCGGGCACACCCAGTCATCAGCCATGGAGATACCCTCTCGTCCTCAGTCACTTGGGTGAACACAAATATACGACATTCAAGAAAATGATCTTACCTTAAAAGAACAGACACGTGGCTAGTCAGATTGACATAAATTGACGCGTCAAGAATGAGGAATCGAACGGCGGTCATTTTGAGGGCTAAGCTAGGTGCCGGTGACCAAGGGGACAAGTAGCCGGAGAGTTCAGAATGCTTTTTGAAGGGCTCTCTATTGTAGGGGTCCACTTTAGATGATGCTGTAGTCCCCCCATTGGTTTGTATTCTGTCACGTCACCAATCATGTTGAGGTGGAATGATGCGGTGTCCAGATTGATGATGGATGTGACGTAAGCAGCGATCCTTTTTGGTTTTGGGGTTGTTCTTCTCGAGTTTTTATTTTTGACTTCTTGCAGAGATCCTGTTGTCCATATTTGCTTCATACAAGGCAGACATGTGCGCCACCGAACCTCTTGGTCTGTTGATCGAAGGATGGCAGCAATGGGGGCATTTTGATGCTCTCCGTCGCAAGATTTGAAAGCCCAAATGCCCCAATTCGAACCTCTTGGTCTGTTGATCGAAGGATGGCAGCAATGGGGGCATTTTGATGCTCTCGATCGCAAGATTTGAAGGCCCAGATGCCCCAATTCGAACCCCTTGGTCTTTGCCCAAACCTTCCAATTTAACAAGCCTTAGGCTACTTAGATTTGGATATTGTTGGAAGCCTTCCATTGGCATGCGCATGGAGCATCTCTTTCCCTTCCCCCCTTTTTTTTAGGCCTGTAATGTTGGCAGCAGAGTAAATCTCTTTTGATTCGGGACTTAAACAAGTTATTAATGTATATTTGTTTGATGCATTCATACAAATTACTTTGTGTAATCTCTTGTAATAATGTGAGGAAACTTATCAATCAGACGAAGCTTTGCTTACAAAAGATTTACGATAAAATGTAAACCTAATATATGCATCAATCAATTATTTCTGGAAAGCAGTTTTCAAGCTTTCCAATATTTGGTGAACTCTAAGAAACTAATTTTTAGAAAAGTAGTTTCCAACAAAGAAAAAAAAACAAGCCTTTCCCTCGGGAAAGTGTTTTTCTTTTCTTAATTCTTGAAAACACTTTTCTCTTCTTTAACACATAAAATAAACCTCATATAAATATAAATATACATTCCACAAATCTCTCTCTTGCTACAACCTCATACAAAATAAACTTTTTAGGAATTCCCTTAATTTTTCTACGAACAAATAAGGCCTTTTATACATAAGGTTTTCATGACAAAAGTACCTTCACATTTGATAATGCATGTCCAAAGTGTCTTGTATCCTCGACCATTTTAGTTCTTCGCTTATTAGATTTTTTGTTTATGCAATAGAATGGAACTAGATTATTGGCCCCGTGATATAATATGCCAATCAATTTTTTTAATGAAAAAAATATCAAGCATTGTTAACATATTTTTTAATAAGAACAAAAATAAATTGTGTGAGTGTTGATTTGATGTCACTTGGTAAGCTAAAAAAACAATTCGGATAACTAGTAAAAACATAGTTTGACTAAAGAAAATCAAAATGCTATATTTTTTCAAAAAATCTCGAGACAACAACATATTAAATTGATCTAGATAATCCCGGGTTAACCTACCAAACTCGCAACCCAAGTCATGAGACTATCATAACTATAAAAAAAATAAACCGAAAGAAATTATGAAATTCGATCCCCATCCAAGCTATTATTGAAGGATGAATTTGAAAAAATAATTAATATAAAAAGGAAAAAAGAATTCACCTGATTCAACCCACCAAACTTGTGACTTAAGTTATGAGAATGAGATTGTCTTATAAAAAATAAACTAAATCAAATTAAAAGAAAATAAATTGTGTGGTGATTTTACTGTTAAAATGCATTGTTCACTCTCTTATAAATCACAATGGATTGGAGTATATTTTTTATATATAAATTTTCAATTTGGTTCGTAATCTTTTGTTTTGCACAATTGAACCTTTTTTAGCCCAAATTGGCATCCCATTGCTTATCTTTTGAAAGGAAGCTTTATATTGAAAAACAAAGTACCAAAATAAAAAGGGAGGTGCAAATAGGAGGTGACTTTGAGTTTTCAATTAAATGAATGAGGATCACTTTGCAAGGCCAACAAACCTTTCGAGGTAGAGAAGAGAGAAAAAAAGAGGGGAAAAAAAATTTATCACCAGAGCTTCTCCATGCCATAGAGGCCGAAAAATGCTGGTCCATCGTGTAGAGGATGACATAATGCTTTGGCCACCACCGTATAAGGCTACCAACAACCACTAAGAGGCGCCGCATGCATCACCCACGATGCTTATTCACGCGCCAACCACTTTTTGTTGAATTATAGAAAGACCAGAACACCCTTAAACCCATGAGATGATCCCAAGAAAATCAAGGTTAAAAAACCTAAAATGCTCCTTGATCTCAAGCAAAAAAAATTGATCCTAGGGGTTATGCAATAATTACACTCTATAAAAAAAATATAAAAATCCAAAAACACCACTCAGACATTAGATGTGTTGTTTTTTTTCAAGGGCGTGAGAGTAATTACACATTGCAATAAATATATAAAAATATTATTATACCTTAAAGTGTGTGTGCTCATTTCTTTTTGTCATTGAAAGACTTATCAATCGTTTTACTGTGAATTACACTTTACATGATCCATAGTAAAACAGTGGTTAATTTTAGTTTTATTTGTAATAATAATAATAATAATATAATTATAATTATAATATAAGGGATGAAGGGAGAGTTAGGATTCATTTCCGGCCTAAATGGAAAATGAAAGCCGCCTCTTAAAGAAGAGAGGAGGAACCCATTAATAGAGGGCTGCCGAGGTTCTTTTAGGTGCCAGACTTAGATATTAGCATTTGGGCTCTGAGCCCTGAGATATCAGCCCATTCAGAAACTAAAAAAACCAGTAGATCCCTTGGATCATGCTCTTATTATCTTTAAGAAGAAGAATACCTTAGAACAGGTGGGTCCCACTTCAGAAACAGTAGAACAGCAACTTTTTGTTGAAGTTAAGGAACATATTTCATTGGGAGTTTGTGGGAACATGATAATTACCAGTTCCAGTTGCGCTCCAATATCTGTATCTGGTCTCTGATGGGGTACTAAAGAAATTGGACAAAGCTTGTACAACTTGGACAATAACCTTAAGAAATTGGACAAAGCTTGTACAACTTGGACAATAACTTGAAGAATTGACAAGCCAATCACGTTCAAACTCTATTATTTTCTTAAGAAAAAGATAAAAAACTAAGAATGATTTATTTTTATTTTTTTATACGTTTCTTATATTGACTCAGCCTTAAATGGTGCTAATTATGTTGTTATTTCATGATCGATAGAATGAAAAGGCTATAAATTTTTTAGAAGGTGTTGGATAGTGCGGTAGTGATTGCTTTTTAAATTGTTTTTTTTTAGAAATACATCAAAATAATCTCTCTTTTTTTATTTAAAAAGAAATATTTTTCACATTAACAAACCAAAATAATCTAAAAATATTAAAAAATTATATTTAAAAAAAATTAGTATTTTTAAAAAATACTATTCCAACCGTATTTTAGTCAAGATGTTGTTTAAAAATAGTCTTGATTCACGGGAACTATTTGAACAATACATTTTCTTTTTAAGAAAAAAGGAAAAAAAAGATGTTGTGCATAAAAAAAGAAACTTTTTAATGAACCAGACCAGACAATAAGAGTGGTGGTATTATAATAAAAATCGCTGATCATGTTTGCATTCCTGATTAACTGGTTAAAAACTCTTAATAAAAAAGATAAAAAGAAAGGCAAGAAAAAGAAATAAAGTGGGCTTGCTAATGCCTGATGGTGTCTTTTGGGCATGCTTATAGGATAACACAAGCTCACTTTGCCTCTACCTATCATTTGCCAGCCACCCTTCACATTTACAGGTTAATGCCAATGTCCCTGGTTCTATTCTGTCATAAAACTTCTGCCCTTGAGAAACATAAAGATTTACACTACCCTTGGCAATAAAACTCGCCAATTCGATAGCCAGAGCAAGGTCAGAAGAGTCATTTCATGGTCAGGCCTTGGAGTTCTCATCTCCCACGACTGGAAGCTTGAACTCAAGAATCTCCAAAACCTAAAAAAGAACATTTAATAAATATTCTCTGCTGTTCAAACTCCCCCAACATACCAGCCATAAATAGTGGGTTTTATTCTCTACAGTTACAGCTCAATTTATCAATACAGTTTGCGCAATCAGGATCTTTACAAGGTAAATCTTCTTCTTCTCGAGAAAAAAGCTTTTCTTCTTATTCACACCGTTTTGTTTTTTTGTTCCCTTTATTGATTGGTTTCCTTATTTAATTTTGATTATACATATATTGAATGATGACTGTTATAGTTTATTGATAGGAGACATCATTTTGTTAGACATTCTGGGAAATATTCTTGCTTTGAATATGATTATTGTATAATTTACAGAATTGCCTTTTTAGTCTCTGTATGGTTGCCAGGATACGTGGAAGAAGGGAAAGGAAAGTGGATTTAGCATTAAGATGTATTGTATGTTCTTGGGATTTTCGAAAGAATTGAGAATAAGATATGACTGAGCTGAGTGTTTATTTAAAGGTCTGTTCCTTTTGTATTGCCAAATGAAGAAAAAGTTTCACGAGATTTGATAAACTGCTAAAGAGAATCGATTCTTTAAGCATGGCGGAGCAATCCACCAATTCAATCAATTTAGAAAAACTTAACGGACTTTGATTCCACTCTTAGTGCTTTGAAACTGCATAGAATTCCATCTGTTTTGAGAAACGGGGCAGAAGGTGTCTTCTTTATTTTGGCCAAATGACTTGTATAAATGAATTTGTTGATAGGTGGAAGCAATCCTGGAATTAGACCCGATACGGTTTAGCTGCAACAATCTTCTTTATTGCTATAGTTGTTTACTTTTTTGGATGTACAATGGTATCACAAGTAGAGGACATTTACGAGTCAAAATTGTTCTTTAGTATGAGTAGGAAAATATGAACTTTGCTTTAGTATTAATTTAAGGACGTATTGGTGCTTTGACATCTTGCTTTTCCTTTGTATTTTCTTTCTCTATCAAGCATACACATACATGTGCACACTCAATTGTGGACATTAGCATGGTATATTATGGTGGTATTGACTTTGTGGTATTTATTTGCATACATCATCTTTCACTAGTGATCTTTTCAATTTTTCTTACTCATTTCAGATCAAGTGCTTGCTTGAAAGATTCAAACTCGGTCTGTTTTTCTGGAATGTATGCATTATATCTCACACCCCGAATCTGTTCACATCAGTCCCCTCGATTTGGGTGTTTGTTCTTTCAATTGCACAAAGTATGAATTTCTTATTCCTTCCCTTCATACATGGACAAAACGGGAAAAGGCAAGCCGTGCGGATTTGGAGATGAGAACACTAGTGATGTTGTTCTACACTTGAGAAATTGTGAAGGAAGACCTGAAGTTTTCTACTCCCATTCCCTTACCTTAGTAAGCAAGAGTAAGTTCTTTGCAGATTGGTTCTCCAGTCCAGACTCTGGTAAATGTGTTGAGATTCACTGCACAGAGTTTAACTACGATCATCATGTTAACTTCTTGAGATTGCTGTACCTCCCTGTGGACTTGCAATTGGACTCCTTGGACTCTGTTAAATCTGCTATCGGGATTCTCGAGGTATCTGTTGCTTTCAGCTGTGAAGAGGTCACAAAGAACTGCATCCATTACTTAGAGGCTGTTCCTTGGGAGGACAAGGAAGAGGAACAAATAATAAAAGCAGTCACCAATCTAGGTCCAATTGCCATGCCCATAATTGCCAGGATCAAACCAGTAGATTTTACTGCTACCAAAAATGTTTTTGTTTCAGCAGTTCGCTTTGCGACATCTACTTGCGGGTCATGCCCTCCATTTGGTGATGAACTTAAAATCTCTGCTCAAGAACAAGTAGAATACATGTTAGGGGAAGATGAGGACATGCCATTGGTTATGGCTGATGATGAAGTAAAATCAGTTGTGAGAGTAGGTCTTTCCAGAATCTTTTCTACATTTGAAAAGCAATTATCGTCCCTACTTGTGGAGTCTGACCTCACATCTGAGACAGCTGAGGACAATATATTGCAGTGTGTATCTGATCTGGAGTGGATGGGCAATTTACTTCCCAAGATGGAATTAATGAAGGACTTTGTATCAAACTGGGCTGAGATCTCTGGCAACGTTTTGGGGATACTTGAAGACAAGAAACTTGAATCTCTCATGTGGGGTTTGAAAGTGAAATTGATTGAAGTGAGCGGAAAGGCATTAGAAGCAGTTGGTTATGGCAGTGTGATTCTTCCAGCTCCAGTTCGGGTGCAGCTGCTAAAGACATGGCTTCCTTATATAAGGAAAATAAAGCCTCTTTTAGATTCTAAAGGTGCTGAAGACACGAGTTTTCCTCACAAGATGGATGAAGATCTGTGCCAGAGTATCGAAGGGGCAATTGTCTCATTGGTACTGGCATTGCCATCAAATGACCAAGCTGATATCCTGGCGGATTGGATGAAAGCAGATCAGGTTAGGTATCCAGACTTGAGTGAAGCTTTTGAGGTTTGGTGTTATAGAACCAAGTCGGCAAAGAGAAGATTGGTCGAGGGCTTAGACAGGGTTGGCAACACAACTGTCAGCCTTTAACAATCTAATGCTGTTGTTACGTTATTGTTTTTTTTCCTTTCCTCTTGAATAGATGGTAATGATTCTATTTATGTAATCCTGACATAATCAAGTTCTATCTGATATCTTGATTTATTTTCATGCATCTTCCAGGCACCTCCTCCAGTAATGTTTCCAACATACATTATTTAACTCTTGGATTGATTATTCATCACCATTATGTCTACAACTTATGGTTTTTGAATATTCGAAATGTGGTAAATATTTTTCATTCGTGTTTATACTTGTTCCTACCAAATTGATGAGAAAAATCCATCTCAGCTTCCAAGTCGAACCTGTTAGGTACAGGCACTTCATAAACATGATCTTCGAAATTGTATGTTCGAAATAGCAGATGTCAACATCATGATCAGCACCAGCCCACAGACCATTTGGTGTCTCTGATAGCACCTGCGCACAAGTACTTGTCTCTACATGTTTAAAATCATATAGTATTAATCAGAGGTTTTTAACGTGGCCCGGTGATTAACCTGATTTAAGATCATGTCATGCATTTTAACTGGGTGATTGAGTTTATTCTAATCTTTTTTTATATAACAATATAGTTTTGAAAAAAATAAATAATTAATAAGCTACAACCAGGTTTTCATTGGATTTTGTCATATCACTTGTGTTTTTGTTTTTCTTTAATTTTTTAAACTTAGCTTGATTCCACTCCGGTCTAGTTTAGGTCAAAGTTTTAAAATTATAATATTAATAAACTACTTTGGAGTTAATGAGAGATTATTACAATTTGCTGGACGTATCATTTTAACAGGTTCAGTTCCATTATACATTAAGAAAACACGCATTTAAAAGGAGGGAACTTGAAAAAAAAAATCTGGCAAATGAAAAACACCAATCTCAAATTACTAGCCGTGGATCTCAAGTTGCGTTTGCTTTTATATACTTATCCTTATTATTATTAATATTAGTGTCAATTTTTTTATTTTCAAAATTTCTGTAATTAAATGGATTATATTTATTTGCGCAATACCTCGATGATTCCCGCTTATTAATACAGAGCCTCATAAGCATATCTTGAGTTAGTACGCAAATAGAATCTTTGATAGTTGGAGATAAGAGATTCAAACGAGAGAATATAAGTAAACAAGCCTTCGCTTGAGCCTCTAATGATAAAGGTACATGAACAACCATTTGATCCCCATCAAAATCTACATTGAATCCCTTACGAACTAATGGATGTATACAAATAGCATATCCTTCTAATGAAATGAGTTTGAATACCTGTATGCCTAACTATACAGATTAGACGCTCTATTCAGCAATATAGGATGTCCCTGCATAACCTCTTGAAGTATTCCCTATACAATTGGTTGAACCCACGAAGCCTCTAGACAGTGTTTGGAAATAGTCCTGTAACAAAAAAGATAGGTGACAGTGAAGATAAAAATGTATTTAATTGAAGAGACAGGGACAAAAAAAGAAACATAAAAATAAATTTGTTTTTGAGATAATTTTGGAGTTAATTTTTGTACTAACATGAGGTACAAATAGGACATGTCTTCAGAGACAATATTTATTATTTTTTATTCCTAAAATATCATTGTAAAAACTTTTAATTCCAAAATCATCAAACTAAAACATGTGAGAATAAAAATGATTATTATCATAGTTTTAAAAACCTACTCGAGTGTCGAGCTTGGGCATTGGTTGAGGACCGGGTCACGAGTCGGGTTGACCCGAGTTAGCGTAAGAATAAAAATAATTGTTATCATAGTTTTAAAATTTGATTTGGGGGTCAACCCGAGGCAAGGCTCGAGTCACAAGTGGGGTTGACCATTGACCTGGGTAAGTGTAAGGACAAAAGTGATTATTATCATAGTTTTAAAACCCGACTCGAAAGTTGACCCGAGATAAAGCTCAGATCATGTGTCAGGAGGGTCAACGTGAAATAAAAGTGGTTATTATCATAGTTTTAAAACTTGATTCAGAGATCAACCCAGGGCAAGGCTCATATTTTAAAACTTGATTTAGGGGTCGACCGGAGCAAAGCCCATGTCACGGGTCGGGAGGGTAAACCCGAGTTAATGTAAGGATAAAAGTTGTTATTATTATAATTTTAAAACTCGACTCAGGGGTCAACCGGAGCAAGGACTATGTCACGAGTTTGGAGAGTTAACACGGGTTGCCCCTAGTCAACATATGAATAAAAGTGATTATTATTATAATTTTGAAACTTGACTCAAGAGTCAACCCGAGGCAAGGTTCAAGTCATGGGTTTAGAGGGTCAACTCGACTAACCCAATAAAAATTCAAAAATAATTAAAGCAATTTTATTTTGACCAGTTTGTTTTTAAGAAAGTCAACATGTTTTTTACTCGTGTATTATCCCAAGTTGACCTGGGTTTTTGATTAGGTTAGGTTGAGTAAATCATTCTTCTAATTTTTTTTTGAACTTGGATTAGTCCAGGTCCCGGGTCAACCCGTCAAGTCAGTCTTAATTTTATGACTAGGGTTATTATAATATTATTAATTTCAACACTCAATATAAACTAAAGTAAGTAAATAATATCTAATTATTTTTTAAATATGTAAGTTATAGATTTTTTTCATGTTTTATTATGTCTTGTCCACCATAACCAAATAAGATACAAAGATAGTCACTTTGTCATGTATATTATTACTAAACATAATTATGTCTTCATCTTTTTATCTATCTTGTCCTTTTTATCTTTATTGTTTTTGTCTCAGAACAATAACTAAATGCTACCCTACAACTGCATACTCCCTCAATAACCAAATATATACATTGTAGTTGCTTTAAATATTTGTACGCATAACAATTAACTATTTATCAAATATTGTTTTTATCTAACAACACAATAACAATAACAAATAGACTTAGCATGTGGAAGCTAAGTTGATCATATATTAACTATTTAAATATTGAAATCATAAAAATGATTTGAATTATAATTGAGTGAATCCAACACCCACTCTAACATGGTAGTAAAATATGACATTTATTTGCCATACAAGGGTTGACTGTCTCAAAATTTTGGTCGAGTTTGAATTGAGATGTGTTATTTTATAAGGTTAAAATATTTTTAAGAATTTTTAGTTTAGATTTTAAAATAAAATTTAATAAAGTACATTATAAAAATGAAAATAACTTAATTCATTATTATTTTATTTCTTTCACCTTATTTGGCATTTGGATAATTGAATTCAAAATCAATGACGAAATGTAAAACATAACTAATTAAGTTTGAAAGTATCCAAATCTCACAGAAAAATCTAATTTTATCCTTGATAAAAAGTAAGTTTATTTTTAAATTAAAATAATTATATCTCTGACATATACTTTCTATCTACAGATCTTCAGTGGGGGTTTCTAGACTCTTGCATAATCTCCTTGGAAAAGAGTTCTTCCTAGTGCGATTGCACAATTTCCTTGGAAAAAGGGTTCTTTTTAATGCGATAGCTCCACCCTCCATGACAGCTTGAGATGACCAATCTCAACGAAGCAACATGATCCCTTTTTTATGGCCAAGTATATACCATCAAGGCTAACTGGAACCCGAAGAACTAACATAACTCTTTAAATAAGCTCTCAGACCTTATATTATCTCTAGGGGTGATCTTGAATCTCTCACTCTTAGGTTTTATCTCTCTCTAGTAGAGGGCTCTCGTGCCCCATATCCTTGTCAAAGAGGCCACAAACCTCTCACTCTTAAAAAAGACAATAACTCTCTAAAGAAGGAACTGACTTGGTCTTTCTGATGCAATAACATCACCCTCCTTGAGTTCCCCCTAGCCACTTAGAAATTATCTAAGTACAAGATCCTTCTTCATGGATTCCTCCACTCATTAGAAATATTTTTCTAAGTATGAGTTTTCCTATAGTTCACCTCTATATAGTTAGAAGTTTTTTTTTCAAACATGGCGCACACCCCTGCATACAGGTTCTCTGGTATATTAATCAGAGTTTTCACCCCACTTCTCATACAAAAAAATTGACAAACTCGTTGTACAAGGTACTTTACAAGTCTTTACATATAAACATTATAAAGACTTGGAGGCTATTAATAAACTCAGATTTAACGGGCTTAAAAAACCCTAGAAAACCACCTTCCCTGGGCTCAATCAAAGAAAGGACCCACCCTTCTTTGGGCTTAGCCAAAGGAATAACCTACCTCCCTTGAGCTCAGCTACATTTTGGATCCCCACACTCTTAAGTGTATAAAAGTTCTCTAATAATCTATCATATTTTCATCGATACTAATGTCGTGTAAAAGATAGTGTGTAAAAATCCTTTAAGGGCTTACCGTATTTTTATCAACATTAATACATATATCAAAAATATTTTTTCTTATTAAAACTATCAAGGCAATATTACGTTTTAGCTTCTCATCTCCATAAAAAGACTCGTGACCTATAAATAGACCATGAATTCTTCAACCAAAAAGGGTTTAAAATCTTCATTATATATTGCATATTTATTTTCAATGTATCTCTATGTAATATTATTGCATTTTTTCTCAAAAAGTTATAGAATTAATCATCGAAAAGTCTTTGAATTTACTAAAGAAGACCTTTTGCAGGTATCAAGTACCCACTTCCAGCCATATTTGCTAAAAAAAAATTCAAATTATCAGAACAAAAATATTAACTAATTATCCAAAACATAAATCTTATCCTAAAGGTACTTAAATTTTTTATTACATGTCACAACTATGATATGCAAGGATTTAGATTCCACTTTTCACGTGAAAATTTATAGGAGAATATCATTGGCTTGATTGTCAGCTTAATCAAAAGCTTAATCCAAATTCCAAAGGGGCCCAAATCTTAACAACCAATTATGTTTCCTTAATCATCCACTCACCCTCTGATTCCCTGTCTCCTCCCCCATACATATCACCCTCAGTTAACCCCTGTTTTGATGACTCCGTGGGATTCGAACCCTGCCCATTCCCACCCGCACCAAAACACCCCCCCCCCCCCCCTCAATTCTTCGAAGTCACAATCTTGAAACCAAGAGGAAAATCCCATCTTCAAAATCTGATAATTTTTTTTTTCTCGTCACCAATTCTTGATCTTTTCTTTTCTGGGTTTCCTCAAATCTCTTTATTAACCTCATTCTCTATCGATTTCCAACAAAGAAGACCAAAGAAATGTACGTGAAAGCTGAGCCAGCGACAGATGTGAATAGGAACACGGAGTGGTTCACATATCCAGGAGTTTGGACAATTTATATGCTCATTGTTTGCATGTCTTTGCTTCTTGTTCTTTCCATCTTTGGTTGTTCTGCTGGGATGGCCTGGACTATTGTCCATCTTTGTCATTTTGCTGTAAGTTCTCTCTCTTATTCGTTCTCTTACATAGACAATGCCTTTCCTCAATTGGGTTTGATTTGTTTGATGGAAATATTTATTCTTTATTGTCTTGAAAGAGTTCTGTTGCTGTGTTCTTTTTGGGTTTGATCTGTTTTATGTTGGACTTGGATGGTTTTGGATTTGAACTTTTCTTCTTTGGTTTTTTTTCCCTATAAGATTTGAATGCGCATTTATGGTGCTGGGACTATGAGAATTTATTTGGTTAAAGGGCTAGGTGAAGCTGATCATGGAGTTTGGGATAAAGGACAATTTATCTCTTGCTAGGGTTTGTTGTGGAATAGTTTAATCATGACTTGTAGAAGAGCCTCAAAACTATTGAAGTAAAGTTTGATTTTCTATTTGCTTTAAGTTTAATAGACTAAACCTGAATGCAAACATAAAGGAAATAAATTATGACTTTGTAAACTTGGTGGAGGTTGTGAATGGATGAATTATACTAGAGCTAAGCCAGATGCACATGAACTATATATCTTATGCTCTTATCTTTGCACCAGCTTCTGATTTAACTTTCAAAAATCGTTCTGAAAGATATCCATTATCTCACACCTTAGACAAAGTAATTGAGGCCAAGCAATGAAATATATTTCCCTGCACTTGCACGTGCATACATGTGTGTTTTGTTTGGTGTGTGTGTGTGTGTGTGTGTGTGTGTTGGGGTTGGGGGAGAGGGGGGGTTAATTTTGTGTTTGTATCTCTTTTGTTCAATTGTAATTAAAAAAAAAGGCTTAGAAAGATGTTATGTTCTTGTTATAGCATTGATGGTATGCATGGATCACTTGACCTGATCATTCTGTGGGAGGATTTGTGTGCGCTTCTTGTAGCTGATGAATGCTAATCAGCTGGGGATCTAAATAACCAACCTAGTGATTAGCAGTTGTCTACCATTGCTTTGTCCCTCTCCTAATGGATCTCTTTTTTGTTCTTTTCTGCCCAAATCAAAAGATGCAGAGAGGTAAAATAATATTTTTCTACAGTCTTTTACACAAATGCCGTTCTGTGCATTTTACATTGTTCTTTCAACACTGTTATCAGCCAAGACTTGAGCTATGGTGTAAAATTTGCTTTTGTTTCATGCTACTTCAGATATTTGGCTTTGCCTTTTAAATAGTTTGTGCTGCTGAAACCAGTTAGATGGAGAAAAAATAGATTTTCCACTATCTTCCCTTTTCATTCTTTAGTCTCCTTGAGTTTAATTTTTTCATGTATTTATGTATCTTGCTAATAACTTCTCTTCCTGCTTCAGGTTACATATCACTTTTTTCACTGGAAGAAGGGAACACCTTTTGCTGACGACCAGGGTATCTACAATGGATTGACTTGGTGGGAGCAAATAGAAAATGGCAAGCAACTCACACGCAACAGGAAGTTTCTGACAGTTGTACCTGTAGTGCTGTAAGTACTTTGTTCTTCAACATATAAGCATTCTGGTTGGACATATAACTGAAAAACATGGAACATTCTTGTTTTCTCTTAACATCTCTGTACAGACGCCTCATGATTGGTGAGTTATGGTAAGGGATTTGTTTATTGTCCTGTTGAGTAGTTGAAATTATTGGGCAGTCAGTTTGTAATTGTTTTGTAGTTTATGTTTATGTTAAGTTAATGTGTATTAGATTATGGATATTGGGATCTGTTTTTCATGTCACCATTCATTGATTTCTGGAAATTTTGTCCCGATAGCTTTAGTACATAAGGAGACTCTCTTTTCTTGGGTAATACCACCCAGGCATGAGAGCCAGAGGTTGGTCTTTTCATTTTGTTTATTCTATTCCTCCTGCTTTGGTTAGTTTGGGCTAGACTACGATCTAGATTTGATCAAGCAATGCAACGAATGCAAACACTTAAAAAATGAAGATGTGTGCCCTTACAAAAGCCCTTTCTTTGCAACCGAGCCTGTAATTCTTCTCTCACTTCCTCTCTCTTCTGGTGTATCTTTTTGGGGAGGGGGGGAATGAGGTTTCTTCCAGAACCACAGTTTTGTTTTGTGTTATGCATGTAGGTGGTATATAAGCAGGAGGGCAATTCATATTGTTGGAAAAACAGTGTTGTTCTTTTACTTGATAAGTACGGGACAGCTTCAACCGCATAAGCCTCTACTCGAGTTGAACTGAAGTCTTTTTAAATTGAGTTGGATTCTTGCCTTCTGAATCACTGGTCTTTCTTTGGCAATTTGACTTGATTTACTTGGAAACGTCTCCTAAGGCATGATATGCTACAAAAGATGGTGTAGTATCCTTGTCACTAGACAGTTCTTTGCTTTCTCATGATTAGCTGGTCCCTTTTTAGGCTTTTGAAAAAGGATCACTTCTTCTAAGAAAAGTCTAATTCATATGAATTTTTGTCTGTTTCCATAGTTCCAAAGATGGAATTGTGAATATTGTTAAAATTTTGTTTCTTTGTTTAATATCATGATGTATGGTAGCACACATGCAATTAACATGGTGAACATAAACTGACTGCAGGTGAAAATTAACCATTGCCAACTTGAACACTCAAGGTTTCTCTTTCCCAGATAATTGTCTTTTGCTTAGCCTATATTTCTTTTGGCAGGTATTTGATAGCCTCGCATACAACAGACTATCAAAACCCAATGCTCTTCTTCAACACATTGGCTGTATTTGTGCTGGTTGTTGCTAAGTTCCCACACATGCACAAGGTTCGCATATTTGGAATCAATGCTGATCATTGAACTTGCGAAGAATTCATGCTTGGTTTGCTCTAGCCATTAGGATTGACCTTTTTTGCATTCCAATGTAACGGTAATATCCCTGTACAGATACTGAAACTGGAAGGGTTATTATTTCTTTTTCTATTTTAATGGAGTGAATATGTATACATCACTAGGTCACATGCTGGAAGAATAGTGTCCTCTTGTGCCAGCTTATGCGTTTTATGTATGCTTGATAGAAGATAGAAAATCTTCGTAATACTGTTTCCGTTTCCCCCTGTATGGTTGCTCACTCAAGCCATTTAATAAATACCGCCCAAGAGGGGTGAAAGTGAAGCTGAGCTTTGATCTTGGATCTGTGTGTGTTTGCAAGCTTAACTGGTCACTGTTTTTTTTTTTTTTCCTTTGAACATTTTTAACTGGTCACAGACTCGCAGCTAATCAACTCTTGATTCTGGCCTGAATATTTCCAGCTCATTATAAGAGAAGAAGGTAATAATTACATTCCATGCAGATCTAGGGAGATTGATGAGCACAGTTGCCCATATTCAGAGTGAATCCTCGAAAATTAATGGTTTAAATTAAACAAGTCTGAGCATCAAGCTGCAAAATCTTTGCCACTGATTGAAGAGGCAAAGACTTGGCAACCATATCTCGTGCCCTGGTAAAGATGAGCAAGTCGCTGATTATTCATCATTAGGGAAGACTTAAGGGGCCCGAGCAGGTATTGGAGTATAGTTGATGGCAGCGCCCCCAAATGCCATCCTCTCTGTTATAGCCGGTGAAGAATGCCCTGCTCGTTTGAGTCATAAATCTGGCACTAACCACTCAGACCCACTCTCATGACAACCCACATGCCAACACCTGATAAAATTGATGAGATGAAGTAATGTGGCCTTGAGGACATGAGGTTAGCTTAACTGCCACTGCCAAAAGAAGAATGCCATGATCGGCAATGACTATCTAATTTAGCTTGGAAATTAGAGCCACTTTGCACTTGAAAACCTCGTTTATTAGTGGTGTTTTTGGCACTCAAGACATGGTACTGAGTAGTTGGTGCATTTATATCGAGCAACGTTCACGACTTCCCTCTCCCTTTCTTAAATTTTTGCCGAAATTGTGCGTTAATATCTGCAACATTCTCTCTTTAAATATGAAGTGCATGGAAAAGACAAGGAAAGTTTCAAACTAGTGGGTACAACAAGGGTCGAATTCCTTGAAATTTGATATTGACTGGATCCGTCTCGTAGTTTTACAACTAACGCCTTGTAGAGAAAGCAATCCATTCATTATGGGCAGAAATCAAAATGTCCATGAAATGTTTTAGCTATATATACAATTATACATGTCTGGGTGATTGATTATGAGATAAACTCTTATGCTACTTGCTGCCTTCTTCCATGAAAACAACTAATGTTAGAAAAGACCTGTTCAAAAACATTTCACCAGAAAGATTTCTGGGCTCAACAACATATACACGACGTCCCATGATAATCGTGTATGAAAACAAGATGGTAAAAGCTCATTGGATTTTGATTTTGGCACAATAATAAATGACTTGTTGCTTGGAATAAGGAAAAGTAGAAAGGGCGAATCCAAGTTCTTCAAAATCTGGCCAGGTCATTCAAAATTTAGCGTTGCCTTTATTTTCCCATCCCCATTTAACCACTTTTTAAATAAATAAATAAATAAAAAACAGCTGCCTTTCCAAGGAAACATCTCAATGTTTTGTGTATTTGAAATGAAAAATGTTTTTTACACAAAAATTTTACTTTAAAAATATATTAAAATAATTTTAAAATTCTTTTTTAAAAATTCTTGATATTAACACATCAAAATCATAAAAAATATAATATCCATTCAATCTTTTTTCAAATAAAATATACTATTAAAATAAATCTAAAAACAAAAGCTACCGAACTAACCTTACCTATTCCTGGTATTAAGGAAAATGGTTTTCTCAGGTTGAACCAAATATATTTGCTGGAGTTGTCAAACAGCCCATAGAAAAAACAAAAAAAAAAGCGCAAAGGTATGATTCAGTACAGGTCAGGTTGCAGTAAACTACATCTACAGTATTATAATAATGATTATTTTTTAAATATATTAAAATAACATTCATTTATTATTTTAAAATTTATTTTTAATACTAATATATCAAAATAATTTAAAAACATATAAAAATTAAAAATGTTGCTCAACAGTTGAGCCACGTTACAGAGCACTACCTAAATTTGGCTGGAAAAACATCCCCCGTACTAGAGGGTGGTGCATCTACCATTTTGCCAAGTTATTATGCACACTAAGTGCCTTACAGCAAAGAAACAAACATAAACTAATTTATAAATAAAAGGGGACTAGATCTAGATGGATCATCACACTTTTTTTAGTGGGATGTATTATTCTCTTGCACACTTGCCTAGGAGAATGTTTGCGGGTCCCAACAACCTGACTATAGAAATGAGGGTTTGTCAGATCTTTCTCAGTCTATCAAGTAGAGAGAGAGAGGGAGAGAGAGGTAGCATGGAAGCAACGAGGCAGCTGTAGAAGTGTGTGAGAGTCTTCAAAAAAGAAAAAAAGAAAAAACTGTTTGGATATATAGAATTCTCAGCAGTAAGCTTCTCAGTTGATTCATGTTTAGAGTATATTTGATGTTGTATTTCATAAGTATTTTATTTTTAAAAAAGAATTTTTTATTTTAAATTAATATTTTTTTATTTCTAAATAAAATACGTATGGAAGAGTTATTTATTGCAATTAGAATTGGAAGGATAAGAATTCCTACCTGGCTCGATCTTGTATTAACTCCAACTTTTCTTCCTGAAGTAATGCTTAATGTCCTCTCAGAATCTCAGTCTTGATGAGACCATTAACTCAAAACCTGCTTGCAAATGAATTGAAGAGATGGAGAGACATGGAAGTAGAAAGTTGAGAGCCGCCATTGTAATCCAACTGAGGTTTTAATTATGAGAATATTAACAAAAACATTCCTGCTAAATGAAAGAAAGTAACGAACAAAGCCTTTAATCCATTAAACTCCTTACAATTTCTCACATTATACATTATTTTTTGTACCATGCCAATCAATGACACACAAGGATATATATAGAGGGTGGCCTTTTTGCTAGCTCTTCCTTTAAATGATAGAAGACATAACATGAAGTAAAAGGGCACAGTGCCCTCTTCTACTTGTTACCCTGTAAAAAATTCTGGGCTTAGCTAGCTTAGCTTGATCTTTTCTTCTATCTTTTCACAGTATCCCACCAGTTCTTGACCCTTAATGAAGCCAGCCTAAAATGAGCTTCAAGTTCCCACAAGTTTAAAGAGTAAAGAAGACGATTGAAAGTAAAAAAAAAAAAAAAAAGAGCCAGTAGAGAGAGTAAGACACCCATGTATCCTATCTGTTAGTAAGGAAGAAATGCAAACCAAGTCACCCACCTTAAGAACTTATAATAAAGTTAAAAAAAAATCCAAAAAAAAAAAACCCCAAATCATTTTCTTCATCTAATTTACCATGATCCTCCACCTAACATCCCAGTCCAATATCCTGTGGAATCACCATGCTCTTTATTTTGCTCAATATCAGCTGTGCTTGAAACTTGTTGCTTTAAATCTTCAAATGGAAACAAAAGTCTTCCATTAGTTTCATGAACCCCTTGGAGATCTCCATAACCACTTCCAAGCCCATCCAGAGAGAAACTCAAGGTTGGTTTGAAATCTTGAAGAGGAAAACCAGATGGGTAAAGTGTACTTGGATCTTGATGAACTGGCATGGGAAAAGAATTCAAGCCCCTTGAAGAGATTCCAGTTAACAGCTCTAAAGCTGAAAGTTGGGATGTGTTAGTGGATGCCGAAGTAGAGGAAGATATTTGGGTCTTGTTGTTGTTTTCGTTAATGCTCGGAAATTGGATCAATTCAGAGAAACTTCTAATACCTTGAGTGGATGGGAAAGCTAGGTTTAGATCTTGGCCCTCATGGATCTTATGGTTCTCAGTAGAGGTTTGTGACAAAGTTGGTGGTGATATCAGATCAGGAAGTTTCTTTGAAGAAGATGAAGAAGAAGCTGATGATCTCTTGTTCTTTCTTGAACCTCCACCAACAGGAATGCTCCTTAGAGAACCACCTTCCGTCCAATACCTTCTACAAGTCTTACAAAAGTACCTAGGTTGTGTAAGACTGTAGTTGTTATAGTAACAGAACTTGGTGTTAGTTGAATTGCACCTCGGACAGTTGAGGGCCTGTTCCTTTTGAGGCCTTACCTTCCTCTCCAAAGCAGGAGGCTTCGAGCATGTATTTACAACTATCTCTTCTATTGGTTTCACCACTATCTCCTAAAAAGCAAAGTAACAAGAAAAGAAACACCATTACTTGAAGATCAAAGAACTGAAGACAGACAGACAGACAAACAAACAAAACAATTTAGCAACTTTACACTTTTCAGCATTATACCAGGACATGATAAGGGCAAAAAAATATTGCACTCATTCTTTTTTCTTTAATCACATAAGCAAGAGAAAGCTAGACAGAGTGGTAACATATGGTGAAAGAATTAAAGAAGTGCTAAAAACTAAATCCAAAAGAGTGGGGACTTGCACTTGCTAGCCATGGGAACACACACCATCACTCTTTTGCAAAAGGAAAAGCCAACAAGCAAGCAAAACCATACGACTCATGTCCAAAAGTCTCAAAGAGATAAAGAAAACAGCCAAAGTGAAATGATCATATATAGATCTATCCAGATACCTGTGGCCACTGAGCAGTATCCATGGATGAAATTTGAAGACGAGGATGTTGAGAGATAGCCAGCTAGCTAGAGCTTCAAAGAAAGAAGGAAAAAACAAAGACGCCCTTTTCTTGAAACTGGTTTTAAGAGAAGGAAGATGAAAGTTTGGAATGGTTTTTGTGTGAAAATCCTTTGTAGCTTCTTGCTTTATTGGTTGTGTGCGTACGTATAATTAAGAAAGACTGGGAGTGTTTGTGAAATGTGATGGGGCCTGTCCACTAAAAGACATCGTAATATATCTACATTACCATTTTATTTCTTTTCTTATTCTAAGAGGGGAATATTTGTCTTTGCAAATATGAACAATTTACTTAACATATGTGGATACAATATTATGAAACACATGGGCGGGTAATCCACGCAGACTCTTTTATAATTAGCTTGATAGTGTGGTTGCAATTGCTTTTTAAATAATTTTTCGTGTTAAAATATATATTAATGATATTTTTTTATTTTTAAAAAATTAATTTTGATATTAGCACATCAAAACATATTAAATTTTAACAAAAAAATTTAAATTTAAATTTTTTGAGAACATGGTTTGCACTGCGTTCCCAAACATATTCTTAATTTGTTGTTCAATACAACTAGAGAAACTCGGGTTTTTGGGTCGGCAGAGTTCAATCAACTTTGTATGGATTTTATGCCATTGCATGTTTTTCTTCCTTCGACTTAATTGGGTATCGAAGAACATCCATTTTTATATGGATTTTATACCATTGTAGTTGTTTTAAAAAATAATATAAATTATGGTAAGAAAAAGAGCATACAATTAATTAAAATATCCCTCTCGGCCTGTTATATTATAATGGTGAAAATCTGAGTTAAGAACTCCAAGAAGTTAATTACTGAATAGAGAATTGATGATAGATTAAACTTGTAGGTGTAATAGTTAAGAATTTTTATTAGTGTTTTAATTTGGGGAAATATTTTCAGGTAAAATTAGCTTTGTTAGAAATGAAAATAAGGGCAAGCTTCATACTTGTAAATGTTCGATATATCATGGCAAGGTGTTAACGTACGGTCACAAAAATTGACGCTATCATACTCTAATAAATACATTATCAGCGCGCAGATGATTATTGTGCATGGTGCAATATCTAATTAAACGACTCAAGATCCACAATTATTTGAGTTTGAATTCTTTTTTTATTAGTATATATTCAGTAGTAGTCTAGTAGGCCATGACTATTGGAGCACCGAGTGATTCGGTGACGACTCACAACTTAGACGCGAAATTGCTCGTTAGCGAAGACTGTGCTGTGCGGCCACGATCTGCGCCAAGGAAATGAAATGAATGCTCAATATCAATGAACAGCCAGCCATATGGCATGAACATCGTCACAAAACCGTAATTAAGGTGTGTTTGGTATATTAGTAAATATTGTTTTTTATATGTTTTTTTTGCTTGAAAATTTATTAAAATAATATATATTTTTAATTTTTTAATTTTTTTTAAAATTACCACATCAAAACGATCAAAAACCTTAAAAAAATTTGAAACAAAAAAAAATTATTTAAAAAATAACAAAACGGTAGTTCAATCACTGCAACAAATAATCTCTTAAACGGGTGTTTATATGTCATAATAGTTGATTCTTAATTAATATGTTATATTTTATTTGTTTTTTCTTTTCAATAACTTAAAAAACTACCATTGAAAACTTAATCTCAACCGAAAGTAACGAAAATAGATAGTATTCTCACAAATTCATAGCTAATTTTGAGAATCTATTTCAAAAGTATGAGCAAAGAAAGTAGCTTCTTGAATGAGATAAGTATTGTTGAGATTTTAGCCATCATGTTTATGATAAAATAAATATGGATTGGTATTTTCTGCTAATTTATGATATTTATCTTGTTGATGATTGTGCAAGTAATGATTGAATAAATAACGACAGTAATAGCAATAATGATGTCATCAACAATGTTTAGAAGTTAAGTGTAAAAAGATCATTGAAGATGCTTGTTAACAAAAACAAATAGTTGGTTTTGGCTATGTTTATTATCCTTTTAATTACAAGCTTATTGATATCACAAAGGTAGATTTGTTCAAGGTTTATATAGTTACAATATATGTTTATGGAATAAGAATGAGGTTTAGAATTCATTATTTTACAAGTCAATGAAAGAGAAATAATTTGCTAACAAATTTTAACATGAAAGATTGACATTGATATATAAAATAGTTATACATCTAAAGTAAAAAAAAAAAACAAAGAAAATGCATTGGAGATTTTTTATTAAACATCCACGAGATCGAGGTAAGAACAATTTAAACTCAATAATAAGTTTTTTATAACAAGAAGATATTGAAGCATGATAATTTCTAGGTTTCGTATTATTTTTATCCATACTTAGTTTAGGAAAAAAAAATTATTATTTTTATTTTTCCTTTTTAGTATAAGAATTAATTAGTTTAGGAATTTTATTTGCCTATTCAATTTTGACTTAAGAATAGTATAAATAGGGTTACTTATTTGAAAAGAAAAGAAAAACTCTAAATGTTGCACGGACATGCACTATATATTCTCGATTATTAAAGAAATTAATTTTATTACGTAGGCCTTGATCCCTACATCTTTGTTTTTCCTATTTTATCTCTCCAATATTATTTAAAAAATGTATGCTAGTGATGATTAAAAGAATCTGTATATATGTCTAACTCTAATAAAAAAATAATTATAACCGTGCTCGAATTGTTCAAATTCAAAATGAAACTGGAAGGCAACGGGAAGTCCTCTTTAACCCATCTAATTGCTTGAAAAGCGACTACACTGCACCAGACAAACATTTTTACAACCCCCTCGAAAAAGCACCTTTACGATTGCCATCATTTTAGATGTTTGGTAAAAGCCAATAGAGGTACTGCTGCTTGTTTTTGTGATTTATAATTTTTTTTATTTTTTTAAAATTAATTTTTATATTTTTTTAGATAATTTTGATATACTGATTTTAGAAATAATTAAAAAAATAACATTATTTTTATATAATTTTAAACAAAAAAATATTTAAAAAACAATTGTTAGCACAATAATAATTATTTCAGCCTCTTGTTATCAGTATCAGTATTTGTTTGCTGGATTCATCTTCCCAAAAATTGATATTATTCAAGAAATTAATTGAAAATGAACATTTCAGGATAACATTTCTTAACAAGTCACGAGCCAGGCACTTGTGCATATGTGTTCATCGCAGCCTTAAAGCTTTACCTTCCAGGATCATGATCACAAGCCAGGTAGGTATTCATGCTTAATTAATTTCAACATGATCTCTGGACTGTCAAGAAAAAGCTTGATTACAAAGTACAGCAACCGGTACAAAAGGTATATCAATATACCTTTTCATTTTCACTACAAGTAATTGCTGTCCATTATCATTGGGAAATTTTTTATTTTCCTTGCATATTAACAAAAGCTAAAACATGAAGGAATTTTATTATAGGTCGTGAGTGAAATTTACAATGATTTTTTTTATTATCAATTTAGCCGAGGGGCAATTTGTTAGTGATAAAATATAATAAAAACAAAAGGCGTATTAGGTATAACTAGGCCTGTTCATGGTTCGGTTCGGTTCGGTTTGAACCACAAAAACCAACCGAACCGAGAACCTTAAATTTTTGAAAATACAACCGAATCGAATTTCAGTTCAAACCGAACCGGTTCGGTTCGGTTAAATTCGGTTTTATAGCAAAAAAACTGGAAAATCTAATCATTCCATCAATGAAGGAGACATCTCCTAAATCAGCTTGTAAATTAACAAACTGTAGAGAAAAAAAAGAGAAAAACAAACCCCTAAATCTTGTCGTCGATTGATTTCAGGAGAAAGTTAAGAACTTCAACATGGTAGAACCAAAAACCCATTCGAATCCCTGGCATCTAAACCCCCATAAGACTATAACTAACATCATTGAGTGCTGATCTCCGATTTTTACCCCCAGCCCTTTTTTATATATAAATGTAACCAAACAACTAGTATTCAAAATTCATAGCTATCATCATCAAGCAACTGTTGGGTTCTCATCAGAGAAAAAAACATCAGATTCAGAGAGGGAGCCCTTCTCCTTGCGATCAGCAAGATCATCATCACCATCGGGATCTCGAGCAAGATCAGACTTGTTCATGGCGGAAAGAGCCTTGTCGAGGAAGGGTTTAAAAGTCATCTCAATAGCTTGCCACCCAAATGCAAGAGCCCTGAATGCAACCACTGCCTGTAGTTGAAAACTTGAAAGGGAAAAGAAGAATGATTTTTGAGGTGGAAAGTTGGTTGCACTGCAGTCTTTACCACAGACGGCAGTTTTTTGTGAGGGAAGGGGAGTTTGTGAAGGCAGGGGAGATGGGGGGTTATGTTAGGTAGGGTTAGGTTAATTAACTATTTATACTCCTTGGCTGCCAGCGGGTTTTTTATGAGTTTTTGGTTGGTCCGGTTCGGTTTGTCGGTTTTATAACTAAAACCAAAACCGAACCGGGCCTGTTAAAATTTATGGTTTTAAAAATCGGTTTAATCGGTTTTTCATCTCGGTTCGGTTTTTTCGGTTAATTTTTCTCCAGTTTTCTCGGTTAATCGGTTTTTTTGAACATCCCTAGGTATAACATATGTTCTTATAAGTTGTGATATAAGAGATATCTGAAACTAATATGTAGGTGCTTGTCATAAGATATGTACACTGAATGACCCGCATGAGAATTTTATATGGAGTGATCACATATGTTTATGGAAAGGTTCACACGAAGGTTATGTAAGTGATCCTTAGACTTGAGATCACTAAGTCATCTTATGTAGAA
>Ga0307507_10004309_pt1 | contig 25569 bp, 7 predicted proteins | sample 7_EM_MG_FD_207223 | JGI IMG/M metagenome (GOLD analysis project Ga0307507, IMG submission 207223) | Populus trichocarpa ectomycorrhiza microbial communities from riparian zone in the Pacific Northwest, United States - 7_EM | ecosystem: Host-associated > Plants > Roots > Unclassified | place...
CCTTTCTTAGCTTGTTCCCTTTAATAGATCCTATTATTAATCTTTATTAACTGGTCTATTAACTCTCTTAGAGTATCCGCATCTTCTATTAGGATAATTATATCCTAGACTTTAGCCTTAAGTCCCTATTTATACTGTGCTATAAGCGCCCTATTATTCCACTTAACCTATATAGCTAGTATTTAAAACTGCGTTGTATACTTAATTGCTAAAGTGCATTATACTAAGTTCTGAAGTTTCTATTCCGCTGTTATAGTTGCTTTAGGGTCTCTAAATATTTATATTAACCATTCTATGAATCCATTCCAACTTGTAAACATATACCGTACGTTTAGGTTAGTAGTTGTCACACTATTTACTTATATCTCTGTAAGGCAAGGCTTAAACCACTCTAAAGCTCTTCCTAATAAGAATAGTCCTGCGTATGTTACCTAGTCTGTAGGTATTACTAACTTTACTCCTTCCTGTATAACCTTAAAATGCATCTATATAAGAAACCCTTTAAGCTTTAACTTCTCTCCTAAGAACTATTTAATTAAAGGTAACTTAACCTTTGCTACTCTAATTCCATTAATGCGTTCTTTAAGTAGCCTGCTATTATCCTATAAGTAATTAACTATTTCTTATAACTAACTTTGCGTAACCACTTAAGAATCTATATCTGCTATACTGGTATCTCCTAACCCTAAGGTCGTGGCTGCCATTAATATCGTTGTAACTGGTGCTTTAGGTGGCATATTATTTAATCTTATTTAATACTATAACCTTAGTAGTAAATGTGTAACGGAACCTTATAGTAGGAACTATAGTAGGTCCTATTATTAGGCTAGGTATATAGGTAAGAACAGTATTAATAACGTAATAATAACTAGTGGAGTAGTTGCCTAACAGATTAACTCCAATTATATTCTAAGATTTACTACGAAGAGAGAACTATCTGGGTAGGGACTATAGTCCTTTAAATATATAACTATACGCCTAAGAAATCCCTTCGCTCCGTAAGGTATGTGTGCTCTGTCTGCTCTATTATAGATTACATAGATTATATTACGTAACCTTAGCTACTATTCCTCGTTACATAGTTCCACTAGATCTATCCTAGACCGTGCCTATATTAACTAACTAGCTTCCTCCAACTCTTCTCCAAGTAGTCGTAACATCGTACTTAAGCTGTCCGTAACAGTTGTACATTTAAATAGTAGTTACTTAGGGTGCCTTGTTAAAAGGCTTTGATTTAATTTAATAACAAGCCAATATTAAGGCTTTAGTTTAATTTAATTGATTAATTAATTAAATTGTTTGTAGTATTCGCTAGCTAGTTATTTAAATAATCATCATCTAGTTTTAATAACGGTTGTTTAATTTTTATAATGGTCGTCTAGTTCTAGAAATGGTTGTTTGGTTCTGGTAATAGTTATTTAGTTTTAACAACAGTCCTTTACTAGCTGTTATTTTAATACCTTTTTAAATAACAAGGATATAATAAAAAAAGGATAGGTAAAAAATAAAGTGAGCTATATAAGGGGTATACTTGGCAAAAATATATATAAAAGCTATTGGGAATATAGCGAGGACCTAATACAAAGCCTTATATAAAGCCTTTATATATAAAACTTTATACAAAGCCTTATGCGAGGCCTTTATATATAAAATTTTATATAAAGTTTTATATAGAGCCTTATGCAAAATTTTATATAAAACTTCAAAAGTAATAATTTTAATATTTATTAATAAAATATATATATTGGGAATTTTTTTTTAGTACGTTGTTATAAATTGCTGCAATTTGCTGTAAGCTCTATAATTACAGCAATTGTATATATTTTTTAGCGATTTGTGTAAACCGCAGGTTTTGTAAATAAATTACTATAATAGCGCGCAAATTGTAATAAAATACTTAGCTACTAAACCAACATTAGTTTTTTACAATTTTATAATTAAAAAACATACAAATTACACAAATGGCACATATTATAAAAATTGTATAAATTTTTATAAATTTTTATATAATTTTACGTTTTAATATATTACTATAAATTGCTATAAATTACCACAAATTACTGTAAATCACCCTTAAAATATATTAATATTATAATCACTAAATAAAATAGCTATTTTTTAAACCTATTACAAACTATAAAGCATTTTCCTTACCTACTTATTTTACCTATTTATTTACCTACCTACCTACCTATCTACCTACCTACCTACCTACCTATCTATCTATCTATCTATCTATCTATTTACCTACCTACCTATTTATTTACTTATATTTATATTTAGTTTAATTTAAAAGAGGAGTCGGCCTAATTAAAGGCTTTAATTAATTCAAATTATTATATAAAGCTTTATACAGAAAACTTTGTATAAAATTTTAGCCAAAACTTTAATCAAAGCTTTAGTCGAAATTTTGGTCAAAACTTTGGTTAAAGCTTTAATTAAAACTTTAGTCAAAACTTTACTTAAAACTTTATATATAAAACTCTATACACAAAACTTTGCGCACAAAGCAGCATACAAAGCTTTAGTTGAAATTAAAACTTTACTTAAAGCTTTGCTCAAAGCTTTGCTTAAAACTTTATTTAAAACTTTGCTTAAAGCTGTACTTAAAGTTTTATATACAAAGCTTTATATATAAAACTTTATACACAAAACTCTATACATAAAGCTTTACGTACAAAGCTTTAAGTCAACCCTTTTTGCCCGCCACCTATATTTATATTATTTAAAATAATATTTAAAGTATAGAGTAGTTAATTAAAGAAATAAGGGGGTGAGGCTTTTATAAAGGTATTAAATATTAATTAGTAATATTTTTAATAATCTATTGATTTTATATTAATATTTTAACTAGGCCTAATGCCTATTTATCTGTAATATTAGGGGGTATTTAATTTAGTTTAGGGAGTCTGATTTGATTTAAGGAGTGACTAATTTAATTTAAAAAGATTTAGAAGGTGTTTTATTTAATATAATAAAGAAGTAAATATAAAAAATAAGGTGGCTATATAGGGGGTATGTTTAGTAAAAACTTGTAAGAGGCTCGTGTAAAGGCTCGTGTAAAGCTTTAAGCAAAACTTTGTGTATAAAGCTTTATATATAAAGTTTTAAATAAAGTTTTAAGTAGAACTTTGTATAAAGCTTCGTGTATAAAGTTTTGAATAAAGTTTTAGGTAAAGTTTTAAGTAGAGTTTTAAATAAAGCTTTAAGCAACGTTTTAAGTAAAGCTTTAAATAAAACTTTATGCAAAACTTTATGTATAAAACTTTGTGTATAAAGTTTTAAGCAAAGCTTTATATAAAACTTTATATATAAAATTTTATATGCAAAGCTTTGTGTATAAAACTTCAAGCAAAAATTTAAATAAAACTTTATGTGTAAAGCCTTTTAAAAAATTTAAGTAAAATTTTAAACAAAGTTTTATACAAAGTTTTATACAAAGTTTTATATGCAAAGCTTTATATATAGAATTTTATATGCAAAATTTTATATATAAAGCTTTGTGCGTAAAGCCTTTAAAAGTTTTAAATAAAGTTTTAAATAGAGTTTTAAGCAAAGTTTTAAATAAGGCCTTATATAATGTTTTAAGTAAAGTTTTAAATAGAGTTTTAAATAGAGTTTTAAGCAAAGTTTTGAATAAAATTTTATATAAAACTTTAAGCAAAACTTTAAATAAGGCCTTATACAAAGCTTTAAATAATATTACAGACTTTATAATATAAGTATTACAGCTACTTAGAACAAAGCTTAAAGAGTTAGTAAACTAAGTATAGGCCATAATAAAACTTATTAAACTATGTAATGAAGAATGGTAAGCAAGGTTATATAATAAGAATTTGGTATATAAGGTATATAGACAACGTCAAGAACGTTATATACTGAAGGGATTTCTTTGGAGTTAGGGAATATATTTAAGCACAATTAATCTCTATTTATGTGACGGTACTAGAGTGCGTCACCTGCTAAGTTCTACCAAATTCTGCTAGTACTACTCATAGAGCTAACCAATTAGGATTTTCCATCCCCGGGATAGAAAATCGCTATTGACTCGCTTACTACTAGCGTCTTGGCGACCCCTTGTATCTTATTAGTTACTAATAGTCTTCTTCTTCTTCTTCTCCTTAGCTTAGTATTCTTGTATAGTAGCAATCTATAAGCTTTAGTTTAGAAGTATTTATATAAGCCCGTTATATTATACTAAGCTCTCCCTACATTGCCTGGGAAGGCCTTAATAATATCCTACCCTAAAAGAAGACCTTTGTCTGCAACGACGCGTTAACTTGTTATACTTAGACATTAAAAAACTTACACTACCACGCCTAAGAAGGCCCTAATAATATCCCACTTTATAGGCCAGATGGTACTTAACCTATACCCCCTAAAGAACCCTAGAATTAAAACCAAATTATATAATTCTAACAAACCTTAGGAAGTTAATAATGGCACCTAAAGCGAGCTTATTTAAAAGACCTGCCTTTACCTAAAAGGAATACGAGATCCAATTGGGATTAGAACTTAAAGATAATAACAACGTTATAGCTATACATAAGTAGATTCGTGCCCTTATAGCTAATTAGAAGGTCGATTGTCTTTAAGCCTAAAGTATATAAGAGACTTTAAAGGAGATCCTAGAAAGCCTTACTGCCTTATAAAATAGCCTAGCCTCCCCTTTATAAAGCCCCAGTTAATCTATTTGCTTAACCGAATACAATATACTAAAGAGTACGGATATAATAACAAAGTAATTAAAGTCCGTTAAGCTCCCTAATCCCCTACTATTATTGGACGGTATAGACCTAACCTTTAAGAACTAGAGAATCCAGATGCGGGGAAAGCTTTATATTAACTATAACTATTTCCCCTCTAAAGAAGCTAAAATTCTCTACCTCTTTAGTTAAACTATTAGGGATGCCTAGCGACACCTCTAGGCTAAGTTTAAGAACAAGTTACCTATTTGGTTTATATCTATTAATAAAATAATATAGTATCTGGCTACTATCTATATTAATCCAAATAAAGTACAAGATGCCTATTATAACTATAATTGCCTAATAATAAAGTTAAACTAATCCTTTACTAAGTTCTAGACTTAATTCCTATACTTAGTAAAAGAAGGCTAGGTTCCCCCTAAAAACTACCGTTTAGACCTATATAATAAACTAATAGTCTAACTATAAGAGAAGATCGCAGTAGCCTTAAATAACCTACTAACTTACTAAAGACTTGTAGCCTAATATTTATTACTAGATTTAGAACTAAAACAAATTAATACTTATTTTAACCAACTAAAGTAGCTCCGTAGCGACCGTAACCTATCTGCTACATTAATAGGAACTAGTGTTGGAAGACAAACTATAATCGCCCTTATACTAAAAGCGGTTATAGCTGCCTACCTATAAGCCTTGCCTAATCCGCTACGTACCACACCTTTAGCTAATGTTTACTATAATACCCTAATTGACCCTACCATAGTCATATGCTTTAATTATGGAAAGGATAGTTATTATACCTTATCTTGCTTAGAACTAAAGGACACGGGTAATATTAAGGAGATAAAGGAAGAAGAAACGTCCCATAAGTTAGGAAAAGAAGAACCCTAGGGAAAGACTCCCCCTTAGGGTATCCTATTAATCTTAAAGAGATTAATCTAAGTTAGCTAATAGGTGGAAAACACTTTACGGTTCCATATATAGTATTTTAAAATGGACATGGAGTTAATATAACTGCTCTTATTAATACTAGAGTAAATAGCTTTACCTTTATAAATACTACTTATATAAATAACGTTGCTAAGTTCTTAAATATAAATGCTACCTATGACGGTGCTAGAGCGCGTCACCTGCCAAATTCTGCTATGTTCTGCTAGTACTACTTATAGAGCTAACCAATTAAGATTTTCCATGCCTGGCATAGAAAATCGCTATTGGCTCGCTTACTACTAGCACCTTAGCGACCCCTTGCATCTTATTAGTCTTTAGTAGTCTTCTTTTTCTTTTTCTCCTTAGCTTAGTATTCTTATATTGTAGCAATCTATAAGCTTCGGTTTAGGAGCATTTGTACAAGCCCGTTATATTATACTAAGCTCTCCCTATATTGCCTAGGAAGGCCTTAATAATATCCCACCTTAAAAGAAGACCTTCGTCTGCAACGACGCATTGGCGCGTTATACTTAGATATTAAAAAATTCACACTACTACGCCTGGGAAGGCCCTGACAATATCCCACTTTATAGGCCAGACTGTACTTAACCTGCACCCCTAAAAGAACCCTAGAATTATACAATTCTAATAAACCCTAGAAAGCCAACAATGGCACCTAAAGCGAGCTTATTTAAAAGACCTACCTCTACTTAAGAGGAACCTAAGATCCAGTTAGGATCAGAAATTAAAGACAATGATAATATTATAGGTATATATAAGCAGATTTATGCTCTTATAGCTAATTAGAAGGTTGATCGTCTTTAAGCCTAAAGCATATAAGAGACCCTAAAGAAGATCTTAGAAAGCCTTACTGCCTTATAAAATAGCCTAGCCTCCCCTTTATAAAGCCCCAGTTAATCTATTTGCTTAACCGAATACGATATACTAAAGAATACGGATATAATAACAAAGTAATTAAAGTCCGTTAAGCTCCCTAATCCCCTACTATTATTGGACGGTATAGACCTAACCTTTAAGAACTAGAGAATCCAGATGCGGGGAAAGCTTTATATTAACTATAACTATTTCCCCTCTAAAGAAGCTAAAATTCTCTACCTCTTTAGTTAAACTATTGGAGACGCCTAGCGACACCTCCAAGCCAAGTTTGAGGATAAGTTACTGTCTAAACAAGGTTGTCTATAACTAATTAGGTTAGTTACGTAAGCTAGGCGAGCTTAGGAAATCTACTAAATTCCACCTATAAAATAGGAGAATTAAGAAGCATTAATCAAATTCAGTTACCACCCTATACTATTGCAATAGCGATACGTATTACCGGAAGTAATATGGACACTAATTAGTGATTATAGATCAGGAGACATATTATCTACGAAGAGAGATAAGCTTGATTAGTCCCTACTAAAGGCCTCTACTAATCTCGTTTACTAAGGAGCATTATTCGACGTGTATTTAAAAAGTTAACCCCTATCTAATAGGCCCTTAACTTTTTATATACAGCCCTTAAGTGTTTAAGGAACCGACCCCTTTTAATAGGCCCTCGGTTCGCGTCTATTACGCATTTTATACTATCCAGATCACGTTAAGGAGTATTAGTTAATATATACTTAAAAAGTCAACCCCTATCTAATAGGCCCTTAATTCTTATACATAGCCTTTAGGTACTTAAAGAACCGACCCCTATTTAATAGGCCCTTGGTTCGCGTCTATTATGCATTTTAATTAGCTTGCGTCTACTACGCGTTTAAAACTCGACAAGATAAGAAACCCTTAGTTCGCGTCTATTACGCGTTTTTCATCTAGAACCTAAAATCGAACTTAACAGGAGTTACAAGACAAGAATTAACATATCAGATATTAGGGCACATTTCAATAACTTTACACTATAAATCTTTAAGGATTATAACCAATATACTATCTGAAAGCTTTAAACGTTCCTACGGATCAATAGCGTATGGGTAAGGAAGTATAGGAATGCCATAGTCCCCAAATTACTATTTAATACCTTATAAGAAAAAGACCCTATAGAATAGACTAAGCTTAAGATTAGGGAACATATAGTAACTAGAGGAGAGTTTAATTTAGGACGAATTAAATACCTCCTTAAGAATAACTTCGCTAGTACCAGTACTATTAAAACTCTAATCTTAATCTTACTAACCACGAACCCTACCCTACTTATAATACCACCTACAAACCCCGCTCTACCTATAATACTACCTACTATTACACCCCAACCTACCCCTATACTGCCCCTATAATAGGAGTCTAATTATATTAACTTAATCTTATAACTAGAACTACCTAGGGGACAGAGTTAAACCTAGGGTTTTAGCAAGGAGTTAACAAACCTCGCGAAGATGTATACAGAAGATAATAAGTATAGCGAAGAAAATAACAACTTTAACTTTAAACTTACCATCTTCTATAACCTCTGTAGTAGAGCTGACGTACCCTAAGAAGCCAAGGTTAAAGCCTACCCTACAATGCTCCGTGGTCTAGCACTTAACCACTACTACACTAACCTTAAAAACGTTACCTTAACCCTTTCGTTTAATTAAATCTGCAACGCTATATGTAACTACTTTAAGGGACCTAAATATAGACGTGGTATATTAGGACGATGGAACTTAATAACTCTAAAGTCTATAATAGGCAAGAGCGAGAATGCTAGAAAATTAACCTTAGATTGCCTATAGTTTTTATTTTTTATATTTTTTATATCCAATTGTATTATACTACGTACCTATAGTTACTTATTAAAGAACTAAGACACCTCTAGCACGGTCTCGACCCAGATTTACGCATAGATAAGTTCCTTTATAATAAGCTTATTAACGCCTGCTAAGAGTTACTAGCGTGCTAATATACCTGCTTTAAACCTTCTAATAGCTTAACTGGCCTAATTAATAACTTATAATCCTCCATTATAATATTTAAAAAGTTAAATAGTAAGAACCCTTAAGCCTTATTTATCGACCGCCACTACCATAGACAATACCCTTAATTACCTTATAGAACACAATTATCCTTATCTAGCCGATATGCATTACTAAAGAAGCGCTACTTTATCTATAATTAAAAAGTTTACTAGTTATTTAAACACTTAAGAGAAGAACGCGATAAATTAAAGAAGAAGTTTAAGGACAGATTTAACCGCCGCTTTAATAGACATACCTAATAGTACATCGCTAAATATAAGGGAATAGATTATAATAATAATAAACTTGACTTAGAATCTATTAATAATATAATAGAAGCCCTTATAATTAATATTAAGTTACTACTACTATCTCTAACTTAGGAATATACTAAATTATTTCTTACCTCTTTTGGAATGATACAGCATAAAGGAGCTATTAATACTATAACTAACTTAGCGGACTAATCTTTTACCTATATAATTATTAGCACGAACCTAACTACTTACCATAATAACTCAGACCTATTTGCCTATATTACCACCAGCTAATATACCTCTAGCAAGTTCTATAGAGTAATAATTAACACTAGAGCTTTAAAGAGATTAATAGTAGGCTATGGACAATACCTCGTATATAGAAAGACCTATAATACCATTATTAATACCTTAAAGGCTGGCGCTATTAACGTCTAGTTCGGCATCGGTTTTACCTCTTCCATTAGCTCCATTACAGTTAATACACTAGTTGGAAATGTTAAGTTTCACATTATAAAGGCCGATATACCCTTCCTACTATATCTCGCAGATATAGACATACTAAAGGCCTATTATAACAACCTTAAGAACGTCCTAGTCACCCCAATAAAATCAGTGCCAATAGTTTGCCAATTTGGTCACCCCTTCCTATTATAGGAAGAGTTACTGCAGTTATTTATAACCCACTTATTTAATTAAAACCCTTGTTACCTAACCACCACTAAACTCTGCCAACTCTACCATCGCTTCGGACATCTATCGGTAGACAAGCTATATAAAGTATTAGAACGCTCTAGCCACAATAACATTAATAAGCAGGTTATTAACTATCTTACTAAGTACTATTCTCACTGCTAGAAATACGGCAAATCCCTTAAATAGTTTAAGTTTATATTACAAAAAAACCAAGATTCTGATTTTAACCATTCTATCTTTATTAATATTATATATATTAATAGAAACCCCATCCTCTATATTATTAATAAAGCTACCAGATTTTAAGCCGTAAGATAGCTATATAATATCTCCGTAAAGTATACCTGGGATATCCTATAACTCTGCTAGATTAATACCTATATTAGACCACCTAACTATATTACCTATAATGCCAGTAAGAACTTCGTAAGTAAGGAGTTTTAATAGTACGCTATAGCAATGGCCATATTAACTAAGAGCGTTCTAGTAGAAGCTTACTGGTCTATTAGAATAGTAGAAAGAGCTTATCTAATACTACGCCAAGTATACTAGATAATTATAGAGAAGCTATAGGACTTGGAAATAACCAAGGAATTAGCTTTATAAATAGCAGTAAAAGCCACTAATAATATAGCTGGCTTAAATAGCTTAGTCCTAACACTTTTCGTCTTTGGTGCCTACTCTTAAATAAGCGAACTTGACCTACTAGCACCCTCCATTACACAGCAAGCGGCAGCTATAAAGAAGGCAATAGAGGAGATCATAAGGATCAGGGTAAAGAAGTAAGTTAATAATGCACTAAACCAACAAAATGGCCCATCTGTTACTATAATCCACAACCTCCCTATTAACTCAGACGTGCTTATATAGCGTAAAGGCAATACTAGACAAAGCGGCAGATAAACTAGCCTATTTAAGTTGCTTAGAATTAACGGAGAGATATATAAGGTATAACTCCCTAGTGAACCTACTAACTTTAGAACCATAATAGTAAAGCTATACCTATAACCTAAACTAGAAGAACCTAACGAGGAACTAGAGGAGGAGCCGTTTAAAAAACTAACTAAGGAACTAATTAAGGAACCAACTAAGGAACTAATTAAGAAACTAATTAAGGAACTAACTAAGGAACCGGCAGCTACTATACCCCACTAAAGATTAAAACAGACATAATAATCGCCGATAAAGTCTTAGTAAAACATCGCAGATATATTAATATTTATTAATAACAGTCTAATAAAACCTAATACTATAACCTTTAAGTATACCTCACCGTTATTTACAGAGTCTTAACGCAAGGAGATAAACAGTCTACTTAAGAAAGGTATCTTTAAGTTTATTAAGACAGTAGACGTCCTAAAAGGAGTCAGAATCTTTAACTCCTGGTTTATTAATAAGATTAAAAACGCTAGAATAGATAAGGCCTTTAAGAAGTCTAGACTAGTTATATAAGCTTATAATAACTATAGTAAAGATCTAGTCCTAATATAGTTACCAACTATTTAACGTGTTAGCTAGAGAATTATCCTAGCACTTATAGCAACCCTATAGGGAAACAAAAGAAGACTAGCTTCTTTATACCTACGTAATATATTATAGGCTTATATATAGTCTAGCACCCACCTAAATAGAGACTTCTTTATACGCCCACCACTAGAACTTGGATTAAAGGATAGATTAATTCTAAAAATTATTAAACCGCTTTATAGTGTCCCAGAAGCCAGTAACCACTGGTTTAATATATACTACCATTACCACCTTAATAAGCTACAGATAAACTAGTCAATATATAACCCCTACTTATTATATACAAATAGCAACGGCTTTAGAATTATAAGATTATAGACTAATAATACACTATTCCTTGCTAATAAAACCTTTATAGAGGCTAAAGAAGCTAGACTTTAGGAGGTAAAGCTCCTAGTAAAAGAGAGAGAGAAGCTTACGCTAAATACCCCAATTAAGTTTAACGGAGGCTATATTAAGCAAGAAAAAAATTTAATAGCTCTTACTTAGGAACGTTAATGCTAGAACCTAAAGTTGGTTATTATAAAGGCTATAAACCTAACTAATTCTAAAGGGGAAGTCTATAAGGTAATTATACTAAAGGACCAGTACGTTGCTTAGAGAGTAAGAGGAGCCTATATTGCTATAGTCTATTAACTAGAAGCTGCCTTTAACCTTTTCTTTATAGCACAAGTTGTTAACCTAAAGGAAGAATATGCGAAGCAGCTTAATAAGCGGCTATAATGGTAAATTAATAATCCCTCCTAAAGACTCCGCTTTATATAACTTAATATAAGCACTCTTAAACTAATAATATTTATAGACTCGTCCTTTGCCAATAACTATAACCTCTCTTTTTAGATCGGCTTTGTTATTATACTTATAGATAAAAACAATAAGGCTAATATCCTTTACTGGTCATCTATTAAATGCAAGTGGGTTATATAAAGTGTCTTAGCATCTAAATTATGCGGAATGGCCCACGGATTTAATACTAGAGCTATAATTAAAGCAACCATTAAGAAGATTTTACAACTTAAATAACTACTAGTTATCCTCTATACCAACTTAAAATCTCTATATAACTACCTAGTTAAACTTGGGACAATATAAAAGAAACGACTTATGGTTAACTTAATATGTTTACAATAATTATATAAGAGAAAAGAAATAGCAGGGATTAAATAAATTAATAGAGGCAGTAACCTTATAGACGCTATAACAAAATTAAAGCCTTACCAGGCGTTAAAGGACCTAATTAATACGAATATAATTAAGCTATAGGTCACCAAGTAGGTAAAGAGAGAAGACGTTAAAGCAGGAATAGAGAGTATAAAGATATTAAGCTAGCAGCTAAGGCGCTAGTGGCAAGCGAGCTAATAGCGATTTTCTATACCGGGTATAAAAAATTGTAATTAGTCACTTTAACCACCTAGCAGAATTTAGCAGAATTTAAGTGGAATATAGCAGAATTTGGTAGAACTTAATAGAATTTAGTAGAATATGGCGGAATTTAGTAAAACTTAGTAGAATTTGGTAGAATATGGCAGAATTTGGTAGGAGGCGTGCTTAAGCACTATTAAAAACTAAATACTCCTAGTGTCTAAACGAGGTTGTCTGTAACTAATTGGGTTAGTTATATAAGCTAAGTGAGCTTAGGAAATCTACCAAATTCCACCTATAGAATAGGAGAATTAAAAGGCATTAATCAAATTTAGTTACCACCCCATACTATTGCAATAGCGATATGTATTACCGGAAGTGATACGGACAGTTACCTATTTGGTTTACTTCTGTTAATAAGATAATATAGTATCTAGCTACTAATCTAAATAAAGTACAAGATGCCTATTATAACTATAATTGCCTAATAATAAAGTTGAACTAATCCTTTACTAAGTTATAGACTTAATTCTTATACCTAGTAGGAGAAGGCTAGGTTCTCCTTAAGAACTACTAATTGGACCTATATAATAAGCTAATGGTCAGACTATAAGAGAAGATAGCGGTAGTCTTAGATAACCTACTAACTTACTAAAGACTCGCAGCCTAATGTTTATTGCTAGATTTAGAACTAAAACAAATTAATACTTGTTCTAATTAACTAAAGCGGCCCTATAACAACTGTAACCTATCTACTACACTAATAGGAGCTGGCGTTAGAAGATAAACCACGACCGCCCTTATACTAAAAGTAGTTATAGCTGCCTACCTATAAGCCTCGCCTAACCCGCCACGTACTATACCTTTAGCTAATGCTTGCCGTAATACCCTAATTGACCCTGCTATAGTTACGTGCTTTAATTGCGGAAAGGATAGTTACTATACCTTATCTTGTCCAGAGCTAAAGGACATGGGTAATATTAAGGAGATAAAGGAAGAAGAAACGCCCAATAAATTAAAAAAAGAAGAACCCTAAGGAAAGACTCCCCCCTAGGGTATTTTATTAATTTTAAAGAGATTAATCTAAGTTAGCTAATAGGTGGAAAACACTTTACGGTTCCATATACAGTATTTTAAAATAGATATAGAGTTAATATAACCGCCTTTATTAATACTGAAGTAAATGGTTTTGCCTTTATAAATACTGCTTATGTAAATAACGTTGCTAAGTTCTTAAATATAAATGCTACCCGACTAGAGAAGCCTGTCTAAGTAAAAGGCTATAATAGCTAAGCTAGTAAGCTGGTTACCTATATCTTAAAGCTATATATCGCTATTAATAGATGGCGCTAATTTAGTATCCCTTTTTATATCCTGGACCTAGGGTCCTATAATATAATTCTTAGCTAAAAATAGATGTCCTACTTTAATATTTAGCTAAACGTTTAACGAAGATAGTTTGTCTAGCTAGAAAATAGACTAAAGTTACCCTCCTTCGTTAGAGAAATCCGTACCGACCATAAGATATTAGCCACGAAGGCTAACCCTATTTACTAGTAGGACGTTAGGGATTACGACCTAGCCTTCACCTAAGAAGATACCCGCTGTGAGGCTAGTAGGAACTTCGTACCAATAAGGATACTCCTCTAAAATACCATAGCTAAGGAGGACTCTACTTATAGAAGTGGAATAAATAGTAGTATAGATAACTTCTAAGTTACGGAGATCTGGCTAATAAGGAAGAGGATAACCTTTAGAAAATATAACAAGAGCTAAAAAGAGTAAAGATAACGCCAATACCCAAAGGCCCCTAAGGCTATAGATACCCCTACTACCACATAACCTCCCTATAGTAGATATCGCGGTAATTAGCGCTATAAGGTTCCACTTTAATATATATTAGAAGGACAACGAGGATTCCTTACCAAAGTCTTACAAACCTATCTCTTTATTAAACTGCCTAGGAAAGACTTTAAAGAAGATCTTCACTACTAGATTAGGATATTTAGCTAGTACTACTAGCTTACTTCAAGATTCGCAACTAGGAGGAAGAAGACAGCGGTCCGCAATATACGCAGTCCTACTACTTCTAAATAATATCTAATCTAAGAATAGTAGGAAAAAAGCTAAATAAAGGATAGCTACTACGTTATTCCTAGACGTAAAAGGGGCCTTTAACCATGTTTCTAAAAACCAGTTTCTATCTATCTGTAGGGAACTAGGACTACCTATAGCGTTTACACAATAGGTAGCTACCTTCCTTAGCAGTAAAAAGCTACAGCTTTCCTTTAATAGGCAAATATAAGAAAAAGTAGAACTATAAACAGGGATACTACAAGGATCGCCTATATCCCCTATTTTATTTCTACTATATATACGCAATATCTGCAGCATACAGACAGAAGGAGCCTATTCTCTTAGCTATATAGACGATTTTGCAATAGTAGTTACTTCAAATTCAGCCAAATCTAACTGCAAAAAGCCAGAGAGAATAGCGCTAGAACTAATATCTAAAGCCAAAGAAGCTACCATTAGTTTCAACATTAGCAAAACAGAGCTTATACACTTCTATAGGAAACGTACCACTATAGAAAAAGGGTTAAAGCTAGGAGACGTAGAAATATCCCCTAAACCCCTAGTTAGGTAGTTAGGAGTATTCCTAGACTCTAAGCTTACTTTTAAACAACATATAGAAATACAGATCTCTAAAGCAAAAGCAGCCTTCTATTTAATTAGAAGACTGGGTAATACATAAAGAGGTCTATCTCTACAAGCCCTACGACAGCTCTATATAGCTTGCGTTACCACTATAGCAGACTACGGGGTACAATGCTGGTAGAAAAGCAAATCTAGAGACCACCTACTAGATAGGTACCAATCTCTATAAAATAAGGCCCTAAGACTAGTTCTAGGAGCATTTAGAGGATCTCCTAGCCAAGCTATAGAGATTGAAGCCTCTATTCCTCCTCTTAGAATTAGATTTAAAAAGCTTTACAATAGCTACGCATTAAGAATCCTAAAATTTAAGGAAAACCACGCAGTTAAGAAGGTCTATATAGAAGAGATTAACAAAGATAGGGACAAATTAGCAGCTAGTTCTAGCTCTAGTTCTAGCCCTAAAAACTCTACTATAAAATACCTCTTACAGCTAAAGACATAGCTACTTTCTCTAATCTCTAGAGTTTAGCAACTAATTTAAAACTGGAAAATAGAGAGAATCTCTCTAAATTGGTAAAAACCGTAGTCTCCTCCTATTTCTACATCCTTTTCTATTTCAAGAGGTAGTAAGGAAGAAGCTACACAAGAACATCTAAGACTAATAGAAAGTCTATAAGAACCCCTAGAGTGGGATCTAATAGACATATACTATACAGATGGCTCTAAAGACAATAAATTAAATGCAGCCGCCGTATGTAAAATAGGGGAGAGAAATATGATTAAATATGCAACAAATTGGAATCTAGGACCCTATATGGAAATTATAAACACAGAGCTTTATGCAGTCTATAGGGCCCTAGAATACCTAAAACAATAAAGACTAGAAGAGAAATAAGTCTATATCTTTATAGATAGCCAAGCGGCTATTAAGAGATTATAGCTTAGTTCTCTTATAGGGGGACAAGAACTAGTCTTTAAAATCACGCAAAGCTGTTCCTATTTAGCTAGTAAGGGGATCTCTATTAACTTCTATTGGGTTCCTAGCCATCTAGAAATCTATAGAAACGAAATAGCAGATAAGCTAGCAAAAAAGTGCCTCTTTAAAAGAAAACTACAATCTTCTTATACCTCCTTAGCCTATATAGGGAGAGCAGCAAGAGAAAGGATACCAGAACAGTAGAAAAACAACTAGCAGCAGAATGAGAATAAAGGAAAACATTATACTAGGATCTGTAAAGGAAGCCATTTCTTTTCTTTTAAAGCCCCTAAGGATAAATATCCTAAAAGGCTATTTTAAATCCTTTACTAAGGTAATAGGAGATAACAAAGAAGGTAAATGCTTTAGGGAATATAGAGCACTACAAACCCCTAGGCACTTACTACTAGACTACAACCTATATAGAGAAGAAAGAAGAGAAATGCAAAAGAAACTAGGCTCTTCTCTCTCTCTAAAAAAGCTATTTTGTACAATCGGTTCCTTATACTGTTCGCTAATTTTTCCTAAGTAGACTAGCGTAAATTACCCTACCTATACACTTTTAAATCCCCCGCCTTAATCCAATTTTTATTATATTAAAACACTACTTTTTATTGTGGGTCGAGTGCGCAAAACAGATTGAAAAGAGCTAACAGTAGTCAAAAGAGCTCAAATTTGGACTCGTTATGTCGATGGGTATGGATTTACTGCAATATCCGAGCTTAAAAAGACCCCCTACTCTACCGTACGCAGTATCATTCAACGGAGGCTGAAAACTGGCAATACTAGCTTTAAAAATAAGCCCAGAAGGGGGCCTTCTAAGAAGACTAGTGATAGGGACGATAGAGCACTTATACACCACGCAAATCAAAATCCAAAAGACACTCTACGCGCTTGCAATACCGTCTAAATCAGGCCATAAGCTTGGCCGCAATACCGTCCACAAGATCCTTAAAGCCTATGGTAAAGCTAAACGTAAGCCTTACAAGAAGCCATATTTAAAACCTGAGCACAAATATAAGCGATTAATTTGGTGTAGGCAACAAAAGAAGACTAAAAGGAACTATAGCAAGATATGCTAGAGTAATAAGGTCACATTCCATATTGGAGAGAATGGAAATGCTATCTACGTTACTTGCGGGCCTGGGGAAGAGTACTTGGAAAAGAACTTAAAGCCTAGCTTTAAGAGTGAATGGACTAGCGTAGGGGTATGGTCTTGTTTTTGCGGTAATAAGATAGGGCTATTGGTTATTATTAAGAAGGGTAGACGAATGACTGCAAAGCGTTATTTAGAGACCCTTAAAGAGTATTTTATTCCTTTCTATAGGAGGATGGTTAAGAAATATAGCCCTAGCGTGGTTATGCAGGAGGATAACGCTCCTTGGCATACTGCTAAGGTAGTAAGGAAATATATGGCGCAACAGGGGGTCTTACAGTTGTAATGGCCTCCACAATTACCCGATCTCTCACTAATTAAGAATTTATAAAAGCAAATTAAGGATATAATTAGTAAGAAGAGGCATAAGATTAGAAATATTGGGATAATGAAGCGAGCTTTAAAAGAAGTCTGGCTCAAATTAAGCCTAAAATGCTTAAAAAGTTAAATGCTAGTATGGAGAAACGGATTAATGCGTGTATTAAAAATAAGGGAGGACTGACGAAATACTAGTATATCTTCAATTTGAGCTCAAATTGGTGTAATTAGGATTAATGGTTATGGAGTTATAAGTGTTCAAAGTTAGGAAGGCCTTTGTACGTAATTAGCGAACAGTACAGGGAACCGATTGTACATAAAAAGGAAGAGAGGCGCTTTTTCTATTTTTAAGTAAGAGAGGGATAGCTATTAGAAAGTGGCTAGTAATAGTAGGATCTATAGAAGGAGGTAACTCCTACTAGGCTTCTAGTAAAGAGATATTAGTAAGCAAAAGGATAGAAATAAATCACAAAAAAGGATAGGGATAGGCGTTAGGATTTCTTACTGTTGGAATCACGGTAGGGGGGGTTTTGGTTTCAATCAATTTCTTCTTCTTCTTTACTTCTACAGGTGGAATTTGATGGATCTCCTGAGCTCGCTTAGCTCACGTGATCAACCCAATTAGTTATAAGCAACGGTGTCCACTGTATCACAGAACCTTATTCCGACACTTACTTTTTACAGTTTTCTACCGTTTTCTCATTCCCTAGTAGTTGATTGTAACTTAGTATTTTACTAAAGAACTATAAACCTCTAGTTTAGGGGTTTATAAACTACTAGAACATAGTTACTAGTACATATTAAGCTGCCCTAAGGGATTTATATATATAGGACTATAGCGCCATAGCCTAGAGGCTGTATGCGTAGTATTGTACATAGTATAATACAACGGATATAAAAAAATACATATATATAAAATCCTAGATAGTAGGTTTATAACTACTATAATATTTATATAGCCTTTACTTTCAGGGAGATTAACAATAAAGTTAATTAAAATGTCCTTTTATCTTTAGTCCGGAACAGGCAGTGGCTTTAGAAAGCCGTTATACATCTTATATAAAGCCTTAGCTCGTTAGTAGGTATAGTAGCTAAAGACGTACCTTTGTATTATATTATATATATTTAGCTAGTAGTATTCTTATTAGAGCAGTTCTAAGGTTTTTCCTTAGCCTAGGTAACTGGCTACTAGTAGTATCTATATTACTTCCAGTAATACGTATCGCTATTACAATAGTATAGTGTGGTAATTGATTTAATTAATGCTTATTAATTCTCCTATTCTATAGGTGGAATTTGGTAGATTTCCTAAGCTCGCTTAGCTTATATAATTAACCCCTTTTAACTTAAGTTCGTAGGCAAATTGCTGTTAAGTTGCCGCAACTTGCCCCAGATTGCCGTTACGTAATGGCAAGTTGCGATTATATAACTAGAAAGACGCAACCTTAATTAGACACTAGGAGTATTTAGTCTTTAATAGTGCTTAAGCGCGCCACCTGCTAAATTCTACTACTTTCTACCTGCTAAATTTCACTACTTTCTAGTTATTAAATTCTACTACTTTCTATTTATTAAATTCCACTACTTTCTACCTATTAAATTGTACCACTTTCCACCTATTAAATTCCACCAAATTCTGCCAAATCCTACTAGATGGCTAAAGGGGCCAATTATAATTTTCTATGCCTAGTATAGAAAATCGCCATTGGCTCGCTTATAACTAGCGCCTTAGTGGCTGGCCTTGCATCTTTACACTCTTTATTTCTGCTTTAACATCTTCTCTCTTTACCTACTTGGTGACCTATAGCTTGATTATATTAGTCTTAATTAGGTCCTTTAACGCCTAGTAAGGCTTTAATTTTATTATAGCGTCTATAGTGTTACTGCCTCTGTTAATCTATTTAATCTCTGCTATCTCTCTTCTCTTGTATAATTGTTATAAACATATTAGGTTAACTATAAGTCGTTTCTCTTATATTATCCTGAGTTTAACTAAGCAGTTATATAGAGATTTTAAATTGGTATAAAGGATAAGTAGTAGTTGTTTAAGTTATAGGATCTTCTTAATAGTTGCTTTAATTACGGCTCCGGTATTAAATCTATGGGCTATTTTATATAGTTTGGATACTAAGACACTTTATATAACTTGTTTACATTTAATAGATAACCAGTGGAGGATATTAGTCCTATTATCCTTATCTATAAGTATAATAACAAAGCTGATCTGGGAAAAGAGGTTATAGTTATTAGCAAAGAACAAGTCTATAAATATTATTAGTTTAAGAGTGCTTGTATTAAGTTATACAAAGTAAATATAAGGGCGCGAAGAGGCTTTGGGGAAGATTCGAAGGAACAATATAAATTCTATCTAAATCTAAGGGTATATAGCTTTTCAAGAGAACAAGACGTTGCGTAAAGAAGAGAAGGGAATAACCAGAGAATCTTATAATTAAATAGTTAGGGGTCTTGGTTGATGCGTGCGCACGTACGCACGCGGACGGACTTTGGTAGAATTCAATTAATCTAGCAGAACTTAGCAGAAGTTGATTAAGCTGGCAGAATTTGGCAGAATTCGGTTAAAGCGTCAAGTTTATCTTATTAAGTATTTTACTAAGACATTCCTACTGTAACTAGGCTAGTCCCGTTATAGTACCCCCCCTTTAGCCGAAGGTTCAAAATAATTCAATTTAGTTAAGAATTTATAATTTTTTTATCACGTGTTGTATTTTCGCGTTAGGTAGTAGTCTTAGCAAGGCAGATCTAACTAATTAGACAATTTTAACTGCTGGTTAAAGTTCCTTAATATCTTATATGTTATGTAATCGTGTTATAAACGTTATAACTTATTTTAAGTTCTTTTTAAATTCAAGTTTCGTGTATTCGTGTTAGGTGGTAGTTGTTTACCTTTATATTGTGTCCATCTAGCCAGAGTAGGCCGCAAAGGATAGTCCTTATAGAATTCTTTTATTAGGGAAGGCGCGTTGGCCTTAATCTAATTATAGGTTTCCTAGGTTCGTGTTTTATATCCTTCCCACTTAATAAGAAGTTCAAATTATTTAGATTATGGTTTCTATCGCATATTATTAATTAAGTCAATAAAGTAAGAACCGTTACCATTATTAACAATTATAGGAGGTGGCGGTAGTACTTTATAAGTCATAGGATTATCTTTTAAAGGTTATAATAAGCTTACGTAAAACATCGGGTGTATTTTTATCTCAGTTAGCAGTTTAAGCTTATAGGCGTATAGGCTTAGTTTCTTCTTAATTTGGTACAGCCCCACAAACTTCCAATTAAGTTTCTTTAAGGGCCGTTGAGTCCGTATATTTTATATATTTAGGTAAGCCATGTTACCTTCCTTAAAGTCCTATGCGGGAGCTCGTCCTTTGTTCACATACTATTTCTATACTATTTAAGCGTATGTTAATTCACTTTATAATAGTTCCGTTAACTGCTTTATTTAATTAGCGAAGTTGTGCGCGTTAATTAACTAGATCTGTTTGATCGTGGGTCCTATTATGTTAATTTTGGGTTATGGTTCAAATCCAAGTTAAGGGTTTTATCCGTAGGTTGCGTAAAACGGCATCACGCCTATTAATACGTTTATTGTATTATTCGCAGTAAACTTAGCTAAAGGCAGCCATTTTTCCCAGTTGTCTTACAGGTAGGAGTAGTACATTTATAGGTATTGTTCTATAATCGCGTTCGCAATTTCGGTTTGACTATCTATCTTTGGATAAAACGCAGTCAAGAGTTGTGTTTAAATGCTTAATTGTTTATATAGAGCTTACTAGAAGTCTAAAACGAACTAGCTTCTATAGTTGGATATTATTAAGTTAGAAAGTCCGTGTAGCTTAAAGACATACTTAATAAAACATTTGGCTATTAATATCGCATTAATTAAGTCCATGGGAATTATATATTGTATTTTTATAAGGTAATCAATAACTACTATAATATTCGTAAACCTATTACTGCTAGGCAAGTCGACTACAAAGTTAATTAAGATATCGCGCCATCTTTGCATTGAAATTGGTAGCGGTTAAAGTACTCCTTGCTTCTTTATATAAGAGGTCTTTCCACGCACGTATATCCTACATGCTCGAACGTATTTTCGTATATAGTTGTGCATTATAGGCTAGTAGTATGCTTATTAAACAATCTTATAGGTCTTCACACGGCCAGGATACCCTGCTATAGGGGAGTTATATATAAAATTGAGTATCTTAAATCGTAAAGGTTTAGAATTCGGAACTACTATCTTCTATTAATAGTACAATTGATTATTTCGAATTTCGCATTTAGCGAGTGTAATATTCTTATACTATCATTTTCCTGTTTAAATTGCTTTTATTATATCTATTATTCATACGTTGTTCTTATATTTATATTCTATTAGCTTATTAATTTCTATTTCCTATTTATTAACTTCTAATTTATTTCTGTCGAGTTCCGCATCTAGGAATATAGGACATAGCTTTTTAAAACGTTTAGGGGGCAGTAAGATCCGTAATTAATTTATAATCCGTTCGTCTAAAGCGTTTATAGGTAGGTCCTATAATTGTTATATTAATACGTTAGGCTTCTAATTAAGTTTGCCTAGTTAGTATATAATCTTAAAGTTAAATTATAAGAGGTATTCGGCCCAACGAATTTGGCGCTGCGTTAATTGTTTTATAGTTATAAAGTACTGCAGGTTCTTATGGTCCGTTAATACGCGTATTAGGAACAACAATCCTTTAAGCTTAGAACGCCATTGTTTAAAGCATCTAACGATTGTAAGTAGTTCCTTATTATATATCTTATAGTTTGATTTGGCAGGGACGAGTTTCCAAGAGAGAAAGACTACTGGACGTAGCTCGCCGTTCTTATTGTATTACGATAACACTCCTCCTAGTGTATAATCAGACGAATCTGTTTTAACAATGCATTTAAGGTTAGGGTTAAAGTGGGCAAGAATTAGAGCAGTTATAAAATAATGCTTTAGGTTGTTAAAAGCTTATTCGCATTTAGTAGTTTATTTAAATTTTATATTCTTTCTTATTAGGTTTACTAATGGCTAGGTAATTTCTAAGAAGTGGTTAATAAATTAATAATAAAAGTTTGTAAATCCTAGAAATCCTTAAACATCTTATATATTGCTAGGGCTTCCCCAGTTTATAATCGTGGCAACTTTCTTAGGGTCCATTTTAATTCCATTATGGGATATAATTAAGCCTAAGTATATAACCTTAGACGCGTGGAACTTGTATTTCTTAATATCGCATTATAAGCCCACATCTTATAGGCGTTTAAGAACCATTCTAACGTATTTCTAATATTTAGAAAGTAAGGACGAGTAGATTAAGATATTATTAATATACACGGTAACAAATATATTAAGGAATTCACGAAGCGTATTATTAATATATTGCTGAAATGTACTGGGACCGTTTTTTACGCCAAATGGTATTACTAGGTATTTAAAGAGTCCCTATTATATATAAAAAGCTATATACTTCTCATCTCCTTCACATATACGGATTTTATTAAAGGTAGTAACTATATTAAGCTTTGTGAAGTACCGTGCCTTTGCTAAACGGTTAAGTGTTTCTTAAATTAGGGGAATTGGATATCGGTTTTAAATTGTAATTGCGTTTAGAGCTTAATAATTAATATAAAATCTTAAGCCTCCTCCTGGCTTTTTAATGAATAGTATAGGTAAGGCAAATAGAGATTAACTAGGGCGAATAAATCCTTTTTCTAGATGCTTGTTAAGGTATTGTTGCATTATAAGCAGTTCTTCTTGTAATATACCATATAGCGGACCAAACTTTGGTGTTATACCAGGCTCAAGTTCTATCTTAAAATTATGCTTATCTTGGTGTGGGGCTAGTTGGTTTATAAATCGTTTTTTAAACTTGTTAATTAGATTGTGGTACTCTTTGGGTATAAGAGGTTAAGGATTAATATACTATTTCGGTTCTAGTGCTTTCTTAATATCTTCTATGGTTATAGTAAAGATTTTATAATCTCGTCTTTTTGCTAATAAGATAAAGGGTGCGGCCTATATTATATAAATTTTAAGAGGTTTTGACGTAACATCTTTATATTCTTTACTATAATTGGCAGTTGTAGCTTTATTATATTAGTTTAAGGTTTGTGGCAAGGGTAATTTATATTGTTTTAAATTTAAATAGTTGTGTGTATATTTGTAGGGCAAATGGGTTTTTAAGCAATAACTTAAGCAGTAGGTTGTATGGAACTTTAGTATTTCTTTAACCCAGCTAATTAAAGGGTTGTATTGTTTTAGCTATCTATATCCAAGTATTATCTTATATTACTTTAGGGGTGTTATAAATAAGGAAATATATTTAAGGTATTCGCCTATCTATATTTTTACAAGAGTGTAGTGTATCAATTCGCTATATATTAAGGGTTTGCCGTTAAAGCCTTGTAGGCCTTAGGGCTTATTGAGTTTCTTTAAATTTAGGCGTTGGGTTTTTGTGTAGTTTGTATTAATAAAGCCTATATTAGTAGCTCCGCTGTCTATAAGGATCTGTACCTCTTTCTATTTTCTAAGTATTTGAATTTTGCCAAGTATATTAAGGGAGTTATGTTGTGTATTAGCGCTAGAAGAGCCTAGATATTTATACTCTTCCACTTCTTGTCCTAAGGCGCGACTTGGCCCTAGGATAATTCGTTTTCTAAGTTAGCCAAGGGTAAGATGCTTTATAACGACTGGGTATAATTTATAGAATACGTATAAGTTAAGAAGCGAGTACAGCTTAAAGAACGAGTGCAATTTAAGGAGCGGGTGCGATTTAAAGACTAGGAGGAACTACGGCGGACTTTTTTAAAAGGGTAAGTTCGGTAATTCCTTTAGATATGTTCTTTTCTACCACATCCAAAGCATTCTCTATTTACGACTTGAGTTCTTTATTTATCGGTTCCTAAGGGTGCGTAGGATCGAGTGGCGTTGAGGTCTATAGGGTTGTGCATAGGTTTTGGAAAAGGGTCGCGCTTTAGGGTATATATCGGTTTTATAGAGCTTTAAACATAAGGTGTGGTTAGCTTTAGAAAATGAGTCTATTTGTTATATTAAAGGTCCTTATTAATTCGTTAACACATTATAGCAAATTTGGGTAGGTCCTTTGGTAGTTCCCTACCTACTAACTGTGCTCTAATTTTATCCGAAATAGCTTGTTAAAGAGCAGTAACTCTAGCGGCTTTATTTTAATCTAGTTCGCCAATAAGGCCTAAAAATTCCAAAAAGAAGCTTATAAAGTCTTGGTTCCGTTATTATAGGTTTTTAAGTTTGGTAACAGCGGTGTGTTTATGGCTAGCGTTATTATATATTCGTTTTAGTAAAGAGATAAAGGTTTCAAAATTAATAAAGGTGCTATTATAGAAGAATAGGTCTATGGTTTATGCAGCATCTTTACTTAAATAAGACATTCTATAGCTAACCTTGCTAGCTTTGGTAGGGTATCGGTTATAGTTTATTAAAAGTTTAAGACAGAGCTTGGTTATAAAGGGATGTAGGTTATTTTAATTTCTATTAAATATTAGAGGGTTAGGAAGCTTTTCTAATTTTATAGTAGGTACTGGGTTTGTTATAGGTATAGGTTAAGCTACTATTACTAGTTTAGGGTTTATATTTAACGGGCCAGGTTCGGATACAGTTATATTAATTTCGTTTATAGGCAGTGTTAGGGTCTCTAATGTAAATGCTTAGACGTTACAGAGTTCTTTATAGAGTGCTTCTATTAATTACTAATGCTGGGCTTCTAGTGCAGCCCGCTACTAAGCTAAGGCATCTATAAAGGACTGTTGCATTATGGTTAACTGTTCCCTGACTAGGGATATAATACTTATGGTTATTGAAGAGGATTTGGGTTCGTTTGCCATTTTAATAGTAGTTGTTTTTTAACGCAACGTAATATAAGGGCGCGAAAAGGCTTTAGGGAAGATTTAAAGGAATAATATAAATTCTATCTAAATCTAAGGGTATATAGCTTTTTAAGAGAACAAGACGTTGCGTAAAGAAGAGAAGGGAATA
>Ga0307507_10004310_pt1 | contig 25554 bp, 23 predicted proteins | sample 7_EM_MG_FD_207223 | JGI IMG/M metagenome (GOLD analysis project Ga0307507, IMG submission 207223) | Populus trichocarpa ectomycorrhiza microbial communities from riparian zone in the Pacific Northwest, United States - 7_EM | ecosystem: Host-associated > Plants > Roots > Unclassified | place...
GATTTAATATTCTTTAATTTTTAATTTATTTTCATATAAAATAATTATATTTTGTTTCTAATACGTTTAACCTCACATAATTTTTATTTTATTTTATTCATTCATTTTCATGTGTGTTTTTTTATCGTATGATTAAATATAAATTTAATTATAATAAACAAAGTTATTAAATATGATCATGTATATCACTTGTATTGGTAAATTAATTATTTTAATTTTAATTTATCTCATTATTTTTCCAGTTTAATATTTTATTATTCTTAACAATTTTAATTTTATTTATTGATATATATAAATTTTAATCTATTTAATTAAATACACTTACAAGTTTTTTAATTTACAACTAAAACTTTTATATATAAAAAAAACATGATAGAAAAAGCGTACATATTATTTTTTGTGTTAAGAAAAAGAAAATCCTGCCCGCAGCCTTCTTTCTTTCCTTTTGGTTAGAAAAGAGAGAGAGAGAGAGATAAGACCCAAAACAAAGGGAACAACGAAGGGTTGGCTCATCTCTCTCTAAATTCTAACAATGAAACCCTTTGCTTTTTAACACACGCCTCTATCCTCTCTTTGATTTCTCCCTTCCCTTCCTCTCTCTCTACTCACAGGGAAGCAGAAGAAGAAGCGTGGAAAAAGAGGCTTTTTTAGAGAGAGAAACAGAGAAAGTGGTGATATTTTATTATCATGGACTCAACAACACAACAAGCAGTGGCGGCCATTAATGAGAAGGAGTCAATGGTGGATCCTTTCTTAGTTGAGGCTCTACAGAACCCGCGTCACCGTCTCACCAGTTAGTGCTTGCATTTTTTTGCAATTTTTTTCGATTTTTCGATTTGTTTTTTTTAAGGATATTTGCTGTTTTGTTCAAGATTTTAGTTTTTAGGTTATTTGGACGTGTTTGGCTATATGGGTTTCTGACTTTTTGTTGTTTTATTGATTTTGTGGATTTGTTTGGGGAATTTTGTGTTTGTATGAATTTTTTAGGGTTTTGTGATTTGTGTTTTGATTTTGGAATTGGGTTTTCGTTGATTTAGAAATTGATTTATCTAGGAGTTTTAAGACATATTAGATCTGGGTTTTGATTTATGTGAATTATAGGTTCGTGTGGTTGCTAAGGAAAGAATAATGTAACGGGAGGAGCAGAATTTGTAGCTTTAGTTTAGCTTGGTCATCCACAAACTAATTGCCTCCAAGTCACGGTTAGGAAAATAATGGGAAAATTGGATTCAATTGTCTAATTTCTTTTCCTTGAGTGCTGTTGCGGGAAATTGATTGGTTCTGAATGTAGCTTAGATCTGATGCTGACTTCTTTAATAGACTTCTAATTAGTCACAATAGGCTCGTTATTTTTTATGAACCAGGTGCTAACTTGAGTGTCTCAATGCCCCTAATAACACCTTTTCACTCCCTTGGGGTAAGTGATGTTGTAGGAGGAAATAGTTTGCTGCTGATTACGGAGTCTTCCAAATTTACGTGTGATTTAATTGTCATTGTAGTGCACGCTAATTCTGTTGTATGGATTGTTACTTGGATTTCTATTGAGTGCACACCTTCGTGTGTGTACATGTTAAGGTAGTTACTGCTTGGTGAGAGAATTATAGCTCTTAAGGTTCCTTTTTGAATCTGGTTACTTCTGAAGTTGCATGGGGGTATGGTAGTGTGTAATGTGTATCCTTACCAGAGGTTTTTTTTTTTGCTGGGAAAGAAAAAATGAGGCGGTATACTATTGCATCCCCAAGGACATTGGTACAATATTTATATAACAGATGCAAAGTCTTATGTGAAACATAGAGATGAGTATGTTGTTTTCCAGGTACCGTTATTTCCATTAACTAAATGCTCATATTTCTAATAAATGGCATGAGATGTTGTATTTCAACAAACACACCCGTTGTTGTATTGATTAGGATTCAATCTTTCTCGCCTCTTACTTTCTGAAAGCTCATATGCCTTTTATGTTTAACAAATCAGGTACTGTTGAGAATGTCATTAGTAGTTTGGCAAGGAGAGAGTATTTTATATCTATTGGAAGAAAGACCATGGAAAGTGAAAACCTTACAGTTTTTATGGTTTACGAGACTGTTTGGTATTGTGGTAGCTTCTGTTTTTTGCCAAACCACATAGAAAAAACTTTTTGGTTAGCCAAATAGCACTGAGCTCCACACATAATTGTGTTTCAAACCTTGGTTTTGTAGAAGCTAAAATAACCTGCTTTCATTCATGGAGACATGCTTTTCATTTATTTTGCAATCAAAGATCTATCTTTCAACAGTTTTAACCAAACATATTTTCTTAAATCTACTTTTTTAAAATTGCAACTTAAAAGTATTTTTCTTAAACCTATTTTTTTTTAAACTGCAATTGCAAAAGCTACCACAATGCCAAACACACACAAGTAAAAGTAGAAGTTGCTGCTGCGTGAATACAGTTTTGGTCTTGGACAGGGTGGAACTAGAAATTTAGTTTCAGGATCAAGACCTTTTTATACATAGACAAAGACATGTTTGTTGAGTGCATATATTTATGTTGGATGTCCAACCATGGCAACCCTTTCAAATCAAGACACTGACATGACTATTGCAGTGATGTATTGGCATGGAAACCTAAAATTTTAGATGATGTGGAATTATTTTTGAATTTGAAAGTTCTAGTCATCAAAACTGATTGTGGTCTTATTTCTTGGGGCCTTGATGGTAGTTAGATTTGGCTTTTTAGTATTTTGTAGTTATTTTCTTTTTCTTCCGATGAAAATTATTATACAATTAGCATTGACTTGCTACGGCTGCATTGACTTTTTGGTTGTGTTTGCTTTGTGTTATGGTGTCTTTGCTTTTCTGTTTTTTTCTTTCTGGACCACTAAGATTTATTTTGTTTCTCAATTTGCTGGATCAGTTTTGCGGATGGAACTTGATATCCAGAGGTTTTTGCAAAACCCTGATCAACAACTATTTGAATTCCAGCATTTCCCTACCTCCTACCTTAGGCTTGCAGCACATCGTGTCGCTCATCACTATGGGCTGATAACCATGGTACAGGATAATGGCATTGATGGTCTGGGAAATAAGATTCTGGTGCAGAAAACAGCTCAAAGCAGATATCCTGCAGTTTGCCTAACTGCAATTCCTGCGAAACAGTTGGAAAGTGATAAACCTGAGAAGATTAAGCTTGCCATTAGACCCAGGCCCAACAAAGGGTCTATAAATGATCCAAATGGGTTTGGGGTCAAACGGAATCCTGTGAGAAGTGTGGAAGAGAGGAAGGAGGACTATGATAGGGCACGAGCTCGCATCTTCAGTAGCCCCAGCAGCCCCACTGCAGAAGATACTGTGCCTGAGCTCCCTACAGATAGCAAAAATTTAAGTTCAAGCAAGGATGAGAATGAAGAGAGTAGGAACTCTGTTGTTGATCCAGAAAAAAATGTCTTTATCAGGGACAGCATGTCATCTCGTGTTGCCATTTTCAGAGACAGGGAGAAGGATCGCACTGACCCAGATTATGATCGGAGTTACGATAGGTAAGGAATATTCATTATATTTGGGGGTTGACAGATATGAAAGATTGGTTACTTCATTTCGTGGATTTTTTGTTGGTAATTCTTTCATGGGATGAACATATTGCCAAAATATGGTGTTGAATATCAACTTGTTGATGAGCCTTGTTTATTCTAAAGGGTTGTTCTATGATGGGTTGCTAACTTGTGATGATTCAAGGCCACAATGCATTCTTGGTTGTTTCCCTACTTGCCTTTTAGAAATCTTGTTCATAACAAATTGAACAATCACATGTTGGAGAACAAGATTTCCTCCAAAATGAGTACCCAAAACATTAAAAAAAACAGTCTATCCCTGCACAGCATGATTAGATAGAGACTGATTCTCAAGATTTGATATTCTCAAATTTTTAGAAACAGTTAAATCTCTTGTTACCCTAAATTTCATTTTTTTATTGAACAAACTAAATTGCTTTTGAATGATGCAGGTATGTTAGGAGCCTTCCAGCTAATCAGAGTTTTAGCTTGACACCATTCAATATGCAGAAGATTCCACATCCTTTTATGCAGTATGATGCTGGTTTTCCTCAGATGGGTCAGATGCCAAGGACACAGGCTTCCCTTGGCTACCAGCCTGCTGCAGGCCCAGTTATGAGCCCCTTCTGTGCATTGGGATCAAATCAGACATCAAGGGATGCCGCCTATGTACAATGGCCAAGCGCTGCAATGATGTATGCACATTCATATGAGCAATTTAGACATGCTGCTTTCCAGGTAGGGCTATAGTTTATTATTTACAATCTTGAATTTGAACATGTCTTGTTAGAATTTCCTTTATTTGTTTCTGCTTTTTTTTTTACCCCTTTGAGGTGGGGCAGGGGTAGAACCTCAAATTTGACCGTCTTTATTTGATCAAAAAAGGGAAGAAAAAGAAAGACTTATCTTTAAGCCTTTGCGTAGTTTTTTGTGGCAAGTGACCCCATAAATTGCTTCCTTGCGGCCGAAATATTTGGCTCTTTCTTGATGTCGGCTCTTTGAAACAGTGTGATTCTTGTTTTGTGAACCAACTTCATTTGCGTGCTTACTTTTCTTCTCAATTTTCACATCTAAAATACTCTTTCTTTTTGCAGGCTCCATTCTGTCAGCAACCTCTTAGCTTTGATTACTCTCAAAACCATTAATGCTAGACAGATGGGAATTGTGTCACTGGTTTACTATCAGATTTCTCTATACTAGATAACTCCCTGTTAGGATTTTTCAAAGACTTTCTGCGATAAACCTCCTTTTTTATTCCAGTTTTAGTTCATTTCTGCTTCTGTGGATCTTAATATTAGTAAGGAGTGTAATGATGAGACTATTTTATTTGCTCAAATTCACCTTTCCAGTATCATGCCTAAAAGCAGCAATATGCTCAGATCTAACAATAAATGGTTAGGCTATTAAGCACTAGCAATGACCCAATAAGGTGATTTGCTTATGTCTAAAGTAATGGCTAGCAGCCTTGTAATGGAATCCAAATATCCAATACGTTGACTAGAGAAATAAAGTTAAAACAGAATCGTATGGAGATATATGTATAAAAATGGGCTGGAGACATCATGGCCAGCTCCGATCTCATCATGCTTCAATCACTACCAATCAATTACTTGCTAACCATCTTAAACAATTCCCTTATGTTGTCTTTGTAGATAATGCATTGTTAGTTACTTTAATCTAAAGTCTTGAACTCTGAACTGTCAGTGTTGGACCTGTTGGTGTTCTCTTGCTGCCTACAATATGTAAGAATTAGTGTTTTGTGATCTGTAGCTGCAATCAGATCAGATTTTCCTAATATTTATGTTAAAAAAAGTTGGTGGGGCTATCTAAACTTGCCTTTCATTTGCCAATAATCCAAAATCAAAGTGAAATACCTAATTACTACTAAAATATTTTATTAGCCACTAGATCAAATACTTTAGACAGCCATGCAACTAGACTTTTAAGAGTATAATATAAGAAAATAGGTCTAGTCTCAGGCCACGCTTGTTTTTCTTCTCAACCTGCTTTTTGTCAAAAAAACAGGCTGAGATAAATGCAAAATCATTATGAAATAATTCTAAGCTCAAGGATCAAATTAAATAATTTAATTTTTTTTGGGGTTGCCCAAGCTAAAAGTGCCAAAGTAATGAAAATGAGGGGGTTCTAGATTGCAATCTTTTTACTCATAAAAATAAAATAAAAAATGACCAGGAAAAAGAGAGTTAGGCAAGGCAAGACCGATCTAAAATGTACTGAGAATGGGGCAGAGCATGTCTTTGGCATACTTGTGATCAGGACTCGATACCCAATAATGCCTTGTGACAGTTTTCTGATAAGATCTAATAATCTTGTGAGATCCAGGTTGTTGTTTACCCGCCTCAGTATCAGTTGTAGTAGAAAACATGCATGTAAGCTTTGGTTTTTTTGGAGCATAGCTGTCGAAACCGGCTCTAGGTCTATCTAACTGCATGCTTGGAAGATTTGGGTTATTGAGTTAATATGAATTTTTTTTTTCTTCAAAAACAACTTCATTTTAGTTATATTTTTATTTTTTTTTGGGTTTTGACCAAGTTTAGCCATATCAAATGGGTTACGAGGCAACTCTTATAAGGTTATTTGAGTTTCTCAAGGTCAATATCAAAACCATTTAAATTAAAACTAAGTTTAAATCATGAATTTATTAAATCAATCCTCCAAACTGATCAGATTGGGAGTCACAAATGAAATTGAAAATTGATTTGGTGGGGACACAGCTTCAATGCACCGAGTAAATGTACAAGAAAAAAAGTTTTTCTTTCTTTTATTTCCTATCATAGTCATTTTTTTTTTAAATTTTGAGTAAGCTTTTATGGTACAAAAGGCGAAAAAAAAGAAGAAGTACGATTTGAGCAGTATAATTCTCTACTGTTATGAAGCTATCATGTTACTCACAAAGCTCAATGAGCTTCTTATCCTCAAGAAGAGCAGAGCTGATCCCAATACTAAAATATACATTCATAACCTAATGTGCTGACTTTACCCTTAATTCAAACCTTCACACCTTAATTAATCCTGTAATTAGAGCAAAAACCAAATAAAACTATGATTAAGGAGTGACAAACCTAGGTCATTTAAGAGGCTAGTATACGCATGACACCTCTTACCAGCTTGTCCATGTGCTTATGAGCTCCCATGATACTTTAGGGTTTCCTTTTCTTATAAAATGCTTGCGCTGAACCTCAACGTGCCACATAAAAAATTGTGGTAACTAAGAGCATGCTTAGTTGCTCATCGAAACATTGAATGCAGCAGTAGTATAAAAAGGGAGAACACACTGGCTAAGATTAAAGAATTCAACAATGGTATGGAAAATGCATCTTTAATTCCTGCTATCAGTTCACATTCTCAGCAATAGAAAAATATCCATTGTGTTTCCCAACACGAATAAGATTCCATGGCATCTGTTTCAAGGAATATGGGAGGAAACGGGTGATGCCTGGAATGACACGGTTAAGTGAGCTGCACAGACCTAGCTAGACATGCTAGTACATGCACCAAAAAAGTGGAGAAATGAACTGGCAACTTGGATGAAATGATATACGACTGGAAGTAAAGAAGAATAGCAGAGTTGGGATAAACAATATAGATAATATCCTCCAACAGATCAACCAGCAGCCGAAGAGCTAATTAAGGGATCCCGGTCTTGGATCTCTTAATGTGCTGTTTAAGTTGAACATGACAATCTAAGTGAAAGGAGAACCAATTTGATAAAACAAAGCAGGTTACCGTATCTGATAAAAGAGAAATATCATTCAAAAACCTTTGAAAACCTGATGGGCTATTCCTGTAAAAGATCATGACAATGATAAAGGAACATAGAAGTATGTGTGAAACTGTGGGCAGGAAGAGGAAATCAGAAATGTTAACATTCACTTCAATCGAAACCCTTCTTTCCATTCCAAGTATCGACACCATTTCCAATCAACTAGCAAGTAAGCTTTAGACAATATGATGCAAAGTTTCCTGTAAAGTTGACTTACTGATTTAAAAGAAAAGTTCTTTCATGGTATGTCAAAAAGCAGAAAATGATAATAGCTTTGTTTCAAACTCGAACAACTCCAAAGAACGTGACTCAACTTTACCAAAGAAGAACAAACAAAACACCCGAGAGGTACAATATACATGAACATATTAGACAAGCCAATTGAGGGTCACCGAATCACCAAGAACAGTTTATAAAACCTTGTTGATGTTGCACACGATTTCAGCATTTCACAGGAAATGGTGAAATAGCTCCAACAAAAAAGGTTAGAGCTGGTTGGTAAAAATATAAGAGAAAACTCATATAGCGTCAAAATAAAAATTCAGGTCAAAGGCAGTGTCTCAAACCTGGTTGACTTTCATGCTAATGGTTCAAACTGGAGTGCAGATCTAGATTTTAATCCACATTATGAACATCGGAATCCATGGAAAATTAACTTTCAGCTGCTGAGAGTTCATAGAAAGAAACATTGGCATTTAATTCAAAAACTTTGAAACTGCAAAGAACCATGACATGGAGATGCAAGGTACACACTCAGCAGAAAGAGCATCCCTGAAGATTCTCAACAAATTATAAACTGAATAAAAAGGGCATCCATGAAGATTCTTGACAAATTATAAACTGAATAATCCATACCTTAATATCCACAATCTCAGCACCAATATCCTTAATTCATTCATTCTCTAATTTCTTTAAATTCCGTGGGGAATAAGGAAAAAGAATCCTATCTAAGTGTTTTTTTTTTTAAATAAATTTAGAATGATCATCTTTCAGTTGTAGACAAGAGCAACAAGAGCGAAAAGGTGCATCGCAAAAATATTTGAAACAAATATTAGTTATCACAAGAAACAGAGAGAATGTCATGGGCACAAGAGAGAATGTCATGGGCACAAATAAACTTCAGCTACTTCAACTGGGACATTAAATTAAATTAAACATTCTAAAAACATTAGATTTTAAGAGAACCCTTTAGGGTCTTAAGTCTTCTATGAAGTCACACAATGTACAACAAGTACCGCTCACCTCTACACAACACAGGAGTAATAAACAGAAAAAAGGCCGAAGGCTCTAAAAGTAAAGAGAATTTTGGACCTCACTGAGAAACTGAGTTACCAATGTGCCAACCAAGGATACCGATCCCAAGCTTAGATTTCTGAAGAACATAAAATGCACTTGCCACCATTATTTATCCTCATCAGCAAGCACAAATGCTCCAGCTGCCCATGATGAACAATGACACTAAAGCTTCACTGACAAGAAGACTGTAAATATAACGACACTGAGCCGATTCCCATACAACCTTGGGATAAAGCAAACCCTCTCTGAAAACCAGATTGACACAATATCTCAAGACTGTAACAATTGTTGACATGGATTAAGCTTACATTATTTGCCACCAGGAATGACATCTCGATCTGTCACCAGGAGCTGAGAGGACATACAGAATGCTACCAATATCTTACTTACACATGTAGAAGTTGAAGGACACCATAAACGATACTATCCACCACTTCCAGTTACTCCCAAGAGAGACCAATATTAGAAGCCAAGAAGGAGTTTTTGGGATCTGTAGATGGAAGCCCGAAACCAATATCTACCATTAAGATTGCTGTCAATGACAACAGCAGCAGCTAATGCAAAAACGACAACAAAGTTTCTAAATTGAACTCTAACAAAACTACCAGAAAATACCAATTTAACAAAGACCCAGGAACCAAATCAGCCATAAAAGAGAAAGATCAATGGAGTCAACAATTACCCAAATTCAATCATCCCCTGTTGGAAATAAAGTGAGAACTTTCCTTCCTCCATTCCCATTCACTGACTCCAAATCTTCCACATAACCAGGAACTGTATTGGGCACTGGTGCCCCCATCCTATGCACAGGCTGCTGTGTTTGCCTAGGCAAAAATGGATGCTCAAACTGACCATTTGTCGGCGACCCAAAGTGCCCCATCTGCCTATGATACTGACTTGGCAATTGGGGATGTCCCATTGCAGCCATCTGGTGTTGGTGATGATGGTTTTGCAATGCAGCTACAGGCACAAACGGCAAGAAATGATCCGAATTAGGCCTCCCTGGATGCAGAAAATGCGCTGGCACGGGAGAACTTGCAAACAAATGATCCGTAGCAGCATCAGTACCACCAGTGAGTCCACCTCCACCACCAGTACCATTACCACCACCACCAGAGGACAAACCCTGCATTCTTTTCAAATAAAGCCTATATTTTTGCAAATGACTTGCAACATTCTCTCTAGTCAACCCATCTACATTCATTAACTGCATTATTGTCTTAGGGACGGCATTCTTGATCCCTAAATGTGCCACAGCATCCACAAACCTCTTATGAAGCTGCGGAGTCCAAACAAGCCTTGGCCTTTTAAGGGTTCTTGGCTCATCTCCTGCTGCACCTGAGCCTAATTCACTAGAATCCGCAGCAAAGTCCCCTGAATTAGGCTGTGGTGAGGCCAATGGATTAGTTGGGGTTGGAGAAACCGCAGCCGGTGGTGGTGGGGGAGGTGGTAAAGGCTGATTTTGATGGAGAGAAGAGTTATGGTTATTAGTAGTGGTGGTGGTGGTGGTATTACTGGGGTTTGTAATATCAAAAGCAAGAGCAAGATCAGGAGTGATTAGGGTTTGTGATAAAGGCATCAGTTCTTCAAGTGAAGGAAGCTCTTCTTCCCATCTTGAAAACCAATTTGAATCATCCTCTCTCATTTTCTCAAAAAACCCAATTCACTATTATCTCCCTTATTCTTCTGGCCTAAAAAACAGTACAAAAAGATTTGACTTTTTTTCCAAAGATTGGAACTTTCTTATGGATAGCAAGATATGGGGCACTAAATGTAACACTAACAAGAACAACAAGGAAAGAAAAAAAGAAGAAGAAAGAACACAAGGATGTGGGAGGACTTCTGTATGAAAGGAACGGAGTAAGAAACCATACAAAGATGGGATTTTTATTTGTTATAGTACAAAGAGATTGGATTTTTAAGATATGAGCACCTATATTTCTCCCCAGAAAAATTGTTTTGACAAAAGAGAGAAAGATGGTGGTGGCTGATGGTGGTGATGGGAATTGTGGGGAGGAGGAGGAGGAGGAGGGGATGATGGAGTGGAGAGAGGTTCGAGGTGGATCTTGTTTGCTTCTTTTCAGCTTTTTTTATGACTACTGTTGCTGATGCTTTAATATTTTTGTTTTTCTCTTACAAGGCTTCCATGATTTCAATGTAGTTATAGCATGTAAGGTTGTTATAAGATGTAAGATAGTGTTTGGGTACTTACAATATCTACTATCCTGGTACAGAAGAGAAGAGGATAGAAAAAGAAAAGAAAAGAAAACTCTTATAGAAATTTATTTTAAATTTATTTCTATCTTTTTCATCAAATAAGGTTTTGATTCTATTTGTTTCTATCTTTTTTATCAAATAAGGTTTTGATTTTTTATATATATATTATATTTGTTTGATAACACTAAAAACCTGTTTGTTTTTGTAGTAAATCGCCATCAAATATTTTTCTATTTTTTCTATATATTTTTTTTTCAATAATTGTTTAAAACAATTTGTTTTAGTGGTGCCCCGTAAAAAATAGCCTAAATATTTTGTTTTGTTTTTTTTTTAATTTTCGGGTCTTTATTTCTTAACTTTCCCTTTTCTTTTCTTTTTATGATACTTCCTGAGAGTGAGTGTTACCAAGGTTGGATTTTTAAGGATTTTTTTTCATCCTTAAACCTTATCACAAACTTTTTTGGTACTGGAAAGTGTCAGTCACGCGCCACTGTTTCAGGAGGGAGTTTGGTGGTGTACTAGCTAGGGCAAAGATCGGCTAGTTGCAGCAGAGAATCATGAATGGCTTCATTCTATCCATTTATGGAGTCTGCAATGGCAAGGTTTTGTACTTGGGTGGATCAGGTGGTACAGGAGAGTGGGGTTTACTTGCTTCAGTGTGAGAATGGAGATAAGGTTTTTAGTACTCCAAAGATGCTTGTACTGGCATAGATTGGGGATTAGGAAAGGATTAGAGAGAGAGAGAGAGAGAGAGAGAGCAAAGTTTGGATACTTTTGTAAGCCATAGATTTCTTGGGGTTCGATGATGAGGGAATCAATCGACTTTTAATTGAAGTTGGTGTTTTTCTGCTGTGATGATAACTCAATTTTCCGCAAGTCTCTACTCGAGCATCGACTTGTTTTTAGGCTCGGGTTAGAAGATTGATTGCGGTTAATTTTTTAAAAGATTTAATATAATATTATTTTTTAAAAAATTATTGTGTAATTAATAATTTTTTATTAGTTACTTCTTAGATCTATTATTTGGATCACAAATTTATAAATTAATTTTTTTAAAATTTTTTTATGATATTTAAAGAATAAACACTCATATTTACTCTAAAATAAAATACAAGAGAAACTAAACAAATATTTTCCAGCACAAATGAAAATATCCTATCACTTTTAATGAGTCTTAAATTTAATTTTCTTTTTCATAGTATATTCATCTTACTTCAAAATAAACATATAAAATATTCATTCACATTCTAAGCATTATAAGATTTTTCAGCGTGTTTGTAAGTGTGGTTATGATATTTTTTAAAATATTTTTCACTCGGAAATATATCAAATTAATATTTTTTTATTTTTTAAAAATTATTTTTGACATTAATGTATCAAAATGATCCAAAAACAACAAAAAAATATTATTATAAAATAAAAATAAAAATTAAATTTTTTCAAAAATACTCTTGAAATGTAAAAACAAATAAGCCTAGATGTAAAATATTAATACGAGTACAGGCTCATTTGGAATCAGAGTTAGATGTCAAAGGTTGTATCATAGTGTATTGTTGACGGGTGATTACAAGTGTTGTGAGAATAACTAGATTTGACTTTGGACAAAAAGATTCAACAGATTTATGCACAGTGTCTGTGCTGTTCTTGGAGCAATTTAGGTGGGAAATGGACAAATGAAAAATTGCAAAAGAAAAGGAAGGCAGAGAGCATCTTTATGGGATTGAAACAAGACCACAAATTACCTCGACAAAACTAGTCTACTTTGTTTGCTTGTTGGGACTAAATACCTTCTCCTTCGCAATGTCAATTTCTATGTTACATTCCAAAGGGTTGATGTCAAAATGCATGAATGTGAACATGGTGGTTTTGTTCCTATTTTGAGCCAAAGAATTGGCACAATAATTGTCTTTGCATAAAGGGCATGTTTTGTTTTTGCATTCAATTATCATCTATGGAAAAAAAACTTCATGGAAGATATGATCTTCTGATTTTTAAGCTTGTTATCGTTTTGGTGGTAGCTATCAGATTCCGTTGATAGCTCGTGTTGTTGGGTTCATTCTAAAATAACATTATTCTAGTAAAAAAATCTATTAAAATAATATTATTTTGAACAATTTTTTTTAAAAAAACTCGATCTTATCGAGATATAACCTATGGTTTTTGCGTTTTAAATTAAAAATGTATGATGATAAATAAGAATGTTTTGTTCAACTTTAACTAATGTTTTGATAAAATATTATTTTCATATTTCCTTGCATCTCAAACAACACCAGATGACTTTCACATCTCTTTTAACTTTAAATAGTGTTTGTTGTTAATCCAGTTATTAAATCAAGCCGATTAAGCAGTTGAAGACTCAACATCATTTCCAGCGGTGGTACCAGCATGCATTTTTGACCTGTCTCCATCTTTATTTAGAAACCCTAACGAAACTTACACTTAAAAGATTTCAAGACGCAATCATGCATATCTCACAGGTCATTGAAACAATATTAAAACACAAGATTAAGAGGCAATTCATTTTCGTGACCTTGGCCCAGCTGAGAGGTACAAATAAAATATAGAATCAAATTCAAAACCTGGTATTAGCATTAACTAACCTGTAGTATGATAACACTACTCTCATTAAACCCCATCTGAGTAGCCAAAACCTAACCTGACTAGTTAATTTGGTGACTTGTTGACTCAAAACTTAGCTTGGACCAACTTAAACCGAGTGAAAATTGAACCGGTCAAACCCAATTAACTCGACAGGTCAGCCCGTAACTAGTTTAAAAACTAACTTGTATTAAAAAAAAATATTTCAACTTAAATCAAGTGAAAATTGAACTGGTCAAACTCAATTAACTTGACATGTCAACCCGTAACTAGTTTAAAAACTGGTTTGAATTAAAAAAAATGATTTTTTTTTAATACAAGTCCCGACCCACTTTACAGCATTGGCTTCAGGTAAGAAGTTACAAGCGCTATATTTCTTTAGCCCTAACTTTATCCATGAATTGAAAATCAGTGTAGTAAAAACTTGATGCTTAACAAGACAAATCTACAACAATCTTGACGTTATGATTACATAATTTCACCACAGCAACAATTTTCAGTTGCATTTCACTACTGAGTGAATGTTTCATAAGAAAGTGTCGGTGGTATTGGCCCCATACACCCCAGTGAAATCCAAAACTCAGCTAACGACCAAGCTTAAATCAGGCAAGCATTTTCCACTCAATTGCGATCATGCAGACCAGACAGTGGTCCACTGCTGCTTATGAAAGAGATGTGTGAAAACGTACTGCATAATTGCTATTGCCCAGAGCCTGAGGCAGAGGAACGATTCAAGAACTGCATCGCGGATTTTATTATGGTCCTGTCATATCAATGTGACAGGAAAAAATAAGTCACCTTGGAAGAGAATTTCTGCAGAGTGCTACTAGAGTGAAGTTTTTTGACAGAAAAAGATAGAAACCTTTCAATAGCTTTTTGTTGAAAAGAAAATTGATAAGCATGAAATTTCATGATTCTGGATTACACCATTAAGATTTAAGAGAAAGGGTTGTCGTTTTTAAAGTGCATCCAAGCCAAGTGGAATGTTCCTGTTCCAGTTCACAGACCAAACAAAAGAAATAAGAGAATTTTCAGAGAAGAAATATCTACCTGATGGAAAACGAGTTTGCCCTGCTCGAGCACTCTTGGTTTCCCAATTCATCTTTGTCACTGGAGTGAACGAGCCTCTGAAATTTTGCTGATAGATCTTGATAAGAATTGATCTCCGTTGGCTGGACTTGTTGAATTGCAGTCTTTAAATGTTGCATGGGTACTTCCGAAGCATCAATATTCTCCTGCTAACAAGGAAAATTTTACATGAACAAACAACAAAGTGAAGTATACAAGAAGATAAGGAAAGAACTTAAGAAAACCTCAATGGCTGCAACAGCTGCCTCCCGGCAGATTAATGCTATATCAGCTCCAGTGCACCCATCAGTGAGACAAGCTAGTTCTTTTATATTGACATCAGAACTGCATGGAACTTTGTGCAAATGGATACGAAATATGTCTTCCCTGTCATTCTGATTTGGAGGTCCCACGTACAACAGTCGATCAAAGCGCCCTGTTCAAATTGTTTATCAATTAAGAAGGCACCATGATTGCAGGCTGCAGCAGTACAACAGTACATTTCTGTGGGTGCTTGGATAGAGAGGGTGAGAGAGAGTTGCACCTGGTCTCAAAAGGGCAGGATCAATCTTGTCTGGCCGATTTGTAGCAGCAATTACAGTAACATTAACTCTTTGTTGCAAGCCTACAACCAATGAAATATTTATTAATTTCAAAGATATAGGACTAAAGATTTGGAATATCCAAAATAAATTAGATGTTGATAATTTCCCTAGCTAAAATCAGTGAAACATCACCAGGAAAGTCATCACACAAGAAAATTCAAGATCCTAAATCTATGAGCTGCGCAGATGCTAAACAATCTATAACATGCACTACCAAAATCCCACAAGCAAAAAGTTTGACAAAGTTTGATACTAATAAAACTTACTAACCATCCAATTCAATAAGGAGTTGACTCATAACCCTATCTGAAACCGAAACCCCATCACTTTCCTTCCCACGAATAACAGCAAGGCCATCAATTTCATCAAAGAATATAATTGATGGAGCATTTGCCCTTGCCTTTGCAAAGAGGGATCTTACAGCCTTCTCGGATTCACCAACCCATTTGCTAAAAAGTTCTGGACCCTTCACTGCAAGGAAATTCAATCCTGCTTTAGAAGCCACTGCACGGGCCATAAGAGTTTTGCTACAACCAGGGGGACCAAACATCAATATCCCCGTTGGGGGACGGGTACCAATGCGCTTGAATGCATCCTGGTGTGTTTGAGGCCATAGCACTGCTTCCATTAATTGGGTTTTTATTTCCCCCTGGCCGCCCACATCTTCCCAATTAACTTTTGGAACCTCAAGGATTACCTATATACAGAGCAAGTTTAGAAAAACAAGTAGAGTAACAAGCAACATTACATTATACTTTCGTTTCACCTGTTAATATAAAATCCTTCTAGAATATAGAGTGACAATTAAAATGGATTAAGTACCAAAATCTGAGAAGTTCAGTTCCAATATTACTTGGGTGCTATGAATGTGATATGCCAAAGTTCAGGTAGAACAGCTTATAGGTCACATTCTGATTTAGGTAGTGGAGCTTATTGTTCTGACCTGGTATCCCAGTTCTTTTGATAATTGAAAGATACAAACTCCAATAGCCTTAATCAAAAAAATGTGGCAGAACATGACCTACTTCCAGGTCAAAAAATCTGCCTACTACATGGTTGTGGAACTCAAGAGTAGAGTACTCCATAGATGAGATTCTCCAAGAATCAAAATGAGGAAATGTTAGCACTAAATAATAGAAGATGAATCATATGGTATGATGTAAGAATCCCTTCAACTTAGTGTATGTAACCACAGAATGAGTACAACAAAGAGGGAAGGTCTTGGGAAGTAGAGGGACTCTTCCCATATTGCAAGTAATCTTAAGAAAGTGTTCAGTCCCCTATGCTTCAAAAGTCAATTCTCAACTCTAGAGCACATTATACATGACAATCACGCTGGACCCCTAGCATTCAGTGTAACTGGTGGCTTTCTGGTGTAATGCCCAACCATAAAGTAACTTTTCCATATTCAGGTAGCGAGATACTGTAGTTTGATCAAAACCCTTGTTCTTAAGCAATATGGAAATATCAATCATACCTCTCTCATGGCACTAGGCCTCACTTTCATCCTGGCCATTTCAAAATCTTCAGAAACAATGTTCAACAAGGCTTCTTCTTCCACCAAAAATTCCTCTCTAGGACAAGCAATAATTCCTTTCTCTGTATTATCTGTGATCTCTGAGACATCTCCGTCCGAGCAAGAAGATGACAGGTTCTCCAAGGAAACAGGCAAATGTGAGGTGCTTGAAGATGCAGAATCTGCACCATCCCTCAACATATCTCTTGCCCCTGTTGAGCAATCAGATCCTTTCACCATGCTGTCAGAATGGCCTTCATATGCAATAGATGATCCCTTGGAACGAGAACTATAATCAGATTTTTTGGATCTAGCATGACGCTTGAGACAAACCAAAGCTGCCTCATTACAGAGGGCTGCTAAATCAGCACCCACAAAACCATGAGTAGCCATGGCAAGTTGTTTAAGTTGCATATCTGAAACTGAGTGCTCCATTTCACTTAGAAGAGTATGAAGTATGTCCAATCGTTGGCTGGGAGAAGGCACACCTGCATGAAAAAAGAAATTAAATAAACAGGTATGGCAGGATAAAGGTGATGTTATGTTTGGTTTTCCCCCCTCTTTTCTTTTCATTCATTGAGGTGCTCATCAGATCAATATGGCAAAACTGGGAACATAGTGACAGTGAGGAAAGAAATCTCATGCATGGGTATCATTCAGATGAAGAAATTGAACTCTGGGCAAGCATAGGGGTGGAATGCCTACCAAGTAATTAGGATTAAAAAAAGGAAAAGGAAAAGAAAATTTGTGTTGCTATTTACCTATTTCAATTTCTCTGTCAAGTCTTCCAGGCCGCCTCAGTGCAGGCTCGATACTATCAGGCCTGTTTGTAGCAGCAATAACAAGCAGTCCATCAGTCCTAGCAATCCCATCCATCAAATTCAATAATGTAGCTACCATTCTTTGAGATAGTTCTTCACCTCCATCTTTCCGTGCAGGTGCAATTGCATCCAACTCATCAATGAACACCTTTAAAAGCACAGTAATTAGTTAGCCATCTAGGAATAGAAGGGACAATAATTAGTTAGCCATATAGGAATAGAAGGGACTGTAAACTGAGGCTCAGAGAGACATATTCTTCACGATTTCATAGTTCCAAATCCAAACATTAATGTTCAAATTTAAATATGATGTATCAGTTTGTACACAAATTAAGAGGAAGGCTAACTGTAAAGGTCAACACCTTCATTTTTGTTTTAATGATCTTGGTTCCCATTCATTAATGTCCATAAGTCATACAATTGCAATTCATCAGAAAATACTACATTAGAAAGAATGTTTTTATACCTAACCAAAAAATGCTACATTCTGACAACAGTGCCTCAAACAGTTATAATCAATTTGTTTCACTTCAAAACAAATTTATTCGATGCTTACTAGGTTTGAAGCAGGGGGAGACCTTAAAAGATTAGAGAAGAATAAAGAAAAAAATCTAACCACGGCAGGTGCAGATTGACAGGCTGAATCAAAAACTTTATGCATTGCTTGTTCACTTTCTCCATAATACTGACTAAATATCTCAGGTCCGTTTACTGAGAAAAGGTTGACACCAGCATCAATGACACATAATCGAGCCAAAGAAGTCTTTCCAGTTCCAGGTGGGCCGTGAAGAAGCACTCCCTTTGTAGTTCGTAAGCCAAAACTAAAACACTTGCATCAATGATCAACACTAAAAGTTCCCAAAGCAGTAAATTTGTACCATATCATATATTGATAAGATGTCCACATATGATATTGGGTATATATCCAGAAGTACAGATAAAAATATAAATCTAGGAGACAGACAAGCAAATAAATTACAATGTGAAAAGGGGAGTTCTCCCCCTCCACGAGAAGTGTTGAATAATCAAGCCCACTTCAAAATATTGATTATTTTTTTCAGATCTTTTTAACCAAGATTGCCTAATGTTTAGCCTTTCACCTAAATGCACTAAGATCTAAGATCTAATTTAATGCTAGTTTACAACAGAACTCTAGATTAATATTTATGGAATGACGTTCATTTAGAGCAAACAATATACTTCAATAAGCAAATCCAGTGGAACTGTACACGGCCAAACCACATAATTAAGGGACAAGCACACACAACAGAGCAATCTGATACAGATGGGACTTTGTGTTGATGAAAAAAGCATTCCCACTATCAACAGAGTGATCATGGATTTCAAAGTCAAAAACGTGAAAGACAAAACAATTGTCTGCAATGCAGTGAAGTGATTTGTTAAATAGTTTCAGCATTGGGAAAGCTCTGGATATTTCATTGTAATGTGTTTCAAATTCATCGGCAATTTAGAGATTTCACAATTTTGAAAAGCATTCCTGGCTAGAAATAAAGGAGTAAGATTTTAGAGTATGCTAACTGTATTAGACAATAGACACTATATAAAATATCCCGTGATCCCTATGATATCCTATTGAATAGCAGGGTACCATCATGCACAGTCCCAACATTTTAGCATCCAGACTCTTCATCTCTTATGGGTGTTCCAATGGCAGCATTTATGTCATTCAACCACATCAAAACAACAAAAACTCCTGCAGATATTATCATGCTACCAAAAGAAACATTTTTAACTCAGCAAGTTTAAAAAAATCTCAAACAAAATAAAATAAACAACATACCATGACAAAGTGTTCTTCGTGGATGATACAATTATGTCCTTCAAAACTGTATATTCCTTATGTAGACCACCCAATTTTGATCTCTCATTTCCTATAATTGTTTTACCATTAATACATTCACTTTGCATTAATGGCAAACCTTGTTTTTGTGGCCTTTCAGCCGTTGAGTTCATATGTTGATGTAAATATACTTTTGTCTCACGGTTTATGGAAAAAGCATCTTTCATATGGCTCAATTCTTCAGAATCTTGAGGCTGCATCCCATGAGTTCTATCTTTCATCAAATCTTGATCACTACCATCTGCAGGTAATTTATTTGCACTTTTGACACGGAAAATGCAAAGATTTGAAAGCACTGGGATGGCCACAAGATTTCCACATATTAGAACACGAGAATACAACCATGACGTAGCACAGACCTGTAGAAGTTTCTTGGCACTTTCATCCTCTAATACCTCTTTGATATTCAGCAAACCAACATCTGTGCCATTTGAATTGGATATATTGGATGCTGCTTCTTCACATATCGGTGAAGTTAAGTGAATGGGACTAGGAGAGCTAAGCTTTGGCTGACACAACGGTGTCTTCGGGGATGAAATCATGCCATTTTCAGATCTGTCATGTCTTTTTTCTGCAGATAATTTCATTGCAGACATAGTATCACTCTTCATTTTTACTCTGTCCATAAAAGGAACTAGCTCCAGATACAATTCATTGCAGTTATGAAGTGAAAGATCATCAGCATTTGCACCTTCTGGCGTATCATTCCCATTTACAATATCAGTTAGGAGTTTATTTCTAATAGTGTGAACAAATACAACCTTGCCTGAAGCAGGGCATCCCATCATATAGGCAAGGTTTGATGACAACCGGGCTCCATTCTTGGAAACCTGGAGAAAAGAAAGCATAAAAGAGCAAAATTTTAGTATTTCCATAAATTTGCTACATCAAACAACAAATCCCAGAACATCTATCGACTTCAGGGAGGGAGATGATAAAAAAAACTATAGTTTTTCTCTCAGAAACAGCCTGAATTGATTTGTAAAACTGTTAGCTTGAATCAAACAGTCATTAGAACTTTACAAATTCTATCAAGTTTGATTTATAGTTAGCTCTACCTATAGTTACCATGTTTGTACCCAATTTCAAGAAAATTTCTCCTGCCTTGTCAAAGTCGTTTTCAACAATGCCTTTCTTGTTGAGGGTTTAAATGCCCAAAATTCCAACCATCTATATGCTTCAAACCAAAATGGAAAAGATTTCATATCCTAGATCATCTAGGACAGATATGCAAAACAAAATCAATTCTTGCAGATATTCACATAATGTTCAAAGACACCGCTTATATACATTAATACCAACTTTTTGTTGTATTTATTTTCAAACCTTACAAGAAGGAAAAACCGTCGCAAGAGCAAAGTAATTCCCAGCTTCATTAGTTATTTTATCCACAGATTCCACTTCACATTGTCTAGACCATTCATAGGAAAACGAACTGAGAGGAAAACTACTACTCGAAAATCTCCTCTCCACAGCAGCAAGTGACACCTACCAATTTAATCATAAAGACACCTTCAGAAACAGCTATTAAACCTTAATTAACTTCAAAAACATTAATAAAAATAAGAATAATAGTTACCGATACAATGGAACCAGGGGCAAGAGAAGAAGAAACCATAGAAGATTCTGAAAGCCAAATCTTACAACCTCTTGCAGTTGTACTAGACTCCGCCTCAACATCAGTGATTCGACCAATGAAAGCAGATTTATCAATCAAATACGGATATTTACTCGATGCTTCTTCTAAACACAACGCAATATTTTCTTGTTGACTAGCTTCTAAGTCTATACTAGATGCCAATGATGGTGTTCTAGGAGATGAAGCAGACTGGTCAGAATTTGACAGCCTCGATGGTGTCTTTGAATTCTTCTTTGTCTTTGATGGCATCTTTTACTTAAAAATCCCTATAAAAGAAGAAAAATAAAAGTATTCACCGTCATTTATTCTCTTAATGGATTAATGGGGTCTTCAAAATTACTAAAGATAAAACATTTTAGCAGAAAAAAGAAAAAAAAAACCTGCACTTTCTTACTAGAATTCCTGTGAAACAACATGTTTTGCACTCTCTAACTCTTCACACACACAAATATAAGAAAAGATTTGTAGATTGAGAAAAAAGGAAAAGAAGAGATGAAAAGGGAACCTGATTTCTAGGTTTTCGAGTTTCTTGAAAACCAACAAGGAAAAAGTCGGACTTGAGAGATGGGAGGTAGAGTTCACCAGTTTGGCAACCAGGTGCTCGGGGTTTCTCCGGTTACACAAGCACACAGAAAGAGAGAGAGAGAGACAGGTGAAGGTTAAAACCCTCGTCCATGGGGACCAGGGTTTTAGGCCCTTTTAGGTATGTTGGGCCAAAAATGCAAGGCCCCGCCCTCTTTGTCGATAAATTCTGTTTCTTTTCCAACTGTTGGGCCTTAAGGAAAAGCCCTGTATTTTTTTTCCTAAGAAATTGGAGCCATCAAGAAAGAGGTAGGACGGCTACAAAGAATATCACAATCTAGTCCTTCCTTTCCTTTCAAAAAGAAATCCTAATCTCCTCCTATTTCAACGTAGAACAAGTCATGTATAAGTTATAGGGGACGACCCTATTCCTGGGTTGAATAGGTTAATTTATGAATCAAAAGATAAACCCAAATTATAATTAAAAGAAAACAATATTGTTTCTTTTTCTTTAAATTAAAAAAAAACAGTTTAAAATAAAATCTAGCCCCTAATGATCTATGTTAAAAATGAACTTTGGCCAGTGTAGATGCAAAGTTTTTGTTTTTAAAAGGACAAGGAGGAGAAGCAAGGTATGAAAGTTACCTAGTCTAGGACCATGCAGGTTTGGTACAACACATGACAGGTTTACACCTTGGTCTCTCAGCCCGATCATGCAGAACAGAACAATCCCAATGATTTTAGTGAGTTATCGTATGGCCATGTTAAGCTCAAATTATGTTAGAGGTTCTACAGGCCCAATTTTAAGGAAGTCAGCTGGCTTTAACCAGCTGAATTTGGGAAGGTTTTAAGACGTTTTTTTAATTTTTTTTGGATTTCTAGTTTAATTTTTTATTTTATGTAGTTTTTCGAAGCACCGAGCACGTAGATCAGCTGTTATAGAGCTGTTCTATCTTAACCAAAGTTCTCAGTTCGAGGCTTGAGAATACAGTTGTGTTAAATACTTATTAGGGAGAGCTTTGTCATCTTTGTGATTCTACTGTATGTCGTTATGGTTTTAAAAAAAAAATACAAAAAAATACTTGCAGAAGAAATAAAATATGAATTAGGGTGCATGTTATTAAGACCCTTTTTCTGTCCTTGCTTCCTGTGAACTTGGTTTGGCTGCGTCACAATGGCAGGGTTTCTTGCGTACAGTTTCCTATTCCAAGTATCGAGCAAGCAAGAAACAGCTGTTCTGATCATCTTTACATGGTGTTTCGTGAGATACTGAACCCTTTTTGCAACATGATTGGAGACAACAACCCTAATTAAATGATGTTACAAGGAACCTCTTAAGGCTGGTCTGAAGCATCCAGCGTCGATAAACTTCAGGAAATATTGAAGCAGAAGTCGCCACAACATCTGTTGATTTCTTCGCTAACTCGAACAACGACATAAATTGTTGCTCCATTATTGATATGTCAGAGATCTTATCAACTAGGTCTTGATAACCAATGAGCTATAGCTCAACTAGCATTACTATCCCCTTCCATCAAAAGGTCTCAGGTTCAAACCTTTCTGTGTAAACATAAAAAACTAGGGATAGATAACAAAAACTCTAAAGAGGAAAGAAAGACAACGAAATTGGATGCTTAGGTTTTCAATGGGGATATAGGTTCTTGTTTTGGAAACGTTTGTTTTCATAGGTACAAAGGGTCCATCCTAATTTTCATATCGAATGCTCGTTAATGTCGCGTTTTAAACTATGTTTGGCTTGAAAAAACATCATTTTTATGTTTTTTCGAGCCAACCGAGCAGACAAACGTTGCCTCGAATCTGATTGCTCGAGGAGATAAATATGGAACTCCGATTGATTTGAGAAAACCCACATTCCAATTAACCCTAAGTCCTCAACTACTTAACTTAAGAAACTGCTGGAATTTTGGATTGAAAACTCTTCCATAAACCCTTCAATAACTATATATCCATAGCAAGGAGTATTACACATACAGGGTACTGACCTCCCTAACTAAATACAATAAATGAATAAAAAATGAGTGAGAAAACAATCAAGCTCCTCCGAAATCGTACTTCTGAGAACATCCCTGTAGTGTTTTCTTTCTTTGCTGTTTGTTCTTGGATAAGTAACTTCCTGTCTATTGATTTTTTTCTGATGCAATATGGAACTCATGTTTGTCTTAGCCAACATTGTAGTCGAAAGGTAGAGGTACAGACTTGAATGCGCGATACTTGACAACATTGTGTAAATGTTCATTCTCCAACTTGATCTATCAATAGAATGTGAACAAGATTAACTCTTGGAATTTACTATGAATTTGGGAATTTTAAGCACATTTTGAATAAACTCAATGTTACCTGAAAAAGTTCCATAATCCGCTAGGCTGGCAACAATTGCGCTTAAGGTTTGAGCATGTGGGAAAGATACCTGGAAGTTCAGGACAGTTTGCAACCAGGCAAATCTCAGCAATACATTCAGGACCTGCATTTTTCATCACAATCATAAGAATCAGAACCGGGTTTATATTTTATGATTGATCTTCATTTTGTTTCAACTTAAGATCCACAATGTCAATACTGCTCTGCAAGTGCTGATCAAATCATTTTGGTTTGTCATGCATTATTCTTACTCACCATTGCTCCAAAATACACACTTCGGTATGGAATAAGAAGTTTGTCTCTTAGCAACCAGTTCTTCGACTTAAATTGCAGGAGCCCCCAGTCCATGACTAGGTCCCAGTATGTTCCATAGATAGCTGCAGTTACTGAGAATATCCCAGCCATCACTTTCCAGCTTAGTCCTCCGTCAAGACTGTATGCAGTCCTAGATCATACGGCAACAATTGTGCAGAAATACTTAAGCCCATTATATCCTTGCTTCATGTCTTTCTCTTCAAAGGGACGTCGAAGACACTGAAAATTGGAAAGAACCTGACGAGTCTTTAAAGAAGTTATAATTTTAGAACATCTCTTATAAGCAAATTCCCAACTACAGCATTTTGTTCTGTTTTTCATCCTAGAATCATAGAACACACAAGTTACCTGAAATAGAACCACATGCACGATGATTGACTTCCCACCTCTTTCCTCAATTATTTTAAACGAGGCTTGCTGTCAAAAGAGAATACGTTGTTCTGTTAAAGAAAATTTTATAGCGCTTTCTCTAATTAGGATATTTATTATTATTTTTTAGTGGGATTGTATATAATTTTCTTTCGTATTTGTTTTTATCTATCTCTTTTTTATGTTGTAAGTATATATATAGTGATTATAGCTTTAGCTTCATAAAATCTCTCGTTCTACTAAATGCTACAGGTACACATTTCTATCTACTGCTGCTTCCTTCCAAAATTCAGAGAAATTGCAGAGGATTAGATATGTATTCAGAGAAATTGCAGAGTATTAGATAGGTATTGTTTCTAATCATCCATGAAAGCTATTAGCTAAAAAGTTAAGGTCAATGATTTGGTGATTTTGCAACTTATTGACAGTTTTTTGCTCCATTAGTGTGGCCTGTAAACCCCCCTCTCCATTAATAGAACGAGAAATTTTTTCTTGTTGCCAGTGGGCCAATACTCATTAAATACATCACAATGTTACAAAATCCTCCATTTGTTTCTGTTTTGTTCAGAGTAAGTGGCTGAGTGTTATCACTGTGCAAAGGGGTCAGAAACAAATATCATGAATTTGAAAAGTCAGTTCCTTTTCAAAACTGCTTTTCTAATATTAGTCAAAAAATAATATTATGCTAGAAAAAAAGGTTAATTTGTTGGACTAAAATTGGGGAATAATTGAAATCATTTGCAGCAATAATTGAAATTATTGCTGCAAATGAACGGCTAATTTGTACTTTGTGTGATAAAAAAACCCTAATATATGAAATGGGGTGCAATGGTCCACTCCTCTTTCAGCATGCGGGAATAGAATATTATGAGACAACAAGAAATTTCAAAAAGAATTTTATGAATTTGGGGGCTAAGAATTGGTCCAAAAAAATTATGAAAAGGAGGCTATACTTTGTTGGACTAAATTTGGGGAAAAATTGAAATTAACTATACTTTGTGATAAATAAATAAATAAATAAATAAAAAACCCTAA
>Ga0307507_10004311_pt1 | contig 25544 bp, 26 predicted proteins | sample 7_EM_MG_FD_207223 | JGI IMG/M metagenome (GOLD analysis project Ga0307507, IMG submission 207223) | Populus trichocarpa ectomycorrhiza microbial communities from riparian zone in the Pacific Northwest, United States - 7_EM | ecosystem: Host-associated > Plants > Roots > Unclassified | place...
TGCGTCGTCATGTGAAAAGCCTATGAGTCAACTGATCTCATAGTGTGAAAGATAACAAACCGATGACTAATAACTATTAGTCATGTGAGAGTCTGCCTTGCTTAGTCACCGTTTGTGACAGCTATCCAGTACTCGCCACTCAGTTGGGTTGAATATATTCTTCCCGCTTGCTACTCTCTTGCGATGAAATTGGAAATGGTATGCTCTGACACCTTCCCAAGTGTATTTTTTCCAGCAAATCGTAGAGATTCATCGTGTTTATCGCCATAGCTGTAGCTAGCTCTCCCTGAAGTGCGAATGGGGCCAGCATGACCATGATGCCAGTGTTTACGGCCCACACTTTAAAAACCCTCATCATCCGGTAATCGTTTTCCTTTCCATCGCCTTCTGTTTGCTCAAACTCAACTCCTCCGATATTAATGATCTGCTGGGACTCCGCCCGTTCCTTCTCAGTCTCCAAAAGCCGGTAGATATTTGTTGGTTTAAAGCGGTTTTCGATGATCTGTGTTAGTGTACTCCTTTCCACCCCAGGAAACAACATTTTCACCGACACTGAGATAGCAGATGTGCTCCCACTCCCCGGGCTCATTAATGGTGCTATGAGATTATACGTACCAAATCCTCTCGATTTTCTGGTGGGTTGGTGCCGGTCTTCTCTTTCCTCTCTAAGTTGTATAAGCTGGTTCTCTAACTCTGTGATTCGTCTATTGGTAGAGTGCCGCCTGCGTGACCTAACCTCTACTTCCGGGGATGGTGGTGGTGGGCGATTTGGGCTTTGCTGGGGCTTGGTTGGACGATGCTGAGCACTTAGCTGGTTTACTACACGATCAACTATCGCTTGTTCGTGGGAGCGAAGTAGTGCCCCCCTGGTGTCTAGAGTGAAGGGAGTGGCTGGTGATTGTCGTGGCCCAGGTGAGGTGTTTTGTTCGCTTGGGGTTGCAAGGATTATACCGGAAGGGGTGAAGTGCTTGGTGGGTCGGAGATTTCGTTATGTGGCAGGGTATTGGTGGATGGGGAGCGGCTATATTCCGGATCGCTTGGCTGGGGGTCTTCGTTCTCACTGGACTCAGAGGATTCCTCCTTGTCTTCTCTTGCTATTGCGGGTGAATGTTGTTCTGCTGATTGCCCGTACCGGCTCGGTGCTTGCCTGCTACGTGTATTCTTCCGGATTCCTCCCCGAGCTCCCCTCCGGTTCGCTGGTGTCGTGTGGCTGCCAGGCGTTCCGACTCGTCGACGAGGCATTCCGGTTAATGTTTGGTATAGGTGGTGACTTTTTTACGCGTTCGGGTGGCTACTATGAAGATGCAACTGAAAAAAGAACGCGAAATGTAGGGAGAAGGAAGATTGGTGATCTCATGAAGGGGATGTCCGTGGATGGTGGTATATATGTGGCCATCCACGGACCCCGCGTGTGTCAGCTATGACCCCGCTTGTCATGGTGCTCCAGCAATCGGTAGTACCTTAATCCGCCAGTCCCCTCAAATCCGCCAACCAATCTGACCAGATAGCCGAAGCTTTGCCCAATTGGCAATGGGTTCTCCGAACCCGCCATTACTTGTACTGAAATTAGGTTTCATGCCAAGAGCTTAAAAGAGAGTGTAGCGAAACACAAGACTTCTTTTGAGCGACAGTGGCCGTTAGGGTTTTCACAAAGATTTATTGCAGGCCCCGTTTTTGAGCATTTCATTAAAGGAAACGGCCAACCGAGAAGTGCTATTTTGTGAAAGATCTTGACTCACACTTTACCCTGTCCTCTTGGCGTGGGAACGAGCCTCACCAGATTACTGGTGTGCTGCACCCAGTGACCAAGCAAAACTTTTTGCAAAATTTTACGTGTGCTGGAGCCCTCTCCAGCCAAGATTTTCAAAGTTCCTTGTGCGCACATGAATCCCCGCAGGCCCTTCCGCCCCAAGTACAGACACACATGCCCCTCTAATTTGCATGATCTGGGTACGTCCCGTTCTACAGTACTAGGGCAAAGGGATTCGTCCGATGCCCTTTTTACACCAAAAGTGCCCATCTTCACCACCTTCTCTCATTGCACAATGTCTATGACAATCAGCGAAAATTTATCCTTGAATTAGCAAACCCACAGATAACATGAAGAAAGTTATAGAATCCTTAAATATTACCAAGTGATCGAGAAAAGGTCATTTAAGTCTCTTGCAGCGGTTGCCATGTACTTTTTTGTATGGAGCCCCATATAAAAATTTGAGTCACTTTCACTCTAGTTGATGCAATCATGAACATTGAAGACAGCTTTGATTCCTTACACTCCTACTTGTAGAGGTTTAAATATATAGTCATTCCCTAGCTGATGGAAAGATTTCAAGTGTTTTTATACAAGCAGTGTTGAGAATTGTTTGTTTAAAAGTGTCCATTTTTGGTGTAAAAAGGGCATAGGATGAATCTTTTTGCACCCGTACTTTAGCATGGCCAGATTCCCGAGTTGCAGCCTCACTCACCCTCTTAGCGGTGCTTTTTCCCATCTAAGTGCCTGTAGTAATATATCAGCTGTATGAAATCATTCTAAGCACCATGGTACTGTACACTTGTAGATAGTGTTCCCAACAAGCCAGGTACTTGTAGACAAGGCCGCGGTAAAGCCAGGCTTGCCTATAGGCAGTATAAGCTTAGTACGGGGTGCCTGATTGGCCGGCCCGCTCTTAGCGAGTAGCCATGCAGTGTACCCTTACACGGCAAAAATCCAAGGGTTATAGTAATGTCCCCCGCTTACCAAATAACGTTGGAAACACAAGAACAATTTCGCTTTATTAGCAAAAAATATTAGAGATTCTGTAGTTAATTAATTAATTAAATTATTCGTTGAAAAATACCTGCTGTTGTGGTGGGTTAACTGTGCAGTACCAGTAAGGTAGTGACCACATATGGGTGTCAATACAGTTGAGATTAACAATAAAATTTGATGTTTTTCGGTTACAAAATAAATAACATTAAAAAAATTTAATACAAGAAAAATTTCCCTTTATTAGGTTGGGGATTTAATGTAATGCTTGCTGAAGAAGTAGAATTAGAGGAAAGAATGATAAGATAGGACCGTGCTGGTGACCCTGGAGGTGAGTTGCTATGACCTGGCTGGGTTGGTTGCGCATCACTGGAGAAGTAATAGTCGAAGGGAAAAAGGAAAAAAGTTGAGGACATCAAAGCTGAAAGAGGTGGGGGAATCAAGAGACTCCTAGAGTGATCTATTCTCAATGCTAATCACCGAACTTATAGGCGCCTACCATGCTTGGTAGACTTTGGTAAGCCGATCGAATTCGGCCTATATCGGTCTAAGCTATTTCTGGAATGGCCTTCCTTGGCCGGGCCGGCATTTGAGCACCCTAGCCCGTTAGGAACACTGCACTAAAAGCTAAGACCATGATCTGAAGCTTTATGAATGTCGGTAAAAGGCACCTGATAAGTTTACCCTACGTTACCGTGCCTTATCCGGGTCCGAGTGATATTCTGTGGAGTTCACTCCTGAGGGTAGGTTAGGGTTAGGATTATGTCATGCTGTGAGTATAGGAACTCACAAGAGGTTTCGGTTTCCTTGAACTCAAAATACCAGATACTTTCACCAAGGTATTGCCCCTATTCAAACCACGAGCACAAAGCATTACTCTTGGGGATTGATGAAACCCGGCTAAGAAATCGTCGGGAGAACATAGAGGGAGCTTCTAAGTTAGTAGAGGAAGGGATAAGCCGGAATTGATTCCAAAAACTGTGGGTATTGAACACCCGCTATTTTCCCTCGCTGATTAACGGCGATCCGCAATTAGTACATACATCCTTTCCTGGCTTGGTACGGGACCTACTGAAGCAAAGGGTCAACTGTTGACATGCTATTATTGTGTATCCCCAGCCCTGCATCCACCCCGAATTCCAAAGTTCTAACCAGCTCCGGTCCCCCACCTTTAAGAACACCGTGCCTGAATAATTGCAAATACATCCACAAGAACGATCGCCGTGAACGTTTCCGGCGAATCCCGGGCCAGATATGAGCAACAAGAGATCGGAAATTCATGCACGGTGAATGTAGAGCTAAGTACCAAGTCGAGGGGAGAAAGTGATTATTAGTGTGCTATTACCGGGGTTTTGATGCTGGTGGAGACTCGGGGGGGGGAGGGGGTGCATGGGAGAGTCTGGCTGTGATCTGCTTAGGCTACCCACTGTGGGTGTTTGAAGGAAGGGGGATGGATGGGTAAGTGGACGAATGGGGTTAGGTTGCGACACTTGCAGGTCTGCGGGTCCTGTGATTCACCCTGGACATGCAGGCTTAGTAATGATAGTAGTGATGGACACGATCATGATTGAGCATAAAATGGGGGACATGCTTGACTATGATCTGATCGAGGAGAACCCATGATCGATCAAATGGGTAGATCCTGATCGAGTATAATCGATGATCATCGACCATGCTCGAGTATGCTCCATTTTGTATATATCAGGAATGAAGTATTCACTCAATAGGAATTATGAGTATCCACACTCGTGTTATAACAACAAAATATCCATACCCTATCGGCCACTTAGTGTATCACGGTAATTTGTGGCTGATCCAGAGTGGTTGGCTGTATTAATTAGCTGCCATATACCCGAAACCACGGGAGTGGTGACATTATGATCAAGTCAGAAGTCAGGATGGTAGTTTATTGAAGAACTAACAGAGTAGAATCTTACCGAAAGAATCAATATCTAGTGTGAGGGTAGACTCCCTTTATATAAGTTTTTTTCATCGCATCGCCCAATCACCAAGATTAGTAGAGTGATTAGTCATGACTCTGGATGGTCGGGTATACTCGATGATGGTCGAGCATGATCAAGTAGTACCCATGATCGTGACCATCACTAATGGTAGTGAGATTTATATTATTATGAGACGTCTACTTCTATCTATTTGAGACGTATGGAAGAATATACAAAGCGAATCTCGATCAAAAATGGAAGTTAAAAAGAACCAGGGGTATCATATAGACGCAATTATATAATACAACGAATTGAACCGACACTGAAGTATCAATCACAACCAAGCTCAGCGGATTGCATGAAATAATTCAAGAGAAGCACCATACCAGTGGAATATAAGCGCAGAAAGTAGGAAAATGAATAGGGTTAAAGTCCAAAGGTACAAAGGAAGTGTGGAGCTGGAATTACGAGTAAGGAAAGGGATAGATGGGGCTAGGGCTGAGTTGAATTGGTCTGGTGGAGATTGTTTGAGCGGCAGAGGTTCTAGAGGAGGACTAGATAGGACAGAACGAGAGATAGGAGTGCCAAGTGGAAGACCATCTGCTGTATGTAAAGCGGCAGGTTCCGTTTCCGTAGGTGGATATGCTACTTCTTCGTGTGGAGCATTCCGGTCAGGGGCAGAGGTTGGTGTTTGATCACGGTTTTCCGATGATTCCCAATTGGAAGCTCTAGAATCCGATAATAGTTGCACTATACCCTCTCGCCCCTTCAGGGTAGCATATGATAGGGGTGTTTGACCATTGCTATCTGGTGAAGCAGGATTGACATCCCCACGTTCTAGGAGCAGCTTCACTAAATGCTCTCGCCCCCACTCGGCAGCAAATGATAGGAGTGTTCGACCATTTCTATCCGGCAAGTCGGGGTTGATATCCCCACGTTCTAGAAGTAGGTTCACTATATCTGCGTATCTTCTCCAGGCAGCTAAGAATAAGGGTGTTTGGCCATCATTACCCGATAAATTAGGATTGACGTCGGCACGTTCCAGAAGCAGCTTCACGACACCCCTAGACCTTGAGATAACGGCACACAATAGCGGTGTTTGACCACTGCTATTAGATGAATTGGGGTCAACATCCCCGCGTTCCAGAAGTAGCTTCACTATGCCTTCATGTCCTCTCGAGGCAGCAAGCGATAGGGGTGTTCGGCCATTACTATCAGGGAAATCAGGGTTGACACCCCCGCTCTCCAGAAGCAGCTCCACAAGACCTTTACATCTTTCCCACGCTGCGAATAATAGAAGTCTTTGGCCGTGATTGCCCCGTAAATTAGGATTGATGTCCGCTCGTTCTAGAAATAGCTTCACTACGCCCCAAGCCCTCGCAGTGGCGGCATACAATAGCGGTGTTCGGCCACTGCTGTCCGGCGAATTGTGATTGACATCCTTGCGTTCAAGAAGCAGCTCGACTACACCTTCATGTCCTCTCGGGGCGGCAAATGATAGGGGTGTTCGGCCATTACAATCGGATAAATTGGGGTTGACACCCCCTCGTTCCAGAAGTAGCGCCACTACATCTTCATGTCCTCCCTCGGAAGCGAACGATAGCGGTGTTCGGCCATGGTTGTCTGGTGAGTTGAGATTGACATTTCCGCGTTCCAGAAGTAGCACCACTACACTCCGCACCCCCTCCTCTGCCGCAAATGATAGGAGTGTTCGGCCATCATTACCCTGTAAATTAGGATCGTCGTCCGTGCATTTCATCAATAGTTTCACTACATCCCAAGCCCTCGAAAGAGCGGCATGAAGTAGCGGTGTTCGACCATTGCTGTCTAGGGAACTGGGATTGGCATCCTTGCTTTCTATAAGCAGCTTCACTATAGCTCCATGCCCTTTTGAGGCAGCAAAAAATAGAGGTGTTCGGCTATTACAATCCAATGAATCTGGATTAACGTCGCGGCGCTCTAGAAGCCACTTCACTATATCTTCATCGCCTCTCGAGGCTGCAAACGATAAAGGCGTTCGGCCGTTACTATCTGGTAGATCGGGATTGACACCCTGGTGTTCCAGAAACAGACTGATAAGATACTCTTCGCCCCACTCGGTAGCATGTGAAAAGGGTGTTCGGCCATCCTTATCCGGTGAATCAGGATTAACGTCGTGGCGCTCCAGAAGCCACTTCACTACATCTTTATTGCCTCTCGAGGTTGCAAACGATAAAGGCGTTCGGCCATTACTATCTGGTAGCCCGGGATTGACACCCCGGTGTTCCAGAAACAGGTCGACAAGATACTCTCCGCCCCACTCAGTAGCATATGAAAAGGGTGTTCGGCCATTCTTATCCGGTGACTCGGGATTAACATCGTAGCGCTCCAGAAGCCGCTTCACTACATCTTCATTGCCTTTCCAGGCTGCAAACGATAATGGCGTTCGGCCATTGTTATCCGATGAATCAGGACTAATATCCCTGTGTTCCAGAAGCAGGTCTAAAACACCTGCTCGCTCCCCTCCGGTACTAACGCAATGTGATAGGGGTGTTCGGCCACTGTTATCCGGTGAATTAGGATTGACACCCCCGCATTCCAGTAGTAACATCACTAAACTCTGTATCCCCAGCTCTGCAGCAAATGACAAGGGTGTTCGGCCATTTCTGTTCGGTAAATCGGGGTCAACATCGTCGCGTTTTAGAAGTAGCTGCACTACATCTTTATGTCCTCGCTCGGCAGCGAGCGATAGGGGTGTTTGACCTTTGCTATCCGGCCAACCGGGATTTACATTCTCACGTTCCAGAAGTAGCTTAGCTGCGCTGCACGTTCCCCACACTGCCGCACATGACAGGGGTGTTCGGCCATCTCTATTCGGCGAATCTGGGTTGACATCCCCGCGTTCTAGGAGCAGCCTCATCACACCCTGATGTCCTCTCGAGACAGCAAGTGATAGGGGCGTTCGGCCATTGTTATCCGATAAATCAGGAGTAATATCTTTGTATTCTAGAAGCAGATTCACAACACCTTCTTGCTCCTCCTTAGCACCAGCGCAATGTGACAGGGGTGTTCGGCCATTGTTATCCGATGAATTTGGATTGACACCCCCGCACTCCAGCAGTAGCATCACTACAATCTGTATCCCCAGCCCTGCAGCAAATGACAAAGGTGTTCGGCCATCTCGGTTCGGTAAGTCTGGGTCAACATTCCCCTGTTCCAGAAGCAGTCTTACTATTCCTTCATACCCTCTCGAGGCAGCGAGTGATAAGGGTGTTCGGCCATTGCTATCCGGTGAGTTGGGACTGACATTCCCGCGTTCCAAAAGCAGCCTCACCGCATCTTCATTCCCCAACTCAGCCGCAAACGAGAATACTGTGCGGCCGTCTTTAATAACCATGTCAGGTTCGATATCCCCCTGCTCTAGAAATAGCTCCACGATTCTGCTATTTTTATGTTTAATAGCCCACATTAATGGAGTCTCGCCCCTGGAATCACGCGCGTTCACCAGCCATCTTTTCGTCTCCAGCATAGCAATCGCAATTTCCGCAATCCCCCAAAATGCGATGCAGTGTAGTCCACTAATTCCTCGGACATCCTCCATCCAGTTCCACTCACGTATCTTCTTTCTCCAAAGAACGTCAGCAGATATATGATTCTCGTATCCACCAAGGAGTCGCAGTGCCAGAGCTTTCACTGGTTCCGTCACCCCTCTGGCTGCATGGGTTCCCCAGAAACATGTGGCATATTCAAGAAACGGTGTTATCCCCAAGGCGTTATCGAGATTAGGCGGCAGCGCCTGGACTGACCGATAGTTCAAGTAGGTGAGGCAGATTTTGGCCATCATCGAGTGAGGAGTTGCGAATAGAGTCGGACGTTGTCCAAGATACTCCTGGAGTGTGAAATGCAGAAGACGAGCCGTTGATGCCTTTTTGTCAATCGTAACAAGTCCTAAAGTGCAGCCTAGTATGGTCCGTATCGAAGGTACATTGTACGTGTTAAAATCTTCCGTCCCTAATTCTACCCCAAGCGCATGGCATAATTCCTCAGATTTCAAGGGCCGCTTTGAGTGAGAAATCCACATGAGCGCTTCCATTCCAAGCTGAGATTTGTCCCCACCCTGATGTCTTATTCGATCCAATGTCGTGTCGTATGCATCCTGCAAACCAAGGCCGGCGGTCACTTTATGCAGCGCTTGCCTCCTTCGGTGAATGGTCGCCCCCGCAAGGATTGCGTCCATATTGAGAGAAGCAAGGAGGAATCTAGTGATAAGCATCAGCTCTGCCTTCGGAATTCAATTGATTGGGGGAACACATACGTCTCCGAGACCACCTCCGGAATAATTCTTAGAATATCGGCTTCTAATTCCTCGTTCATTGCATCCGGCTCCGGGTCTCTGTCTAGTCTCATTCTAACATATAATCCAATATCATGCGCACTACTACTGATTGGCAGCATCTCGGTAGTGCTGGGGATATATTTCTCCGCTTCGTCCCGTATGTGAAGCCTCCCAGTAAGGAATAGCCGAGTATTTGGGCACTCCTGCATAACTTGTTGCAAAGATTCCCAAAGTTCTGGCCGGTGTTTCGCGGGAAACTCGTCCAATGCATCTATGCAGATGAATACCTTCTGTAAACGTGACAAAGACTTGACGAGCATCTCTAGGGTATCAGGGAGAAGGAGTCTGCGACCACCAACCCTTCCCTTCGAATCCCCAAACAGCCTCCGAACTTCATCCGGGATAGGCTCCAGTGCGCTGACAACCTGTTTTAACAGTGCTCCAAGTAACCCGGTCGCCGATTGTTCATTCTGAGCATTGAAGTCGCAGTACACGCATGCTACTGCTACTTTGCCCAAATCTGCCTGACCGCACAGTCTATCTACCACGAGGGAGCTATTATTGCTACTATTTAGCCTCGCCCACATCCTTCAAGCGCAATCATCATTCATACCTAAGATAAGTCTTTCCAACACCGGGATCTCCGTAACATAGTAAGACAGGGCTAGCAGTTCCGTCACCACCCTCACTCCACCGAGCAAACTCGCTTGTAAGGAGAAGCCAGTCGCCCACTCCAGCTACCCGGTCCATGCCTATAGCCTGATGTCTTTCGCGAGGTTCAAGGGGAGACAGCCATTCCAGAACTGCGCGTTTCTCATCGGCTATAGATATCTCGCAGTTATTGTAACTGTCGGTGACATTACCACAGTTGCTAATGATCGAAACGACGGGTTTTTGACCCGCTATGGGATTCATTTCGTGGAGGGTATCGGTTTTCTCGTTGAAATTCGTTCTGAGGAAGGGCAGTTGGCGTCGAGGTATGATAGTCGATAGGGTTTGTGAGTGGGGATGCGACAGCTCATCGTCCGCTATCATACATTGGTGTTGCACAATGATCAAAAGGGCTGCCCACTCATTCTCCCCTAGAGAAATCATGCGCACCCACACAACATGAAATTCACCTCGGGTCATCTCTCATCTACTGGTAGACCCCTCTTCAGCCTCAGCCAGCTGGCGCACAAGGCCGGATTCCCGTAACGAGAGCCAATTCCCACTCTCTGGGAAATACTTCCTGGGCGGAGTGTAGATATTATTTTTCCTCCTTCATTTGGTACACCGGAGTCATCTTAAGTGTGTTTTTTGCTCGGAAACTAGCGAGAACAGAGGTTCACAAGATATCCGAAACCAAATTCACAGCGCGTGTTCGGTTTTGTGGGAGAAGCCCACTTCCCTAGGGAGGCTCCCTAGTGGGCCGGTCGATACTCGGGGCGAAAATAACTACCCAATAATCTGATGAAATTCGTTTATATGCTAAGAGGTCAAGAGAGAGTGTGGCGAAATACACGAGCTCCTTTGAGCGACAGTAGCCGTTAGGGTTAGGATTTTCACAAAGATTTACCGGTATCGCGGGCCTCGCTTTCGAGCATGTACTTCAGAATTTAGAGGAAACAGCTAACCGAGAAGGGTTGTGAAAAATCTTTGACTCACAGTTTACCCGGACCTCTTGGAGCGAAAACGAGCTTCAGCAGATTATGCTGCATCCGGTGACCAAGCAAAAAGTTTTGCATATCAGAGGGTTTTCGAGCCGAAAAAAACGATGCGCGTGCGTGTAACGCCTTCCTGCATACAAAACCAGCCGATCAACTACCGGTACTCGAGTACAAATTCTCATTTTCGTATATATACCATACAGGAAGCATCCCAGTTCAGGTAATCTACCCTAAGGCTTTGTGTTCCATGGGATAAGCCAACCCAACTCCAAAAACCAAATCAACTAGAAACCTGGCGCCCGAAAAACGCTTTTTCGACCCCGAGGCTGAATGCCTCCAATACCAGTGATTAATACCGGTATTTTACATGTGCTGGAGCCCTCTGTAGCCAAGATTTTCACAATACCTGAATCCCTGCATGCCCTTCAGCCCCAAGCACAGCCACACCCCGCCCCCACTGATCTGCATAATCTGGATACGGCCTGTTCCGGCGTCGCTAGATTCTCGAGTGGCTGCGTCACCTGCCCTCTTAGCAATGTTTCTCCCCCATCTAGGCGCTTGTGGTGACATATTAACTTTAAGAATTTATGCCGAGCTCCCTGGTGCTGTACTAGGGTACGCTTGTAGACCTCTGTTTGGTTTCATTGTTTGTCTTAAAATCACACTTTGGATTTTAGGCTAAGTCGTGTACCGGGTACGGGCATGCACACTTCCGTAAAGTGGTATTTGCTACTATCCCTGTTTTTATGCAGCCACTCTCGGGAGTCCAGAACCGCCGGAACAGACTGTACAGTACTTTCAAACTGCCTCAAATTTCGATCAGGTTTGTAAATCTACTGTACCTTTCGGACAAGTTCTACCAAACACTACTAATCCTACAAGCGCTGGAGTGCCCAACTCCCCCTAGGGATCTACTGGTACAGTTCAAGCACTACCGACATGCCATTTCTTAGCGTGTTGTCTACTCGAGTACTAACGATGCGCAGCTCAAATCAAGCGACTTGAGTACCGGTAGAATACCGCAACCAGTGGCAGTACGGTATCATCTCCAATCGTTCCCTCGCTAAGGCGCCAAATCAAACTAAGAGAACTGTGCTAATGCTAATACCGGTAGAGAGCCCAGGGGTTTTGAACAAAAATATTATACCGGTAATGTGTGAAAGACTTTTGACGGTAGCTTAACTATCACGAAAGGATAGAGTACGAGCCTCTCCTTAGAGCGTGGGTTGCTACATAATAGCTAGATTAAGCAAGAAAAGCAAAGCGAGGGAGATCGTGACCCCTCCATTCGAAAATAAATTTACAACAATTTTTACAGTCTAGGGTAAATTATCTCAGAGCTGTCCCACGATAACTTACTGACTCTTATTTGTCCCCACATGGGCGGACAACCGCCGATTTGTCATTAGCCGTGTGAGGAATGCTGTGCCCAGATGGTAAACATTGCATTTTGGGCGGCCGGTTGGCTTGGACCCCCACGCTGGCACTTATTCGTCGTAGATAATAGTGTCAAACCCACTTTGCTTCTGCCTCCCAGAAGCCGGAGTTTTAATAATAAGGTGCGGAGAAACATTGCCTACCATACTCAGCTATGCAAGTGCCATCTCTGGATTTTATTTCCCGCAAAACGCTATTACAACGAGGTGAAGTCTAGTTAATCTCAAGTTAGGGAAGTCTGCAAACATCCTTACCTCCTCGCCTAAGGGCCTATATGGCCCTACGTTTCCAAATCGTAAAATACTGTTCTACGGAATCCTATGTGCTCTCGCTATACCAGAACCTCCGACCTCTGAGTCCCCAGGCAGCAAATGGTAGCATGGTTACTACTATCTATGGTTAGGTAACCTGCCCAAAACAAAGATACCTTGAAAATACTGCGTGATTGTTTACGATTGCTCAATCAACAACAATTTATATATAATAGAATCTGCGCAAGTTCCACGCTATCCGCTACACCTTTCACGGCAGAAAACCTTTCGTGGCACAGCTTCGCCCGGGGGTTGTGTGAGCATAGTTTAAGCGAGATGGACTTCCTAATACCCGTAGAAACTTGAATAATTGGACCGTGTGCTATGTCGTCGGACTTTCCTCTCTCAGTAAGGTCAAGATTTTTTTTTCTTTTCATTTCTGTCTCAGCAGGGGGGAAGGGGCTGAGTTTTTGCTGTGTTTTTTGCTCCTATTCCAGAGAAGGGAATTTCGGACTTCATGGCACACGGTTCAATTATTCGAGTTTTTAAGGGTAAGCGCCCTCCGTATGTGCTTGCAACCCCATAGAAGACAGTGAAGCTGTAACTCCGCTTCCGATAATGTAACCCTTGTAGAAGCTGTATCATACGTTTTTGTTTTATTGTAAATCTGGCCTTGCCCTGAATGACCGCCGTACTCCCTAAATACCCCCGCTGGGCTATATTGTTTAGTCTTGTAGTAGGAATGCATGTGCGCCACGTATACATTCTTGCACTCGGACGTTTTCTTTATTCCTGCTTCCCTATATAGTGTCTCGCTTCCTCTCGTTGCCTACTTTATTCATCTCTTCGACATCTTCTGCCTCAATTTAGGACACCCAATAAAACTCTCTTCTTGCTCACCCCACACAATTAGTAACAGTTTCAGCGCTAATGATGTCAGAGGTCACAGGGAAGAAGTCGGAATCTAAGGGTAAAGTAATGGGACGATTGATGAAAGAAAGAGAGAAAGTGGCTGTCTTGGTTTCTTGTCTACAGATGTGCCGGAGAATGCCCTACTTATAAAAATTCGTAGCATAAATATACATCAATATGACTCGGGTAATTTCTCAGATCCTCATGTCCCGAGCGGCCTAGCGACTAGCCGAATAATATCCTCACCTACCACTTTCAAGTACTACTTCCGACAAATGAATCAATCCTGGCTCCGAGTGATATTATATGAAGCCCGCTGGCTCGACTGAGGGTTAGGGTCATATCATGGGAACAGGCTCTGACAATGAACCTGGAGGACCGGTATTATAGGTTACCTTTTTCCCCTCTGGAAAGCAGCAGGGACCATCAAGCCCCCTGAGTGCAGGAGTGAGTGAGAGGTTTAAGTTGCATTTAGCTCAAAATACTAGATGCTGCACTATGCTATTAGCCTTATTCATTTTTTCAAGAATTCAAACCAAAGGGACCGACCATTACTTTTTTCAGGATTTATGAAATCCGACCGAAGATTTTTGAGAGAGCGTAGAACGAACTTCCATGGAGTGTGACAGGGGGATAAGCCAAGAATTGATTCCAAAAACTATGAGTATTCAACCCCGGCAAATTTCCTTCGCTGATCAACGGCGATCGCAATCACCACATAAAGTTACATCCTTCACTAGCCTGCTGAAGCAAAGCGTCAACTATTGACATGCTATTATTGTGCATCCCCAGCTGCGCATCCACTCCGAATTCCAAACCCTCTTCTAAGCGGCTTTGGTCCCCCATATTTAGGAGCACTGTGCTTCAACATTTGCAAACACATCCGCAAGAACAATGATCGCCACGAACGTTTCCGGCCTATCCGGGGCCGGAGATGAGCACAGGTGATCGTAAACTCATGAACAATGAATGTATAGATAAGTGCCAAGCCAGGCAGAGAAAGCGATTATTAGTTTTTTGTTACCGCGGCTCTGATGTTAGTGGAAACTCGGGGGGACGTGGGAGAGTCTGGTTGTAATTCGCTCAGGCTATGCACTGTGGGTATTTGAACTAAGGGGGATGGGTGGATGGGTGGACGGATGAGGTCAGGTTGCCGACACCTGCACGTTTGCTGGTCTTGTGATTCATTTTGGACACGCAGGCTTAGTATGATACTGATAGTAATATTTATATTATTACGAACACTTCTATCTATATAAGACGTACGGAAGATTATACGAAGCAAATCTAGATCAAAAATGAGAGTAAGAAAGCAACAGAAGTACACTACATATAGACGCAATTATAAAATACAACGAATGTAACCAACATTGAAGCACCAATCACAACCAAGCTTAGTGGAGAGCATGAAATAATTCAAGGGAAGCGCCATACCAGTGGCGCATCATACGCGCGGAAAATAAGACAATGAGCAGGGTTAAAGTCCAAAGGTACAAAGGGAGTAAGGAGCTGGAAGTAAGGGTAGGATAGGGATAGATGGGGTTAGGGGTGAGTGTAATTGGTCTGGTGAAGACTGTTTGAGCGGCAGAGGCTCTAGAGAAGGCCCAGATAAGACAGAACGAGAGATAGGAGTGTCAAGTGGAGGATCATCTGCTGTATGCAAAGTAGTAGGTTCCGCTGCCGTAGGTACATGTGTTGCTTCTTTGTGTGAAGCATTCTCACCGGTGGCAGAGGTTGGCATTCGATCACGGTTTTCCGATAATTGGCAATTGGAAGTTCAGGAGTCAGGTAATAGCCTCACCACACCTTCTGGCCCCATTGGAGTAGCATATGACAGGGGGTTTTGATCATCGCTATCTAGTGAATCGGGTTGACCTCCCCACGCTCCAGGAGCAGCTTCACTAGATTCTCTTGTTGGATAGTGGCCCATAGGGCATGGGGTTATGCAGTTGCACGGATGGATGGATATGCAGGTTTGCGGGTATGCGGCTAGGAGAGAGACGGTATAGGGCATGTGGCTTTGTGGCTTCCGGCGGTTGGGCACCTAGCAGTGGATTGCTGTTTTCACACCCTATTCCAGTAAGCATACGGGAGTTTGCGCTTATTGGAGCAGAGGTTTTAGGGATCACGGAGGATCATGGAATATCAGGATGGTTCTAGATTTCTGGGGATTAGGTTTTGTCCGCTGCATGTGTTTCCTTAGAGTTCGTTGAGTTTCGGGAGTGTTTGGTTGTTGTTTAGACGGAGATATATATCTCCTAGCCTGTCCTTAGCTAGAGTAGCGCACGAGAGCTAGAGAGAACCGTTCCTCCATCTTCCGCCTTTCCTCTTAGAGCCTATCGCGATTGCCCTTTTTGTTCGTTCCTTCTTTTGTGCTTTCCTTAGGCTCGAATATCTCTCGCCCCAAATTAGCAGCGAATCAAGGAGTGTTCCACCATTCATTGATAGTAAACGATGATCGATATGCCTGTATGCTAGAAGTAGGTTCCCTACATCTTCATATCTTCTCCAGGTAGCTAATAGGGGCCCTCTGCGATCACTACCCGATATATTATAGCTGAAGTCGGCGCGTTCTAGAAACAATTTTACGACACCTCTAAACCTCGAAATAACAGCACACAATAGCGGTGTTTGACCATTGTTATCAAATGAATTGGGGTCGACATCCCCACGTTCCAGAAGTAGCTTCACTGCGCCTTCATTTCCTCTAGAGGCTGCAAACGATAGGGGTTTTCGACCATAGCCATCCCATGAATTAGGATCGACATCCACACGGTCAAGAAGTAGCTTCACTATTCTCTGCGCCCCCCACTCGGCAGCTAATGACAGTGGTGTTCGGCCATCTCTATTCTCTGAATTTGGATTGACATCCCCCCGATGCAGAAGCAGCTCCACTACACCTTCATGTCCTCTCTCAGCAGCAACCGATAGGGGTGTTCGACCATGGATATCCGGTAAATTGGGATCAACATCCCCGCGTTCCAGAAGTAGCTTCACTGCACCTTCATGTCCTCCAGAGGCGGCAAGCGATAGGGGTGTTCGACCATAGCCATCCCGTGAATTAGGATTAACATCCACGCAGTCAAGAAGTAGCTTCACTACACTCTGCGCCCCCCACTCAGCCGAAAATGACAAAGGCGTTCGGCCATCCACGTTCGGTGAATCGGCCTTGGCACCCCCCCGCTGCAGAAGTAGACTCACTACACCTTCATGTCCTTTCTGCGCAGCGAGGGAGAGGGGTGTTCGGCCATGCTTACCCGGCGAATTAGGATCAACACCCTCGCGTTCCAGAAGAAGCTTCACTACACCTTCATGTCCTCCCGAGGCGGCAAACGATAGGAGTGTTCGACCATTGTTATCCTGTGAATTGGGATTGACATCCCCGCGTTCTAGGAGTAGCCTCACTGCATTTTCATCCCCTATCCCAGCAGCAAACGATAATGCCGTGCGACCCCCTTCATTAACAGTGTCGGGTTGGATCTCCTCTAGCCTGAGAAATAGCCAGTGCTCGCAACAGGGCAGTCCGTCCGTCTTAAGGGTAGGACGAGGACGGACTACGAATCGTAGTCCGTCCAGTCCTGGAGAGAATTTTGCCCGGGGCTAATGGCCGTAGGACGGGGAAGACTGTGGGCCCCACACCCAATTTGCAGAATGTCTCAGAATGGAGGGTGAGACAGATCCCCACTGATCCCCACAGATCTCGACAAATACCGGCAGGTCCCGAAAGATCCCCACAGATGCCTGCAGGTCCCGACAGATCTCTACCCTCCACCACGATTTCTAACTGAGAGTCCATAGTCGGCCACGGTCGCCTCTCGTGTTCAGATCACCATGGCACCATTCTGTCAGATGAAGACGGTATTCTCCCTATTCCAAGAAACATTTCAAATGAAGAAATCAATGAGGCCTAAATCGTATATTCTCCATTCACTGACCTGTTGACCATTCGCACCGGGCCTTGATAAAACCTAAAGAAAACACAAATAAAGAAACCAATGACAACAATGCAATCGCGACCCGCTTTAGAAGCAAATATAGAAGATCTAAGAACAATACTGGGGTTGCTATACCCTGTTTAGACTTTAGCTACACAAAGCCGTGGTGATTCATCTCACTTTCAAACTAAGGACAACTGAACACTCCCGAAATGGAATAAACTCCAAAGAAACCCATGCAGCTAGCAAAGCCAAATTCCCAACTGCCTTACCCCATACCCAGTACTCCATGCCAACAACTTACTCAGCGTACTCCTCATATATCTGGATGCTAGCTATCATTCCAGATTAATTAATATCAACAAAAGTTCAAAGGATAAACCCCAGGGATAGGAATGTAATATACAACTTACCATACTTTGGAATTTAGAAGAACTCTGTTCAAGAACTTGGAATCTTATTGTGTTGTTGTGAAAGAAGAAACCCCCAATGTACTTGTGTGTACTTCTAATGCTTTCAACATATTTTCCAATGAAGTCATGCTGCTACTGCAGCGACTAGAGAAAGACAGACCTGAGTGTTCCCATGGTTTCAAACACTCCGAGGCTTCAATTACCTCATCACCTAACTGGTTTCTCTGATGTGTAATTAGAATTTTTGTGCTATATAGAAGAGAAAGATTTGCTCTGAGTGATAGGGTGGAATTGGAGTAAAGGATGAGGAAACATGAAACTCACCTGCTAAAGAGCTGTTCTGGGTCCGCAGACATAGCCGGAATACTAAATACCTCCAGGGCCATTTTGGCGATGTTGTTGCTCTGGATATGGTTACTATGCTTTTGCTAGTAAGATAGAGGACACGCTTGTAGTTCATCCTTTGTATCTCGCAAGAGATGGCGATCTCACTCATTATTATCATCTGCTGCTAACCGTGCCCGCTTGCGTCTCTTCCAGCGAGAAAGATGCAGGAACTGTGAAGTTTACCCAGTGGGTTCCGCTATGGCACTGGCTCTATGGACATACTATGTGACACACAGTTGTGTTTCCTGTGGTGTTAATGGTACTGACTTGTATTCTGACTGCCATAATGTTTGCACCTCGGCGTTTGCATTTGCAATCCATTCCGGGCGGTCTATGCACTCAGTTTCAAAGTATTTAAACTTCATTTCTGGATGGAGGGTGGTTGTGGCAAAGTGAATAAGGGTAAGATCAGTTAAAGTATAATCTCTAATGGACTTTTAGTAGACTGTAAATATCCTAACAGGCAGAGACTTACTTATTAAGAACCTTCCATGCGGTATTAATTGATCTTCTAATATGTTTTGTATCAGACTGACGAGACATATGCTGCTAAAGGGTTTTGCCGTCTTCTAAATGGCCGAAAGGTTGGTCCATTGCAGGGAAGATTTGATGTATTTGTCCATAGTGTTGCCACTTTTGAAGACAGATCTGCCACTTGTGAAACCATTAGAGAAGGTCTGTCACAACCGGTTACTAAGCAAGGCAGACTTTGACATGACTAAATAGTTATTAGTCATCGGTTTGTTATCTTCCAAGCAATGAGATCAGTTGACTCATAGGTTGTCACATGACGACGCAATAGTGTGTCATCGGTTTATTGTTATTGGTTGATAGTAGATATGACGCACATTTGTGGTCATGGGGTTTACGTATTTCGCACATGACTCACATTTATGAGTCATGGGTTTCACACAGGTGACCCCGTTAGGGCATATGACTTGTTTTATGGGTTTTGATTGGTTGCGAGATATGGCGCAGCTGACTCGGACGAGTGAGCTGATGGATTTCACACTAGGAGTCACGATGAGTCATGAGTGGCGTGATGCGGGAGTATGAGTCACACAGGGTTAGGGTTGAGGGAAGAACCCCTATATAAGGGCACCCTTGGGACATCAGATTTGGGTCACGAACCATCTCGCTTACACACCCCGCAATTGAAATCTCAACAAGATAAGAATTCATCATCAACTTCCTCCACCACTGCATTCTCAGTGACCTGCACCCGCACTCTCGGTGAGCTGCACCCTCCCCCTCCCGCCTTGCTCCCCTTATCATATTCTTGGGCCCTGGCATCCTTGTTTCTAGGGGTCGTTTGGCTCAATCACACCCTCTTTTCGCTTGCCCTTCGCTGCCTCGCTTAGCGTTCGCACCGTCGGCAACACCCTTTCGCCCATGTGACAGACGGCTGGGACTACAGTTCCTAGTAGGAGAAAACATTTCAACAGGCCACCGTCGATTTCTCCATTCTCTTCACTTCCATTAGAGGCTGCCTAGTCAGACACGGACACGGTTACCGATAGTTTCCACGGTTACTGGGTCTACCCCTCCCCTCCCCCTTCAGGTCTCGTCCCGTGGCTCGGTTACAGCTACAGTCTACTCACTCGCCTGGCACCCTACTGCCTTCGCCGCCCTAGCAATTGCCAGGTCGAGGCCCTCAGTTACGCTCAGTCGTTGTATTGCACGGTCTCGGTGGCAGATGTAAACGCCTTTGGTTCTTGAGTAATGGTTGCAACGTCACAACCGTTTTAGTCGCCCACGGACCCCCTTTGTTTTTCTGTCATTGTCGGTTACTTAGGGTTTCATCAAGTGGTCTATCAATTATTTCATTTTGTCAGGTGTCCACGGCAAGGGCTTTCCTGTTGATTCCTCCCCATGTATTTATTTGATGTTTCTTATTCCGCCCCTCTAGTCGGAGTTTGATTTCTTATTTTGCGTGGCTGGTATGCGGTTGGTCTCGGACCAGAGAGACTTGGGTTGATGGCTTTTTCCCTGGCGCCGGTGGGTTCACGGAGGTTTTTCTTTACCATAGCTAGCATTGCACGGAGTCTTTGTACCTTGATGATGAATAAAACAAAGTACATGAAACAAAAAAAACAAAAAAAGACATCAGATTTGGGTCAAGCTACTCGCAATCCACCACCCCCCCCCGACATTCTACTCCAACGCACACCCAGCTTTGCTTACGGGACACCTTTCCACCACTCACCCCCCACTCTGTCCCCTTATGGAGATCACTCCCATTCCCCCAGGCGACCAGGCTCTGGCAGCTGCCATCTCCCGTGCCAACACTACCTGCCTTCAGGAACCTCCCTCCGCCTCTCGTTCGGCAGAGCCGTCACCCCCCCTCGCTTTCCTGGTGGAAATCTTCTCTGAGACCAGGAACAGCCTCCAATTGAACCCCGACCTGGTCCAAGACCTCGCCCCTCACGCACTCCAAACCATGACCGCCGGCGAAGGGTCAATCCTGTCTATCCTCTGCGCCAACGTCTGTGGCATAGTGGCCATCACCACCCAACTAGACACCGTCAACACACAGATTTCGGAAATCCGCAAGGAAAACCTGTAACTCCGCACAAAAGTCCACGACTTCTCCTCCATGGTGGCCAATGAGGTACCCACCTACGAAGACATCCGCCGACGACAAACCGCCCTACGTGACCTGGCAGATCGTGTGACTACCACGGTCCCCATCGCTCGCCCCACGGCCCCCACCGCTCACCCCGCGGCCCCCACGGCCCCTCTACAGCGCCGCCCTGCAAGAGGTCAGCCCACCCCCCACTCCCAGCCTAGAGGCCCTCCCCCCTCAACCTCGTGCCTCCACTCATGCCCCCTCGTTGGCCCTGCCAGCCCCACCCCATTCTAGGAAAATAGTGACCCCTCCGTCCACTGCCATTTTCACGACACCAAGCCCCGGAACATGTTCGGCAACCCCGAGCTGTACGCCAAGGCCTTCCCACACTTTTTGGAAGCGGAACAGTTCGGCACCAACCAATATGACTTGTCAGCTTTTACCCCTGCCAGACTCCACCCGTACTACACTCCAAGGACCACAACCACCTCCACCTATGCGCAAGCGGCAGGCTCTGGCCAGGAAAAGAGGAAAAAGAAGATTAAGGGGGCCTCGGCTACAGAGGTAGCGAGAGACAGGGATAAAGAGTCTAAAACCCCGTCGTCCCTCCCCCAGGCCTCAAGAAGATTCTTCGCTTCCAGATCCAACCCCTCTCCCCATCCCTTTGCACAAGGTATAGCCACCTCCTTCCCAGACATAGCCGCCGCCAGCCTCACCGAATCCAATTGCCTCTTCCAGAAAGGCTTCATCGCAAAGGTCAACAACCGAGGCGCTGTCTCCCTTACGGGTACCAACCCTAACACCCCGGCAGAATCCTACGCCCCTTACTTTGATGCCCTCACCCGCCGCCTCAACCAGTCCTTCCCCGTCGGTGATAGCCCCTGGCTTACGTTCACCCAGGCGCCAACCGCTATACAGTTGGCAAGTCACTCGATCCCAACCCACATCCTGCCTGACGACGATGAACAACTTTTTACCTTCATCAAAAATTCCATCCACAACGCCAAAGCGGTCACGATCGGCTCGGCCAGGTACCTTAACAATGACTGAGGTGCTAGACGGTCCAAGCAGGCCACTTCGGTGGTTGTCTCCGTTAACCCCGACGACATTCCCCTCCTTCTCCGAGCCCTCTTCCTCTTCTCAAAGCGGCTCAAAGTCGAGACAACGACCCAAGCAAACTGCTACACCCAATGCCTTAACTGCTACCGCTTCGGACACGCCTATGCCCGATGCACCCAGAAACACCCGACTTGCCCCTATTGCACACTTCACCATACTCGCTCAGCGCACTGCTGTCAGAACCCCACCTGCCCCAAAGGCGGCGACACCAAAGCCGTTTCAGGCTGCTGCCCCACCTCCCCTCCCCACTGCCCGAACTGTGGCGACGACTACGATGCCTTCTCCAGGGAATGCAAGGCTAGACCAATCCCCCCACCTCAGCCCGAGGCCCCCTCACCTTCCGACGAGGAACTATCGGACGCCTCCTCCGATATTGAGGAAGCCATGGATGTGGGGGACGATGGCCGCCCAGCACCCGCTACTTCCGATGCCCCTCCTGCCCATCCCATCGACCTTTCCACCCCCAAGGCCCTCCAACATTCACCAGACGCGACCGCCCCCCCCAGCGGGTCCCAGCCAGTACCCACTGGCCAGGGCTTGCCACCAGTAACTTCCTCCAACACATCGGGCCCTGCTCGGAGATGATTAACAAACCTGACCCCCCCCTACGCCATGGACGCCCTCTAGCGGCTAACCTCACCCTGATTCAACACAACAGCCTGGGTAGCTGGGACGTGTTTCTCTCCTTATTCTCCTCCCTTGTGGAAGGTCCCCTCCCTGATATGGTCCTCTTCCAGGACCCCCCCTCCTTCAAGGATTTCCCCCTAACTTTTCAGGCTTCGAATCTTTTGCCCCTGCAGTCGGTAGGCCCAGGGTGGCTTGCTACGTATCCCTGAACCTCCTGGGAAGATTCACAGTACAACCTTCTTTTCCCCCCAAGACTGACGACTTCATGACGTTGGACGTCTCCATGCCCCAGGGCTGCTTCGGCACTCACTCACCCCGCTTTACGATCGGCAACGCCAAGGCCAGGCCGGTTCCTCCATTTTCTCATTCAGTTTTACCCGAGTCTTCCTTTTTGAACCTAGACCACCCGTACCTAGACGCAGGCGACTTCAACATTCATAACGCAGCAACTGACCCCCTCAGACTCCTCTCCTCGAAAGAGGAGACGGAATCCGCCCCCCACTTTGGCAGATCCTCGGATTTAGGCTTCACCCGCCTTAACGGCCCCAGGGTTTATACACGGTTCCCGTTTTCGGGCACCCATAGACCTAGCACCATCGACCTGGCATTCGCCAACCCGCATATCTTTCCTGCCTTCCACTCTTGGTACGCGTCATCCCTCCCCTCCACGGGATCGGACCACGCCCCAATCGTAATCTCGTTAGGCCCCCCTACCCCCCATAGAGACAAACACAGGCCACGCTGGCAAGAAGCTGACTGGCCAGGCCTAATGGAGAGGATCAAAAATGGGCTTATCCCACCCCCTTCGCGTCCCCCTCCCCCAGCCAATTCGATCCATGGTTCTCCGCGGCCCTCTCCACACTCACAGCGGCAATTGAAACATCCGCACCCCGATCATGCCCGTCCCCAAGGTCTAAAGCCTGGTGGACCCCGCTTCTTACCACTCTCCGCAAGGAGTCCACCAAAGCCTCCCGAAGGGCCAAAAAAACCCTGGCCCCCCACTCCTACAGAATAGCAAGACAGTCTAAGCTTGGCTACTTCAAAGCCATCAAGAGAGCAAAAGCCACCTACTGGGCTGACTTCTTTGCAAAAACCTCCCCAGACAACATCTGGATGGCCAAACAGCTGGTCGCCCGAAGAAAGACCCCCAGATTGCCTTCACTCCCCAACGCCTCGAACTCACTCGCAATCAACAACGCGCTTCTAGACCACTTCTTCCCCCCTAAGGACCCTCTGCCAGGCAGAGGCCGCCGTGAGAAAAAACCTTCTGCCACCCCCCTCTCCAAGGAAGAGATTAGGCTCGCCCTCTCCAAGTCCTCCCCCTCCTCAGCCCCGGGCCCTGATGGTATCCCCTACTCCGTGTGGAAAAAGGTCTAGCTCATCACCCCCACGATTCAGTCCGACCTCCTCTCCCCCCTGGTGGCTTTCGGGTACCACCCTCCCTCCCTCAAAACCGCGAATGGGATAGTTCTGGACAAGCCGGGTAAGGCCTCCTCCGACTCTCCTGACTCCTTCCGCATCATCGTCCTCCTTAAGACCATCTCAAAAATCCTCAAACGGGTGATGGCGGTCAGGCTGTCTGCCATCCCCAGCTTGAGAGGCCCCCTCCATCCAAACCAGTGTGGGTCCCTTCCGGGGCTGAGCACCGCCGACCCCTCCCTCACCCTCATACACGAAGTAAAAACACTGCAGAGACCCAGACTAGGGGTCTCCACCCTGTTCCTAAATATCAAAGCCGGCTTCGACAATGAAAACGCCTCCTCCCTCAGGGCCAGACTCCTGTCCTACTGCGTCCCCTCCTAAATGGTCGATTGGGTGTCCTCCTTCCTTTCGGAGAGAACTTGCACACTAGTTTCCCAAGACTCCTCCAACATTTCCTCCCCGGTTTCGTAGGCACCCCTCAAGGGTCCCCCATCTCCCCCCTGATGTTTCTACAATACGTTGCCCCCTTGCACATATCCGTTCCCAGCGGCCTCATGGTCTCCTACGTTGACCACTTCTCGATCACGGTGGCCTCCACCCCCGACGGAGACAACATACGCTGCCTGCAAGAGCTCTTCTCCACCATAGCAACAAAAGGCCGGGATATAGGCGTGTCCTTCTCGGTCCCAAAACCGAACTGATCGACTGGCGAACCCCAAGCCAAGGGACACCCCCCTCGAGCACCCCAATCGAACTGGAAGGCCATCTCTTTCGACCCTCCGGGGTGGTCAGATTGCTACGCTATTGGTTCACCCCCACCTTCAATACTGCGCACCACGACAGGCACAGGCTCTCGCTGGCCCAGGCCGTCTTCTCCTTTGTCAAACGCCTCTCCTCCCCAGGGGCTGGCGTCAGACCCTTCATCTGCCACCGCATTGCCAGCGGCCTCCTCCTCCCCATACTCACATATGGAGCCGACCTCCTTACCCCGAACTACGCTGCACTCAGAGGCATGAACGGCTTCTGGCACAGAGTCCTGAGATGGACTACGAAGAACTTCTTCTCCATGCCCACCTCCATTCTGTTCCGTGAGGCCTGCCTCCCTCCCATTGCGTCCTACGGCAGGTACAGGAGGCGCCTGGCCGCCCTCAGAGTCCCCTGCGCCCCCCCAAACGCCAACCCAGCCACAGCCAGGCTCCCACCATCCTTCCCCTCCCTCTCCTCCTTTAGGGCCCAGGACGCCTCCAGGCACCTTACCAGGAGCCTCTCATCCGTTGACCTCCCCCTCAGCTGGCGAAGCGAGGTCCCTTCACCACCGATTAGAAAACACCTTCCCGTTGACGCCCTTGTGCATCTCATCCTGCCTCTGCAGCAGTGCCTCACATACTTTCCCTTTGTTTTACACGCACCCCCCCGGCCCTGAATAAACATTCCCCCACCAGATCTCATGCGGAGGACCTATCAAGCCATTCAGGCCCGTGCTAAGGTCATGCTCACCCAGGAATGGGACACCAACGACCCCGCGCCCCCATACTACGAATACCCCCCCTCACTCTCCTCAGACCCGTTCATGGGGCTGGGGAAGTTTGCGGCGGGAAGAATCCATCCCATGCGATGAGCGAAAGGTTACCTGGCCGCCCACCCCTCCTGGTTTGACGAAGACATAGACCCAACCTGCCCACGATGCGGGACTGGACCAGAGTCCTTCCAGCACGCCATCCTCTCCTGCCCGGCCTGCACACCGGTCCAAGACCTCCTGCTTAAAGACGGCTCCTCCCTGGCACACGACGCGACAACATGGTTCGATCCCCCCCTCATA
>Ga0307507_10004312_pt1 | contig 25525 bp, 11 predicted proteins | sample 7_EM_MG_FD_207223 | JGI IMG/M metagenome (GOLD analysis project Ga0307507, IMG submission 207223) | Populus trichocarpa ectomycorrhiza microbial communities from riparian zone in the Pacific Northwest, United States - 7_EM | ecosystem: Host-associated > Plants > Roots > Unclassified | place...
CAAACTTTGTATGGAAATCGATGGAATTAATTATTCTTACCTACCCACGCCTTTAAACCTCGCTGTCGCTACCTAAAATCGTGCTCTAGTCTAACCGGATTAGACAATTTGTATAGAGTAGTTATTGTTTACCTATGGATTCGGCCGTACGCGTATTAGCTCGTGCTAATAAGCGCCAAAGACGTAAACGTATATTATCTAACACCTCACCGCCGCCGCGGGCCTCCAAGAGAGCTCTAAAAAAGACACAGTGTCGCCCAGCACGGCGTCATACGCCGCCGCTAGCGCTGCAGCCACCGTCACTGTTATTTATACACTCATCGCCGCCGTTATTAGCACAGCCGGATACTATAGAGGAGGAGAATAATGACAAGGAGGAGAATAACGACAAGGAGGACGAGGAGGACGAGGACGAGGACAAGGGGGAGGAGGACGAGGAGGAGGAGAAGGACGAGGAGAAGGAGGAGGAGGAGGAGGAGGAGGATCGAACATTGCTGCCACCAGTTCCTGTCAGCTTTATGAGTCGTTAGAAGGCAGTATCTGGAAGGGAGGCCTTACCTAGTGCGATGTCTTCAAAGTACGACACTGAGAACCTCCTTTATAGCTTAATTAAGCGCTGGCGCGATAGTGTAATTACAAGGTGCTTACCACGGATCTTTAATATTAATCGCCTTGAAGCGGCTGCTTTATATAAGAGGCAATTAAAGGCTAATAACTTTCTTTATAAGGTTAACGATCGCACCGACCTCTATTAAGTACTTAAGCTATTAAGGGACCTCCGTAAGCAGCATCTGATAAAGTCATTATACTTAGATCTTACCTTATACTTAACTGAGGAACGGCCTCTAGAAACACTAGTATTATTACTAGCGCCTCTCTCTAGTTAAATAGTAAGATCTGGTAGATGAACTACCACCCAGATCTAAGAGGCCAATCTCCCAAATATTATCGCCGCTGAGGAAGCTGCTGGAAATAGGGTCCCCGCTCTAGCAAGCAGATAGCCTTACGTTAATTTATACTGCTTGAACAAAGGAGGTACCTGCTGGCAGAATAGGCGTTAAGGTAAAGCTGATTATATTAAGCATTACTATCCCGTTAACGCTCATATTCTTTAACGGTGGAGTAGAGAGATCTAAAGCAACGTTTCAACAGTTAAGGAGCCGTTATAGAATATTGTTTGCCAGCTATCAGCTTGGAAGATAAGGCGGCAGCTCCTAAAGAATAAGGAACTAGAGGCTAAGGATAACTTACTAGCAGACTAAGTTAAGGACCTAGTTCAGCTAATTACTGTTAAAGAGTTGTAAGCAATACAGCGTCTAGATTATTAGTAGCAGCTAGGTCAACCTCTACCTTAACCTCTACCTCCTTCTAGTATTAAGCCACCTCCTAATTTAAGCCCAGTGCGTTTAGAAATAGACCACTGTGAGATTCTCTTATAGTTCTTTAACTAGCTAATGGCTCAGCTAAGCCACTCTAGTGAGCGCCAGAAGAGTATCCTACAGCCAATTAAGCATACTTTAATGGCGGATGATTGGGATATTAATAGGATAAGATCTCCAAAGAATATAACAATAGAACTCTAGAAGGAGTATGGGTTTCCAGTTAGTACGCTGCCGCGGATTAGAGAGAAGGTAGCAGAGTTTAAACGCTAGAGGACAGCCTATCGCGAGTAGAGGAATATATTATAGAAAGCTTTAATCTACTATATAGCCAGCCTTCTTAAAATGTGCCTTTGCGTATACTTCACAAGCTTGACTAATTGCAAACTCTAGAAATCTATTAAAGCTCTCAAACTTAGACGCCAGCGTGTAGTTCCTCCTTATCCAAGTTTTCAAATCCTTAAACGTTGCCTTAATTGGATTAAAATCTGGTGAGTATAGTGGTAGGAATTTAAGTATAACACCCGCCCGCTTATAGAGCTCTTGAAGTCGTGCTGATTTATAGATAAATATATTATCTAATATAATAATCGAACGCGGCCCTAGGTATAGTATACAATTTAGTAGCACCTAGTACTCCATAAAATCTTTAAAAAGCTTACTAGTAAAAGCTCCTTAGAAGATAAGATAGCTTATATAGCCCTTAAGCGTTAACGCCGGTAGTATGCTCCATTGTTTAGATTTTTTATATGGTATTGACACCTCACAGTCTATCCCTCTTAACGACTAGCCCCGTTTTTGATCACTAGTCCTTTCATTTAAAGCCGATTTGTTAAGGAAGACAAGCTGGTTAGCAAGCCATTGTTTCTGCCTGCCCTGCCAGGTAGTGCGGAGGGGTATACTCTGCTGGGCGGCATGCTTAGAGACTATCTTTCTAGACCACTGAGCGGCCTCAAGAACACGGCGAATGGTGTATATAGAGGTTTGGATATCGAATTCGTTAAAGAGGAAGTCTTGCATCTTGTTAAGGTAGGCAGTAGGCCTGTCGCTAAGGTACTCAAGCAGTCTCTATGCAGTAGGAACGTCAGCAAACCTCAACACTATGCTAAGACTACTTACCAGCTTTTGATACTCTAGTAGAGCGCTCGGTCTACCTAATTTAATACTAGGTGGAGTATACGGCTGACCCTAGAGGTCCCAATTCAATTGGAGCTTGTAAATAGTCATCTTTAAGAGCTTTAAGGCTGCTGCTATTTTAGGTACATCCTTATTAAGGTTAAGACGAAGTTTTATTTGGTTTATAACCTCAATTGGGAGGCGCCGGCCCATTGTAGTAGTGTGAGTGGGTAGAAATAATCAATTCCATTAATTTCCATACAAAATTTGGTGGTGGGTGGTGCGCGGGCTTACTCCGGCCCGAGTCCACGATATTTCGCAAAGGACTGTATACAGAAAGGAGCGAAGTTAGCAACACCTACGGACTAGGTAGCGTATACAGGACTATTCTTATTAGGAAGAGCTTTAGAGTGGTTTAAGCCTTACCTTATAAAGATATAAGCAAATAGTATAACGACTACTAACCTAGATATACGGTATGTGTTTGCAAGTTGGAACGGATTTGTAGAATAGTTAACGTAAATATTTGGAGACCCTAAAGCAACCATAATAGCGGAACGAAAACTTTAGAACTTAGTATAACACACTTTAGTAATTAAGTATACAACGCAGTTTTAAACACTAGCTATACAGGTTAAGTGGAATAATAGGGCGCTTATAGCATAGTATAAGCAAGGACTTAAGGCTAAAGTCCAGAACGCAATTATCCTAATAGAAGATGCGGATACTCTAAGAGAGTTAATAGACCAGTTAATAAAGATTAATAATAGAATCTACCAAAGGGAACAAGCTAAGAAAGGGCAAGACAGAGTTCTATAGTTATATAAGGCGCAGAGTACGCAACGACAGACATAGAGTTAAAAACTATAGAATGGCGCAGAGCCAATAGACCTAAGCGGTACTAAAGAAACCTAAAGATGGGAAAAGAAACTATAAAAACCTAAAGATTAAGGATCTAGTAATTAAAGGACCTAGAAGCAGAGGCTAAACTAGAGATCTTAGCAGTAGAAGACGTTTAGGCAGACTCTATAATAAGAAAAATGGTTTAAAGATAGGGCTTGTATAAATTATAGAAAACAAGATCATTTCGCCAGAGACTATAGAGGTGGTTAAAGTAATTACGTAATAAAGGGAACTAGGCCAGCAGATAGCACATACATATAGAGGGACAATAGTGCACTGTAAGAAACAAAAGAGTATTTAATTAATAGTTTCGCGTTTTGTTATAATAACGCATGCTAAATTTATAAGGACGCTAAGTATAGCGCAAGCTATTAGCTATAAGAGCCATTATTATTTAAGTTTAGAGGAACTAACAAACCAGCTTATAGATTAGATATTAAAGATAATAAATTTAACATAGGTAAAGCATTTACTAATAATAAGGTAATAAAGGCAGCTTACTAGGAGCATGCAGACCTTAGAGAAGTTAAAACAGAAGTAGAAACTAAGACTATTATAGAACAAGGTTTAGTAACGGATATTATAATACTATTAAATACAATTTCCATTGCTTTATAAGATAATAGGAGTAACGTTTAGAAGAAACTAAGCAAGTAGACAACTATTAGTGCTAGCTTATTACTTAATAAAGGCAAAAGGCCACAGGCTTAAAATTCTTAAGAAGAGATATAAGAAGCTTAAGATTCTTAAGATAAGATAAGATATACCTAAGGACCCATAACGAATAAAAACTAATGGAAAAGGGTAGCTACTTAGTTTATAGATAAATAAATAAGTATAGGACGCAAGTTTAAGAACTATAAGTTTGGGGAATAAATAAGAACGTTAACAATTCTAGGTAAACGCAGTATTTAGCCTAAAAATTAAACAGTTAATACCAGGATTAAAAAGCAAGACAACTATAAGAATTTAGCTACAAGACGCAGAAAATAAGAAACTATAGATAAGTTTAAAATAAGAATTATTACATAGCAAGAGCAAAAGCTAGATAAGAGGTTAGCTATGCTAGGTTGTATAAGGGACAGAGCACCTATATAAAGAATTACTAATAGGCTAAGTGCAGGGACACCTAGGGCAAAGTAGTTAGATAAACTAAAACAAGAGGAGAATTTAGATATTCTAACCAGATTCAAAGAAAGACATACTAAAGGATATTATAATATAGCGATAACAAGGTACTTTCTAACAGATAGACCATACACACTAAACCAGTTATATGGAAAGTGGTATAGGCAACAACACAATAACAAATAGGAAGACTTTTATATATAGCTAAATAAAAAAGTTGTCCAAGACTAACCTATTACAGAAAAATGCATAAGTTATATTAAAGGGGTATTAATTATAATATTAAGGAACCTAGAAGAAGGATCTAGGGACTAGAGAAGTAAATAACAAATCTTAATACCTATAATAGAGATACCAGTAATCAGGTTAACTAGGTATAGGTTTAAACTTAAAGATAAAAACAAACTAAGAGTTAACCTAAGTCACCTAGCGTATTATACACTATTATAGATAGCTTGTGTGAATAACACCTATAACATATATAGAGTACCTAAAGATAAGAACCAGAAGTACCTAACTAGGATATATTAGGCACCTAAGGAAAGGCGGTTTAGGAATGCTAAGTATATGTATAAATAGCACCTAGTAGAAGTATAAGGTTAAGGAGACTTAATACTTTAACCAGGAAGATTCCTTACGGAAAAATACCTAGACGGATAACAGTAGTAGGAGTGCCTAGAAAATACTTATCTATAGCATATAAAAGAAAAGAAATAAACTAAGTATTGGCCTAAGTTAAACCAAGTATAAACAGGATCTAGCAGCCAACAGTTAGGAAAAGGGAAGGCGTATAAAACCAAAGGGAACTAGTATTAAAGCTTTAGACCCTTAAAGGAATTTAAGGTTAATACCTAAATTTATAAGTTAAATAGCAAGATTAGCAGTTTAAAGTATTAATAAATAGTAGAGTAACTAGGAACCATATATCACTAAGAGTAGTAAAAAGAATAGGGTTACTATACAGACAGAAAAAACACTTATATCCACTTATAACAATTTTAAAAGATTAGATAGCCTATGGAGGAGGCATTATTAATCTTAAAACAGGACCTATTTAGTTAACTATTAAAGAAAGACCAGTAAGAATATCTTTTAATATCCTACCATTAGGACAGGATAAGGCGATACTAGGAATGCCTTAGTTATAGGAGTACAATCCAAAAATCGATTAGGTTACAGGTTAGGTTAATATTAGGAATACTTAACAACGCAAGATACAACAGCAAACTAAGTTAGTATAGTACCAAGTCAGAGCGATATACGAAGAGACTAAGCGAGGCTTAAGTTATATACCAAAGAGATACCATAAGTATAGTAAGAAGTTATAGTCACCAGAAAGTAAAAAGCTGTTAAAGCATGCAGCATAGGACCATAAAATAGAATTAGAAGAAGGAATAAGTCTAAAGTTCTTTCTAATTTATAAGCTTACTAAAACAGAGTTAGTAGCACTTAAGGAGTTTATCTAGGAAAACTTACGCAAGGGATACATTAGACCATTATAGTTATTAGTAGGATATCCAGTACTATTTATCCTAAAGAAAAACAGAAAACTTAGAATATATATAGACTATAGACAGTTAAACAGTATTACTAAAAAGGATAGGTATCCTTTACCCTTAATTAGCGAAATCCAAGACAGGATAGGCAACGCGAAAATCTTTATAAAGATAGATCTAAGGTGGGCGTACCATTAGATTAGGATCAAGGAAGGTAACAAGTAGAAGGCAGCCTTTAGGTCAAAGGAAGGACTATACAAGCCATTAGTTATACAATTTAGGCTTATAAACGCACTAGCAACGTTCCAGAAGCAAATTAATAGTATATTAGGAGAATACCTAAATAAGTTTATTATAGCATATCTTAACAACATTATTATTTACTTAGAAAATAAGGGAGAATATAGAGAATACATTAAATAGGTCTTAAAGAGACTATAGGAAGAACAAATGCTAGTAGTAATTAAGAAATACAAGTTCTTTACAAAAAAAACCAATTTTATAGGATTTATTATTAAACTAGGAAAAATCAGCATGGACTTAAAGAAAGTTAAAGCTATAGTAAGTTAGTAAGAACTAGAGAATATTACGCAATTAGGGTCGTTTCTAGGGTTTTATAACTACTATAGGAGGTTTATAGCACAATAGTTAAAAAGTATTAAGCTATTTACAAGGCTAACAAAGAAGGAGGAACTGTGGGTTTAGGATAGTAAGTAGAAGAAGCTGTTCTAGGAACTTAAAGAGTTATTTACCTAAGAGCTAGTCCTTAAGATCTATTAACCAAAGTTAGAAACAGTTATTAAGACAAACGTATTAGACTTTACACTAGAAGCATACTTGCTATAGAAGCACTAGGACATATAGCATCCAGTAGCGTACTATAGTCGGAAAATAATACCACCAGAGTTAAACTATAATATCTATAATAAGGAGTTGCTGTAACGGAACCTTATAGTAGGAACTACGGTGGGTTCTGTTATTAGGCTAGGTATATAGGTAAAAACAAATCAACAACGTAATAATAACTAGTGGAGTAGTTGCCTAATAGATTTAACTCTAATTATATTCTAAGATTCACTACAAGGAGAGAACTATCTATAGTAGGGACTAAGGTCTTTTAAATACGCAACCATACTCCTAAGAAATCCTCTCTTGTACGTAAGGTACGTGTTGTCTATATTAAACGTAATATCCTCTTCGTTTAATATAGTTAACGTGTTTAACACTATATAACCTTAGTTACTATTCCTTATTACCTAGTTCCACTAAATCTATTCTAGACTATGCCTATATTAACTAACTAGCTTCCACCGTCTCTTCTCCAAGTAGTTATAACATTATACTTAAAGCGTCCGTAATACCATCTCCCTCCTTTTTATCTTCATCCTTAAAGATTTCTAACTTCTCTAAGTTATCCACTAGAGGTGTAATGTCCATTTAATTATTCTAGTTAATATCTGTACTTATTATACCTAAAGCTTCTTCTTCTCTTTCCTGGGTTAAGCGTTGCCTTCGTACAGTTTCCTCCATACTGTTGCTAGGCAAGGTAATGGCGATCCCTTGCTCTTATTGCGCTAAAGAGGGGTTAGTATGCGTTACGCTAGCAAGTTCTTTATCCTAATAACCCTCCTCTTGCTCTAAGTGTACCAAAGTAAATATTTAATTGTCCTGTAATATTTGCTCTATTTCTAACGCTAAGTATACGCGTCCTATAACTCTTAACAGTCTTCGAGTTCCCTAAGTAACTTATTATAGGGTCTTATATTTAATCAGCCGCTACGAAGCTTAACGGTAAGCTAGCCTCCGCGTTACTTAAGGTTTAACATACCTTAGAAGAGTCCGCACGTGTCCTTAAAGCTTAACATTTAGCTTATGCTTATCTTTAACGTCTTAAATGTGTCTGTGAGAAGGTCCGTTCCAAGGAGTAGAAACTTATTTAATAGGGTTTATCTAAGCTAGGTAATAAAAGGACTAGCTCTCCTCCTGCGAGGGAAACAACTCTAAGTAGCTTGGCAATTGCTCCTCTTAGGTCCCCCTTAGGTAACTCGTTCTTTGGCGATCCTTCTTTATTAATATTACCTAACCTGCTTTCTTCTAATACTCCTATACCTTTTCTATAGCGTTCCTTAAGTTACTTAATAACTCCTAGGTAGTCTTACTATAGCCTATCTACTTTACTTTATACTATATTTTATTATCTACATCCTTATAACTAATAATCTTTAAAACTTGCTATTTATCTCCCTCCTATTCTCTATACGTGTCTGCCTTATAGACTGGTGGCTTAATATTCCCGTATACTGGCTCTAGCATTGCGATATGTTATATAAGGTAGATCTTTATTTTGGCTAATAGGTTTAACTTATATATAACTAATAAAATTCTTTACTTAACTTTAAAAGGTCCTAGTCTGACGTAGTCCAACTTCTTACTTAGTTGTTGACTCTTAAAATTTTTATATAGTAGCTACACTTTATCTCCCTCCTTAAGATCTGGTCCCTTAGATCTCTTAGCATTATAGTACCTTTTTATTTATTTTTATACTAGTTTAGCTGTTTCTTTAAGGTCTGTATAAAGATTTATTAACGTCTCTATTCTTTACTTAGCTGTGCTACTCGTTCTTTTTGCTTAATATGGTAATAACAATGTCCTTAGCTCGTATCTATAATTCGCCTTAAATGGTAATGTCCCCATTCCTTCTTATAGTATTGCATTATATGCAAACTATATAACTAGTAATAATAATACCCAATTATTCTATACGTAATTAATATAATGCCTTAAATACTGCTCTAGTGTTTAGTTTAATCTTTCCGTTTATCCGTCTATCTGCGGATAATATGCTGTAGATATTACTACGCAAACTCCTTATTCTGCTAGAAACACTTTCTAAAATACTGCTATAAATCTTAGATCTCTATCCAATATAATCTTATCTGGTGCTCTATGTCTTATAAATACTTCCTTTATATAGATTTTAGCGACATCTTCTACTAATATCTCTTTAGTGTATGCTATAAAGTATCCCCACTTTATTAGTGTTGGGAACGAGGCATGTTGCCGTCACGTATTGATATGGCCCTAGCGTGGTAAGGAACCTTAAGTTCCTTACCCCTTTCCTTATTCCTATTAAAAAAGAAGAATTAATAATTATTATACTATCTATGAACCGTAGCTACGTAATATCCCCTTATGTAACTAACACTAATTAGTGGTTAACTTCACTGTTATACTATAGAGCAGCTAGGTATTCTACCAAGAAGAGACAAGCTACTATACCAGTGCTACTCGTACTAGAGGAAGCTGTCTTTTAAGGTTAGAACTGGTCCTAAACCTTAAATAGAACTCTTCCATAAATCTAAGGATCTAAAAGGCCAGAACTAGTCCTGAGCCTTTCTAAGATTACGGATTCTTGCGTCCATTATGTAGAACAACACGCTTTATAAGTCTTCGCGATTTAAGGCTAGAACTGGTCCTGAGCCCTATAACCGCAAATATATGTCATAAATGCGTACCAAACGACAAACGCGTACTAAATAACAAATATATATTATGAATGCGTACCAAACGACAATCCCTATACTAATAACACTTCCCTCCCTCTAAAAACATGGCTACGCCTACTTTAAATAACTGGAAAGACTCCTTACTACTAGGGGTAGCTGAGCACGCGAAACTTATTGATAAAGATTGGGACGAATTCGCCTTTAATATAATAACTTATACCATAAAATAAGTTAACGGCTTTCTCCTACACCATATTATATTCTACTAAAATAGATGCTACGCCGATTTACAACTATGGGAGTATTTTAGGGAGGATTTTGTGGGATGGACTGCTGATACCTAGGCACTTGGCAACGTTAATATTATTTAGGATTTTTAAGACTTCCTCTATAGGAATGGGGTATATGTTGCTAAGAACGGTAACCCAATTGCTAGCAATATTTAGGCCGTTATTATTAGTATAGAAGAACCAATATAGACGGAAGCTAAGATTATACGTCAACTACGGAAACCTAAAAATAACCTATATTCTTTGGAAGGCAACTTTAATTTATATTAAAAACCCTAGAACGCTAACCCCCTACCTAAAGCTGCTCTCCTATTTAGAGGTGCTCTCCTATTTAGAGTTGCTCCGCCTCTACCTCCTCCACTCTAGCCAACTAGTGAGCCTTTACTACGAGAAGTCACGAATTTAATGAAGGTATATTTAGACAAAGAGAAGAAGTTTAGAGGAGAACTGTATAACATACTTAGAGCAAAACTACAGGTCTTTTATAACTGTTACAATAAGGTTGGAATTTAACGCCACTAGTACCATTACGCTTTCTCTGTTATATTAAAGGGATAGGCAGTAACATTTTATTACGACTATATTGCGGGTAAAAACTATAGCTTTAATATAATGCTTTAGCTTACTAGAGCCCACTTTAAGACTAATAAGAATTGCCAACTTTATATATCCAAATGGCAAGAGACTATATTTTAGAGAGTTATTACTTCCAGCCTAATAAAGACTCGTTTAGAGTGCCTTTAACTACTCTTTAATAAACTCTAGAAAATCTAATATAGCTTTACTAAAACCTACTAAAATAAGAACAGCCTAAGGGACCAGGTTATTTTAGCATGCCGTAGCATTCCTAAGTGCAACTTGGCGCTATACAAACCTACGGATACGTTTAAAGGAGTATATACTAAGCTATACTCTGCTGTAGGTACTATGATGCGAACACAAGAATTTTAATAGCTCTATACCGAAAACCCTACCTAAATAAGTATTCCCGACTAACATGATTATAACTGGACTGATTAAATATATAGTGGCCATAGTAGGGAATACGGAAGAGGGTATAATTAATGTTAACTATAAGGCAACCATAGAGGTTCTTATGGAGGTTTATTTCAAAGTAATCGCTAAAAGAAGTGCTATGTTTATAAGAAGCTAAAGTGCTAGTTAACTAAACACTCCCTTAATAAGCAAAAAGAGGTATATAATAAGTTCCGTTAGAGTGTAAGAAACGTTAGAAATTGCGAGGTCACTGCGGCCTACTTCTAAAGCTTCCTGGTTTAATATAAAGGCGTAGAAGACCTTGAGGGTGAGGTTAATAAGGTCAAACAGCTCCTTATAGATATGGAAATTAAGGACTACTCTCCTAACCAATACTTTACTAAGTATGGTGAGGTAAATGGTATATAAACCGTCGCTGTTCTTAATAACCAATCTACACTCCATTCTATCACGAAATTAGATATTTTTAATGAGCCAAAGGAGAGTTCTGCGTTTTCCTTTAATAACAGATACTCGGCGTACGTCTTTTATAGTATTATGCCGGATATAGGAGCCGCAGGAGTATCTACAGCAGGAGAACCTCAAGTTTAAGCTCTTTAGTAGCTTAATAGCTCTATTTAGATCAACTAATTAACGGCAGGCCAATATACAATTTGATTTGGTAAAGGTACTATAATCTCTCTCGGTATAATTAGGGTCTAAACCCCCTTAGGATATATTACTTTCCATATTATTCTTACGAACACTCCGTTTCTATTTTGCATTAAAGATATAGATAAGTTAGGCGTTAGGCTTGACAACCTTAAGAATATACTTGTTTAGGGAGACAATCGGGTGCCTGTTATACGCAAGTAGGGTTACCCCTGGTTGCTCCTTTATTAACTAGAAAAGAGTGTTGCTTAAAGCTACTTAACTAAGTTGGAATTACGCCAACTACACCGTCGTTTTAGTTACCTATCCGTTTATTAATTGCTTAGGGTTCTTTAGTAAGTAGGCTATAAAGTTAAGGTTAAGGTAATTAAGCATCTTATAAAGTACTACTATTACTGCTAAATAAACCAGAAGTCCCCTAGCCAATTTAAGTTCACCCTTAAAGATAACTACAACTTTAACTTCTGTATTATTATTGACATTATATATCTTAGCGGCAAGCTAGTACTCTAAGTTGTTGACTTCTTAACCTCCTTTTAAGCCGCACAATTCTTAAAGGATATATTAGCTAGGAACGCATGGGATACCCTTTAGTTATACTAGATTAATGTCTACCTAGGACCCCCTAATTAAATTATCCATAATATAGGAAAGAACTTCTTATCTGCAGAGTTTTGATAATAGATAAAGGTAATGGTAATTAAGGTTAAGGAAGTCCCTATTAAGGCACATAATAGTATTGAAAAAGTGGAGCGATATTACACGCCATTACGCCGCGTATATAAGATTATCTCTTTAGAACTAGAGGATGCTAGTAAAGAACTTACCTTATAAATAGCTGTTAAAGCTATTAATGATTCTGCTAGCCCAGATAGACTTATACCCACGTTGCTAGTCTTTGGCGCCTACCCTTAAATAATTAACAATTCTCCACTATTTCCCTCTATTGTGTAATGAGCTGAGGCTATTCACAAGGCAATAAAGGAGGTATAACATCTCTACGCTATACGCCAAGTCAACAACGCACTAGGAATAAGAAATGGCCTAAATACCTTAACTACGCTTGATCTGCCACTCTAGTCTAAGGTATGCGTATGGCGTAAAAAGGGAGGATGGTCAGGCCTATATTAACTTATTACAATTAATAGCCAGACTTGTACTATTTAAATGCCTTATAGACCCACTTAATTCTATTTAACTATTATTAAGCCTTACTATAAAGATAACAGTTCTAAGCCTTTATAGGATACCCCAGAAGATGCCCTAGAGAAGAATTATAATTAATATGCTCTAGAAGGCGACTACAATCCTAATATAATATTAGTAGATGCGCCACAACCACAACGCGGTAGAGGTCGCCTAAAGGGATCACAAAATTGCTAACATCTTATTAATTTTAAAGAGCAATTTATTACCGCCATTAAAAATGGAGTTAAGTTATCAATGGCCTTTATAATAGCTAAGGAGAAGGATGACTTTAAACTCGCAAAACAGCTCTAAAAGGAAGGTTGTATTATAACTCCAGGAGCTCCTTTCTAAGCATCTAATAAGCAGAAGATTAAGGGTCTTATTATAAGAGGAGTCTTTAAATTTAAGAAGTATAACCCTACTAAGTTTAATAGAGTTCGCATCTTTAAGTTAAGAATAGTTAATGAAATTAAGGGCAAAGCTACTAACGCCCCATTTAAGAAATTAAGGCTTATTATCTAAGGCTACAACAACAATAGTAAGGAGGTAATTCTTATATAGTCTCCCACGATTTAACGAGCTAGTTAGTGAGTTATTATTACGCTAGCTCCCTCCTTAATAAAAAATGGAATGGCGGTTTATTTATAAGATATTACTTAAGCCTATACCTAATTAGAGACGCACCTTTAGCGCTTAATATTGGCATACCTTCTAGAGCAAATTCGCCACTAGTATCCTAAAAATACGATTATGGTTATGCTTAAGCCATTATATAGGATCGCAAAGGCAGGAACTTACTAGTAGGCTACCTACAGCAAGCACTATAAAGAGAAGCTTTTAATAACTACTTCTATATTTAATCCCTGCTTTTTTATCACAACTATAGGAACTCCATTTAGAATCGTTAGCATACAAACTAACAATATAATTATCTTAGGAGACGACCAATTCTTAGCTCTTAAAAAAGACGAGCTAGTAAAGGCAAATCTTATAGCAAAGCCAAAGGAAAAGCTTAGTTTAATAACACTATTACTCTTTAATAGATGCATCCTCTCCCTAAACGAGGATTCTATTGCTCTGCGCCAGAAGGGTTAAGGTAAGAAGATTAACATTATTAACGCTAATTCTCTAAAGCAAGGATATATGGAGCAACGCGCTTACGGAGCTTATATTGCTTCTATCTATTAACCCAAGGCTTTATTTAATCTCTCTATTGCCGCCTAACACTAGGAACTAACTAAGGACGACATTCTTGCCCTAAATAAACACCTTTTTTAGTAAATAAACCATCTCGACCAGGGCCTACACTATATGCCTATTAATCTTCCTACTGCTAAGCTCTTTATATTTATTAATGGATTGTTTATAAATAATAAAGATTTTAGCTCCTAGCTAGGATATAAGATTATTATTGCGAACAAGTTTACTGGAGAGAATGACTTTATAATCTATAGCAACCTTATCTATTAGAGCTTAACTAAGAGTAAGCACGTTACCCAAAGTGTTTTGGCGTTAGAGATATATGGAATGGTTAGCAGAGTTAATATAGCAATTATAATTGGAACTACCCTAAAGATGATTATAGATTGATTTGAACTTCCCATTATCCCTATAATTATATGCACCGACTCATATTCCCTTTATAAGTGTTTAGTTAAGCTTAGTACTATAAAGGAGAAGCGCCTTATAATTAATATTATAGCATTTTAGCAATTCTATGAGCGTTAAGAACTCTTTAAAATTTAATAAATTAATAGCTAAGATAACCTGGTAGATATAATGATGAAGGCGAACCCAAATAAGGCACTAGAGATGTTTATTAACACAAATACTCTGCGTGTATGAGTTAAAGGTTGGGTTAAAAGGGAGTAGGAGTATAACATTCTATAGACCCTAACTTAAACCAGCTAATTAGGATTTTCTATCCCTAGGATGGAAAATCGCTATTGGCTTGCTTACTACTAGCGCCTTAGTAGCTTACCTATCTTTATATTATCCGCCAAATTCTGCCAACTACCACATTATCGCATATTGTCGCATATTATTTGGTATTGTTGTATACTATCTAGTATTGTCGCATCCTGTCTATTTATATATATGTAGATAGCAACCATAAAAAGAAGAGTTGCTAGTGTCGGGAATAAGGCATGTTGCCGTTATGTGTTAATGTGGCCCTAGTATGGTAAGGAACCTTAAGTTCCTCACCCCTTTCCTTATTCCTATTAAAAAAAGAAGAATTAACAATTATTATACTATCTACGAACCGTAGCTATGTAATATCCCCTTATATAACCAATAATTAGCTTGTCCACTATTACTAAAATTGCGTTATAATTTTATCCTGTAATAGGATCTCTTAACTTTGGTAACTTAATAATAAAGTCCTATAATATAACTTCCTATGGTCTTCCTAGTGTCTTAATAGGTTATAGCCCTCTATATGGCTTATACCTCGTTGGTTTGTTTCTTTAGCAATCTAGATATTTCTTTATAACTTATCTTACTAGTCCCCAGATTTCTTAAATAATATACTCCTCTTAAAGTCTTAATACTAAGCCTATAGCTCCGTTATGTCCTTATATTATTCCCTTGTGGAATTCCTTAACAAATTCTTCTGTAATAGACTTAGGTATATACGTTGCTTCTCTATTTTTATATTGCTCTAAGTCTAAATCCTCTACCTATACTTCTTAGATCTTCTATATCCAATTACTCTCTAGTAATTTATAGATCTGACTTTTTTTAGTTACTACGATCTTTAAATAATTATACCTAATTAATCCGTCTTGATCCCTTTATAACAAAGCTCCTAATAGCTTTTTATTACTTTATAGTTTAGCCTTTCTACTTAGAGCGTCTGCTTATGCATTATCTATACCCTTAGTATGCTGAATTTCGAAATAGTATTCTATAAGCATTTCCGCCCATTTAACCTGTCTTTAATTGAGTTCCTTTATTATTAGGAATCCTATAAGGTTCTTATAGTCCATCTTAACTATAAATAGTTTCTCTATACCTTATAAGAATGCTTTCTATTTCTTAAGTGCTGTAACTATACCTAATAACTCCTTATTATAGATGTTATAGTTTAACTCTAGTGGTGTTATTTTCCAACTATAGTATGCCACTGGGTGCCATCTATCTTAATATTTCTATATAAAGTATGCCCTTAGTGTAAAGTCTAATATATCTATTTCTACAACCGTCTTTAAACCTAGTTAATAGATCTTAAGAACTGGCTCCTAGGTAAACAACTCTTTAATTCTCTTAAATAGTTCTTGTTATTCCTTTCCCTATACCTATAGTTCTTCTTTCTTTGTTAACTGCGTAAATGGCTTAATATCCTATAACTATTGCGCTATAAACCTTCTGCAGTAATTACAAAACCCTAGGAACAATCTTAACTATATAACGTTCTCTAGTTCTTGCCAATTTACTATAGCCTTAATCTTTTTTAGATCTATACTAAGTTAGCCTAGTTTAATAATAAATCTAACAAAATCAGTCTTCCTAGTAAAGAACTCGCATTTCTTAATTACTACTAGCATCTATTCTTCTTATAGTCTCTTTAAGACCCATTTAATGTATTCTCTATGTTCTTCCTCGTTCTCTAAGTAGATAATAATGTTATTAAGGTATACCATAACAAATTTATCTAGGTGTTCTCCTAATACACTATTAATTCGCTTCTAAAACATTATTAATGCGTTTATAAGCCCAAATTGTATAACTAATAGTTTATATAGTCCTTCCTTTAACCTAAAAGCTGCCTTCTATTTATTACCTTCCTTAATTCTAATCTAATAGTACGCCCATCTCAGATCTATCTTTATAAAGATCTTTGCGTTACCTATCCTATCTTAAATTTCGCTAATTAAGGGTAAAGAATACCTATCCTTCCTAGTAATACTGTTTAACTATCTATAGTCTATACATATCCTAAGTTTTCCGTTCTTCTTTAGGATAAATAGTACTGAATATTCTGCTAATAACTATAATAGTCTAATATATCCCTTACGTAAGTTCTCCTAAATAAACTCCTTAAGCGCTACTAACTCTATTTTAGTAAGCTTATAAATTAGAAAGAACTTTAGACTTATTCCCTCTTCTAATTCTATCTTATAGTTTTAAGCTATATACTCTAACAGCTTCTTACTTTCTAGTAACTATAACTTTTTACCATACTTGTAGTATCTCTTTGGTACATAACTTAAGCCTTACTTAGTCTCTTTATATATTGCTCCAACTTGGTACCATACCAACTTAGTTTATTATCGCACTTTACGCTATTAAGTATCCTTAATATTAACCTAACCTATAACCCAATTGATCTTTGGATTATACTTCTATAACTAAGGCATTTCTAGTATTGCCTTATTCTATCCTAACGGTAGGATATTAAAAGATATTCTAACTAGTCTCCCTTTAATAGTTAACTAAATAGGTCCTATTTTAAGATTAATAATGCCTCCTCTATAGGCTATCTAATCTCCTAAAATTATTATAAGTGGATATAGGTGTTCCTTTTGTCTATATAGTAACCCTATCCTTTCTACTACCTTTAGTAATATATGGTTCCTAGTTACTCTACTATTTACTAATACTTTAAACTGCTAATCTTACTATTTAGCTCTTAAATTTAGGTATTATCCTTAAATTCCTTTAAGGGTCTAAGGCTCTAATACTAGTTCCCTTTAGTCCTATACGCCTCCCCTTTTCCTAACTATTAGCTACTAGATTCTACCTATACTTAGTCTAACTTAGGCTAATACTTAGTTTGTTTCTTTTCCTCTATATACTATAGACAAGTATTCTCTAGGTACTTTTACCACTATTGTCCATCTAGGTATTCTTCCATAAGGAATCTTTTTAGTTAAAGTATTAAGTCCCCTTAACCTTATACTTCTACTAGGTGCCAACTATATATATACTTAGCATTCCTAAACCGCTTTTCCTCTAGTGCCTAATATATCCTTACTAGGTACTTCCGGTTCTTATCTTTAGGTGCTCTATATATATTATATATATCATCTACACAAGCTATCCACAATAGTATATAATACGCTATATGTTTTAGGTTAACTTTTAGTTTATCTTTATCCTTAAGTTTAAACCTATACCTAGTCAACCTAACCACTGGTATTTCCGCTATAGGTACTAAGATTTATTACTCACTTTTCTAGTCCCTAGATTCTTCTTCTAGGTTCCTTAATATTATAATTAACGCTCCCTTAATATAACTTATGCATTTTTCCATAATAGGTTAGTTTTAGACAACTTTTTTATCTAGCTATATATAAAAGTCTTCCTATTTATCGTTGTGTCATTACCTATACCACTTTCCATACAACTGGTTTAGTATATATAGTCTATCTATTAGAAAGTACCTTGTTATCGCTACATTGTAATATCCTTTAGTATATCTTTCTTTAAACCTAGTTGGAATATCTAGATCCTTTTCTTGTTCCAGTTTATCTAACTACTTTGCCCTAGGTGTCCCTACACTCAGCCTATTAGTAACTCTTCGCATAGGTGCTCTATCCCTTATACGACCTAGTATAGCTAACCTCTTATCTAGCTTTTGCTCTTGCTATACAATAATTCTTATCCTAAACTTATCTATAGTTTCTTGTTTTCTGCGTCTTGTAGCTAGATCTTCGTAGTTATCTTGCTTTTTAATCCTAGTATTAACTGTTCGATCTTTAGGCTAAACACTATATTCCCCTAAGATTGCTAACGTTTTTACTTATTCTCCAAACTTGTAGTTCTTAAACTTACGTCCTATATTTATTTGTTTGTTACTAAACTAAGTTACTGCCCTTTTCTATTAGTTTTCGTCTGTTATAGGTCCTTAGGTGTGTCTTATCTTATCTTAAGAATCTTAAGCTTCTTTTATCTCTGCTTAAGAATCTTAAGCCTATGGCCTTTTACCTTTATTAAGTAATAAGCTAGCATTAGCAGTTATCTACTTACTTAGTTTCTTCTAAACATTACTCCTATTATCTTATAAAGCGATGGAAATTATATCCTATAGTGTCGCAATACCTATTACTAAACCTTGTTCTGTAATGGTCTTAGTCTCTACTTCTATTTTAACTTCTCCAAGGTTTGCATACTCTTAGTAAGCTGCCTTTATTACCTTATTATTAGTAAATGCTTCGCCTTTATTAAACTTATTATCTTTAATATCCGATCTATAAGCTAGTTTATTAGTTTCTTTAAACTTAGATAATAATAGCTCCTATAGCCAATAACTTGCGCCATACTTAGCATCCTTATAAATTCGGCACGCGTTGTTATAATAATACGCAAAACTATTAATTAAACACTCTTTTATTTCTCGCAGTATACTATCGTCCCTCTGTATATACATACTATCTGCTAGCCTAGTTCCCTTTACCATATAGTTACTCTAACCACCTCTATAGTCTCTGGCGAAATGACCTTATTTTCTGTAATTTATATAAGCCCTATCTTTAAACCATTTTTCTTACTATAGAGTCCGCCTAAACGTCTTCTACTGCTAAGATCCCTAGTTTAGCCTCTACTCCTAGGTCCTTTAATTACTTAATCCTTAACCTCTAGGTTTCTATAGTTTCTTTTCCTACCTTTAGGTTTCTTTAGTACCACTTAGGTCCATTAGCTCTACGCCATTCCATAGTTTTTAACTCTATATCTGTCGTTGCGTACTCTACGCCTTATACAACTATAGAACTCTGTCTTACCCTCTTTTAGCTTATTCCCTTTAATAGATTCTATTATTAATCTTTATTAACTAATTTATTAACTCTCTTAGAGTATCCACATCTTCTATTAGGATAATTGTGTCCTAGACTTTAGCCTTAAGTCCCTATTTATACTATGCTATAAGCGCCCTGTCATTCCACTTAACCTATATAGCTAGTGTTTAAAACTGTATTATATACTCAATTGCTAAAGTGCGTTATACTAAGTTCTAAAGCTTTCGTTCTACTATGGTTATGGCCTCCAGGTCTCCAAATATCTACATTAGTTGTTCCGCGAACCCGTTCTAACTAGCAAATATATACCATACATCTTGGTTAGTAGTTATTATACCATTAGCCTATATTTCCGTAAGATATAGCTTAAACTACTTAAGTGCCCTCCCCGTTAGGAACAATCCTGTATAGGCTACTTAATCCAACAATATTGCTAACTTCGCTCCTTCCTATACTACCTTAAAGTGTATCTGCGTAAGAAATCCTTTAAGCTTTAACTTTTCTCCTAAGAATCGTTTAATTAAAGGTAGCTTAATCTTTACTACTCCAATTCCATTAATGCGTTCTTTAAGTATCCTATTATTGTCTTATAAGTGATTAACCATTTCCTATAACCAACCTTGCGTAACCACTTAAGAATCCCTATCGTCCATACTAGTATCACCTGGCCCTAAGGTTGTGGCTATTACCGACGCCGTTATAACTGGTGCTCTAGGTGGCATATTATTCAACTTTATTTAACACTGTAACCTTGGTAGTAAATGTGTAACGGAACCTTATAGTAGGAACTACGGTGGGTTCTATTATTAGGCTAGGTATATAGGTAAGAACAAATCAACAACGTAATAATAACTGGTGGAGTAGTTGCCTAATAGATTTAACTCTAATTGTATTCTAAGATTCACTACAAGGAGAGAACTATCTATAGTAGGGACTGAAGTCCTTTAAATACGCAACCATACTCCTAAGAAATCCTCTCTTGTACGTAAAGTATATGTTGTCTGTATTAAACATAACGTCCTCTTCATTTAACATAGTTAACGCGTTTAACACTATATAACCTTAGTTACCATTCCTCGTCACCTAGTTCCACCAAATCCATTCTAGACCGTGCCTATATTAACCAACTAGCTTCCGCCGTCTCTTCTCCAAGTAGTCGTAACATCATACTTAAAGCGTCCGTAACAGTTGCTAGGTATAGTTACAGCACTTAAGAAATGGAGAGCATTCTTACAAGGCACAGAGAAACCATTTATAGTTAAGACAGACTATAAGAACCTTACAGGATTCCTAATAACAAAGGAACTCAACTAAAGACAGATTAGATGGGCGGAAATGCTTACAGAATACCATTTCAAAATTCAGTATACTAAGGGTATAGATAATGCACAAGCAGACGCTTTAAGTAGAAAGGCTAAACTATAAAGTAACAAAAAGCTATTAGGAGCTTTATTGCAAAAGGATTAAGATAGATTAATCAGGTATAATTATCTAAGGATTACAGCAACCAAAGAAAGTTAGATCCATAAATTACTAGAAAGTAATTAGATATAGAAGATCTAAAAAGCATAGATAGAGAATCTAGACTCAAAGCAATATAAAAATAGAGAAGCAATATATATACCTAAATCTATTGTAGAAGAGTTTATTAAGGAATTCCATAAGGAAATAACATAAGAACACAACAGGTCTATAGGCTTAGTATTAAGACTTTAAAAGGAGTACATTATTTAAGGAATCTAGGGACTAGTAAGATAAGTTATAAAGAAATATCTAGATTGCCAAAGGAATAAACTAACAAGGCATAAGCTATATAGAGGGCTACAACCTATTAAAACACCAGGAAGACCATAGGAGGTTATATTATAGGACTTTATTATTAAATTACTAAAGTTAAAGGATCCTATTATAGGACAAGATCATAACACAATTTTAGTAATAGTGGACAAGCTAATAAAGTAGGGATACTTTATAGCATGCACTAAAGAGATATTAGTAGAAGATATCGCTAGAATCTATATAAAGGAAGTATTTATAAGACATGGAGTACTAGATAAAATCATATTAGACAGAGATCTAAGATTCATAGTAACATTTTAGGAGGTATTTCTAGCAGAACAGGGAGTTCGCGCAGTAACCTCTACAGCGTATTATCCGCAGACGGATGGATAAACGGAAAGACTAAACTAGACACTAGAATAGTATCTAAGGCATTATATTAATTATATATAGAATAATTAGTTATTGTTATTACCAGTTATATAGTTTGCATACAATACAACACTATAAGAAGGAATAGGGATATTACTATTTAAGGCAAATTACGGGTATAAACTAAGAACGTCGTTATTACTACACCAAGTAAAGAAAACAAGTAGCATAGCTAAATAAAGAATAGAGACGTTAATAAATCTTTATATAGACCTTACGGAAACAGCCAAGCTAGTATAATAAAGGATAAAAAAGTACTATAATGCTAAGAGATCTAAGGGACCAGATCTTAAGGAGGGAGATAAAGTATAGCTACTACACAAAAATTTCAAGAGTCGACAACTAAGCAAGAAGTTGGACTATGTTAGACTAAGACCTTTTAAAATCATATAAAGAATTTTATTAGTTACGTATAAGTTAAACCTACTAGCTAAAATAAAGATCTACCCTATATAATATATTGCAATGCTAGAGCTAGTATACGGGAATGTTAAGCCACCAGTCTATAAAGCAGATATGTATAGAGGATAAGAAAAAGACAAATGGCAAGTTTTAAAGATTATTAGTTATAAGGATATAGATAATAAAATATAGTATAAAGTAAAGTAGATAGGCTATAATAAGACTACCTAGAAACCACTAAGCAACCTAAAAAACGCTATAGGAAAGGTAAAGAAGTATTAGAAGAAAGCAGGTTAGGGAGCATTAAAAAAGAATCGCCAAAGGACAAGCCACCTAAAGGGGACCTATAAGGAAGAGCATCTACTATATTACTTAGAGTTGTTTCCTTCTCTAGAAATTTAACCCTCTTATTACCTAGTTTGTTAAGACCTTATTAAACTAGTACCTACTCCTTAAAACAAACCTTCTTATAAACCTTCTTAAGACAAGTTAACCAAGTGAACGCAACCTACTAAGACTTAAAGGAGCGATGTTAAGCCTCTAGGGCCCAAGCGGTCTCTTTAGCAGAACGGTGGAGTTCGGCACGCGTGGCGGCCAACTTAGACTTTAGCTTTATAGCGGCAGATTAAACGCGGGACCCTATAATAAGCTACTTAGGGAACTTAAAGACTGTTAAGAGTTATAAGACGCGTATACTTAGCGTTAAAAATAGAGCGAACATTGCAAGACAATTAAACGTTTGCTTTAGTACACTTTAAATAAGATAAGGGTTGTTAGGACAAGGGACTTGTTATAGCAATATATACTAACCTTGCCTTTACACAACAAGAATATAGAGACGATATTATCTCACCAAGCAATAGTATGGCAGCCATAGTGCGAGCATAGCGTTGCGCTTATAAGGAAGAAGACGCTTTAGGTATAATAAGTAAAAATATTAACCAGACTAATTAAACGGATATTACACCTCTAGTAGACAACTTGGAGATATTAGGAATCTTTAAGGACAAAGATAAAGAGGAGGGAGATAGTATTACAGACGCTTTAAATACAATATTATAACTACTTAGGGAAGAGTTAGAGGAAGCTAGTTAGTTAATATAGACACAGTCTAAGATGGAACCAGTAGAACCATATAATAAGAAATAGTAAGTAAGTTATATAATGTTATACGCAGTATACGCAGTGTACGCAGAGTACGTCTATATATACTATATACAACACGTACCTTACGTACAAGGGAGGATTTCTTAGGAGTATAGTTGTGTATTTAAAGGACCTCAGTCCCTACCGTAGATAGTTCTCTCCTTATAGTGAATCTTAGAATACAATTGGAGTTAATCTGTTAGGCAACCACTCTACCAGTTATTATTACGTTATTAACACTGTTCTTACCTATATACCTAGCCCAATAATAGGACCCACCGTAGTTCCTACTATAAGGTTCCGTTATAAGCACCGCTCTACGCTCTTAAGAAGTATAGCAATTTAATACCTAACTCTAGCCTACTTTAATTAACCCACCTAACTAACATAATTATAACTAGACTAATCGAACATATAGTAGCCGGGGTAGGTAATACGGCAGAGGGTATAACTAATAACTATAAGGCAAAGGTGGAGGTCCTTATAGAGGTTTATTTTAAAATAATTGCTAGAAGAAGTACTACGTTTATAAGAAACCAAATTGCTAGTTAACTAGGCATTCTCTAAATAAGCAAAAGAAGGCATATAATAAGTTTCGCTAGAGTGTAAGAAATATTAGAAATTATAAGGTTACTACAGCCTACTTCTAAAGCTTCCTGGTTTAATATAAAGGCGTAGAAGATCTTAAGGGTAAGGTTAATAAGGCCAAACAGCTCCTTATAGATATAGAAATTAAGGACTACTTACCTAACTAATACTTCACTAAATATGGTAAGGTAGATAGTATATAAACCGTTACTGTTCTTAATAACCAATCTACGCTCCATTCTATCACGAAGTTAGATATCTTTAATAAGCTAAAGGAAAACTCCACATTCTCCTTTAATAATAGATACTCGGCGAATGTCTTCTATAGTATTATACCAGATACTAGAGCCGCAGGAGTATCTATAGTAGGAGAACCTCAAGTTTAAGCCCTCTAGCAGCTTAATAGCTCTATTTAGATTAACTATTTATTATTATTCATTGCTTAACGTCCGATTTGGATCCCTGTTGGGCCCACGCGGACTACTCCTTATATATATATAGGGAGAAAACTCTATTTAAGAAAACCCCGTGATCCGTCTCCCCGCCTTTTAGGGCTCGCTTATAAGTCGCCTGCGAGTCACCAGTGGTGCTCTACTACCTTACTTTTTAACATCCTTGGGAACTACTGCTGCCGTAACAAACCTACGGACGCGCTAGTATTATACACTGTACTCTACTCCTGTAGAGTTATTAGGGGGCGCCTATTACTCGCCCCTTTGCCTTCTATTGCTATTTCCTTTGTAACCCGGAACTGGTCTAGCATATTTTAGCCAATAAGCCACCGGGTAGCCGCCTTAAGGCCTTTCTGTGTTGAGAGTAGTGTATTATAGTTTTCTGTGCCAGCTGCTAAGAGCATTACTTCTCAGCCAGTGCGTAAGGGGTATAACAGTATTACGTGTTTTAGTGTCTGTCTTAGCCAGCTATATTTATACCTTGGGCTACCCACTAGGACACCCACCCAGTGAAGCCAATTTTTTAGTCCTATTATTTCTATCCTTAAGAGTGTTGCTATTGTATTTTCTGCCTTTGTTAGGCCCTCTTAAAGCCCTTAGGTATTTACCCCCCATAGTATTACCCATGCTATGGCTTGGGTTCCCCTTGCCTAAGTCTACCTCTGTACCTTTAACTCCTATTTGTCTCTCCAGCGTCGGTCTAACCAGTATTGTGTTACGGTAGATGGTTTTCTAGTACTCTTTCGTGCTCTACTTTAGCTCCTTTCTCTCCCTTGCTGTTGTCTTTGCTGGCCTCTTACGCGTCTCCCTTCCTCCTCTATATAGGCCTGGGCCCTAGCGCCGCACCATTCTTAGATTAACTATTTAACGGCAGGCTAACACACGATTCGTTTTAGCAAGGGTACTATGATCTCTCTTAGCACAATTAGGGTCCAAACCCCCTTAGGGTATATTACCTTTTATATTGTCCCCACAAACACCCCGTTTCTATTTTGCATTAGAGATATAGATAAATTAGGTATTAAGCTTAATAACCTTAAGAATATACTTATTTAGGGAGATAATTAGGTGCCTATTATACGCAAATAGGGTTACCCCTAGTTACTCCTTTATTAACTAGAAAGGAGTGTTGCTTAAAGCCACTTAACTAAGTTAGAGTTACATTAACTACACCATTAATTTAGCCACCTATCTATTTATTAATTACTTAGGGTTCTTCAGCAAGCAGGCCATAAAGTTAAGGTTAAGGCAATTAAGCATCTTATAAAGTACTACTATTACTGCCAAATAAACTAGAAGTCCCCTAGCCGATTTAAGTTCACCCTTAAAGATA
>Ga0307507_10004313_pt1 | contig 25510 bp, 7 predicted proteins | sample 7_EM_MG_FD_207223 | JGI IMG/M metagenome (GOLD analysis project Ga0307507, IMG submission 207223) | Populus trichocarpa ectomycorrhiza microbial communities from riparian zone in the Pacific Northwest, United States - 7_EM | ecosystem: Host-associated > Plants > Roots > Unclassified | place...
CTAGGAAGTTACTAATAGGCTAGCAGCTATACCCTAGGCATTACTAGAGGATATCTAAAGGATTATAAATAACTACTTAGAAGAATACTAACTAAAGGCTTAGCTTAGTAAACACGCCCGTTGTAAATAGTTGCTAAAGGCGGCCTAGCTACTTATAGGCATAAAGATAGCAAGGCGACAGTATAGCGTAATAGGAGAAGCCTACTACTAATAGAGCTATAAGGCTCTAAAGAATAGGCTTAAGAAGATAATATAAAAAGAGAATAGAAATAACTGGCGCTAATTCCTAAAAGAAATTACTTTAGACCCTACTAAACTATATAATAAAAGACTTTAGCATATATTAAAGTAGAGTAGGCAAGCCGCTAAAGAGACACTAGGGGATTACTATCTACTTATACCGTGCCGGATAGAATAGGACTAGTATATAATTAATAATAAGGAAAAAATAAAAATAATAGTAGAAAGGTTCTTCCTAGGCGCGGGCCAAGCAGATCTATTAGATATTAGTAGCCAAACCTACCCCTTACCTCTAGAAATAAGCTATATAGTATTAGTAAAAGAAATAAAGAATACTATATAAAAGCTCCCTATTAGTAAAGCGCTAGGGCTAGACAAGATTCTATATAGAATAATTAAAGCCGCGGTAGAAGCGGTAGTAATACTATTTATTAATACTATAACTACCTACCTCTAGGAAGGCGAACTACCTAAATACTTTAAAGCAATAACTATGGTCGTCTTATAAAAGGTAAAGAAAAAAGACTACTCCTTTCTAAGAAGCTATTAACTAACTACCCTAAAAAATACCCTAGGAAAGCTTTTAGAAAAGATAGTTATAGAACGTATATAAGAAGAAGTAGAGGTATAGGAGCTACTACTATAGATATAAATAGGCGTAAGAAGAAATGATTAACCCTCTTATCTATAAATCTTAGTGTCACGGCACCACCCCATAATACCTTGCACACGGCCACCTGTTTCTACCGACTTAGCAACCAAAGACCGATTACAATACTGCAATATCCACAATATTCGCAATATTCACGATATCCGCTCGCAATATCCGCAATATCCGAATATCTGTAACTTCTGCCCTGTGCACTTGTTGACCTAGCAATAAGTAAACAGTATATACCCCTTCTTGTACCTTTTTACCTTCTTTCCTTACGCAATGTCTTGACTTTATTACACAGTTTATGTACATAGCTTAATAATATCTACTTTGCTATATATTATCGTCACTTATACTTACTCTATAACACTACATTGCGTTAAAAAAAAACCCTATACTCCGCTCTACCCCGCCCCATCTAAAATGCAGAACGACCTTAAAGCCCCTATAACGGCCGCTAACATTATATCTGCACTCTGAGAACAATTGGCAAATATATAAAAGTCTTTTATAAACGCCCTTGTATAGAACCAGGCCGCTATAGCTAAATAATAAGCTAAACAAGAAGCACGGCACTAGGAATTAATTGAAGCACTTTAAGAAGAAGTCCGCACCCTTAAGATACTCGCGTTAGGGCCCTAAGACCGAATACCAGCCCGAGAGGCTGCTAACACGCCACGCACAGACGAGATAAAAATGACCGAATCTAGACCTAGCTTATTAAGTGCAAACCCTAAGCCAGCTGCGGATATTTATCCCATAATTCCGTCTACTGCACCACAACAATCTAAAAAACTACTAGACCCTCTAGTATTTACTAGTAAACAATAAGAGCTCCAATTATTCCTAAGCCGGCTTAAGAATAAGCTAACTAGTAATACTAACTATTACCTAACTAAAGCTAACTAACTCTACTACGCCCTAAGTTAACTAGGAGGAGACGCAGCTAACCTTATTAAACCTCTTTAGCCGAACTTAGTACAAAGCCTAGTCATACTTCTTAAAGCTATATATAGTAACCCGAACTGCTAAGCTACTGCTTAAAGGAAGATAAACCATATAACTTAAGAAAAGAAAAGTTTCCTAGTATACTTCTCTAAATTTAACCGCTACGTAAAGGAAACAGGCTAGAATGACTCCGCACTAATTAATAGCCTTATTAAATCCCTAAGCCCTAAACTAAAAACCTCCCTAATAGGTATAGACCTACCAGGAGCCCTTAATGCCTACGCAAACATTATTAACAAACAGTATAATGATATACTACGTCTAACGCCAAAATCCGCTTCTTAATACAATACAACAGCCCTATAAGTCCTTGCTAAGTTATCTTCTTAGTATAAGCACCCTAACGCTATAGACATTAACTTTGGAACCCTAGAGTATACCCTACTAGGGTCCTCTAAATAAGAACAACGCATCCAACTAAGCCTCTACTTTATATACGGAAGCAAGGCTTATATCTTAAAATACTATTCTGTCCCTATGCCTACGTCCTCAAACAATTTAAGAACAGCTAACACTAGTAGCCGTTTACTATACCAATCTTCTGGTTACCATTCCCAATCTTTATCTGGTTCCAGCCCTATATTTAGTAAACACCACTTATAAGGACGAAGCTCTAGCATATAATTACCCTTAGGAACCCCGCCCTAATTGCCTCTAAAAGGAAGGTTTTGGAGCTAAGTTGCTTTCTAGGATAGCTCTGCCATAGGATCTTATTAAATGCATTAGATGTTACAAACTCTAACTCTTGGGACCATAGCATAACCATTAACTGCTATCTTTGGCAGAAAGATTAATAGGCTAACGCTTAAGTCCTAATTAATATAGGAGCTAGCGGTATAGGATTTATTAATAAGATCTTTATATAAGATAATGGTTTTACCCTAACCCCCCTTAACCGGCATATTAATGTATTTGGATTTAATGGCAAACGCACCGTCTTAGGGCGTATTACCTATATAGTAGCCCTAAGACTCCAATACCTAAACTATAAAGAACGGATTAAGCTTTTTATTACTACCTTAGGCCACCTAGTAATCCTTAAACAACCCTAGATAAAGCTATATAAGGTAGTTATTAATTAGGATAACCTTAAGCTCCTATTTACTGCCTCTTATTACAAGTAGGAATGCTCTATAACTTACTACTCTAAACCCAAACCAAAGCCCAAGATTTCTACTAATGTCCGCCCCGCGTTTAAGAAATCCACTAGATTCCACTAAGATAAGATATCTACTAACGTCCGCTAAGGATCTAGAATGTCCGCTAACATCCGCTAAGGATCTGGAATATCTGCTAACGTCCATTAAGGATCTGAAATATCTGCTAAACCCTAAGAATTAATCCTAAGCACTATACCGCCCCGGACTAAGCAAAGGCTTAAATATACTATATAAGTATACCAGAAGAACTGGTATTCTACTATAAAAAGGATACTTAAAGAACCCGAACCTAAATCTGATACTAACTCTTTTTTTATATTATATTTTTTTATATCCATTGTATTATACTACGTACAATACTGCGCATGCAGCCTCTAGGCTATGGCGCTATAGTCCTATATACATAAATCCCTTAGGGCAGCTTAACATGTACTAGTAACTATGTCCTAGTAGTTTATAAACCCCTAACCTAGGAGCTTACAGTTCCTTAGTAAAATACTAAGTTACTACAACTACTAGGGAATGAGAAAACGGTAGGAAAAACTATAAGAAATCCTAACACCTGTCCCTGTCCTTTTGCAACTTATTTCTATCTTTTTGCTTACTAATATCTCTTTACTAGGAGCCTAGTAGGAGTTACCTCCTTCTATAGATCCAGCTGTTATTAGCCACTTTCTAGTAGCTATTCCTGTCCTACTTAGAATTAGAAAAAGCGTCTCTCTTCCTTTTTGTGTACAAAATAGCTTCTTTAGAGAGAGAGAAGAGCCCAGTTTCTTTTGCATTTCTCTTCTTTCTTCTCTATATAGGTTGCAGTCTAGTAGTAGGTGCTTAGGGGTTTGTAGTGCTCTACATTCCCTAAAGCATCTACCTTCTTTATCCTCCCCTATTACTTTAGTAAAGGATTTAAAATAGCCTTTTAGGATATTTATCCTTAGGGGCTTTAAGAGAAAAGAAATAGCTTCCTTTACAGATCCTAGTATAGTGTTTTCCTTATTCTTATTCTGCTGCCAATTATTCTTCCACTATTCTAGTATCTTTTCTCTTGATGCTCTCCCTATATAGGCTAAGGAGGTATAAGAAGATTGTAGTTTTCTTCTAGAAAGGCCCTTTTTAGCTAGCTTATCTGCTATTTCATTCCTATAGATTCCTAAATGGCTAGGAACCCAATAGAAGTTAATAGAGATCCCGTTACTAGCTAAATAGGAGCAGCTTTGCGTAATTTTAAAGACTAGTTCTTGTCCCCCTGTAAGAGAATTAAGCTGTAATCTCTTAATAGCCGCTTGGCTATCTATAAAGATATAGACTTGTTTCTCTTCTAGTCTTTGTTGTTTTAGGTGTTCTAGGGCCCTATAGACTGCATAGAGCTCTGCGTCCATAATTGATACTAACTCTATACCTAATACTAACTCTATACCTAATACTAACTCTATACCTAATACTAACTCTATACCTAATATTAACTCTATACCTAATACTAACTCTATACCTAATACTAACTCTATACCTAATACTAACTCTATACCTAATACTAACTCTATACCTAATACTAACTCTATACCTAATACTAAACCTAAAATTAAATAAGAAACTATATAAGAAACTATAGACAATAAGAGCTTACCTAATATCCTAGACATCTAAATAATTGGAGCTACCCTACTAGCGCAACTTGCTAGGAAACCTAAATATATAATCTACGCCATTATAATAGCTAATATTAAGAAAGCCTTGGCACTAAAAAAGCATACTAACCCCACCATAAAAGTACTAGTATATTACTATAAAAACCTAGATGTATTCTTATAAAAGGAAGCTAATAAGTTGGCAGAGCACCAACTGTATAACCATAAGATTAAACTTAAAGAAGAAAAGCAGCCCGGATTTAGACCTCTATATAGAATGTCCTAAAATAAACTTTAGGTACTATGGAAGTACCTAGACAAGTACCTAAGTAAAGGTAAGTACCTAAGTAAAGGATTTATTAGAGCAAGCTTATCGCCTATAGCTGCACCTATAATCTTTATTAAGAAACCTAGCAGCGGTCTATGCTTCTATGTGGACTACTAAGCTCTTAATGCTATTACCATTAAGAACCGATACCCGCTCCTGTTAATTTAAGAAACACTAAACTGATTAAGTAAAGCTCGTTACTATACAAAACTTAATCTTATCTATGTATTTAACCGCCTCTATATTGCAAAAGGAGATAAATAGCTTACCGCATTCCGTACCTAATATAGATTATTTAAGTACTTAGTAACGCCGTTTGGCCTTGCAAACGCCCTAAGTTTATTTTAGCACTTTATAAACAACACCCTACGCCCTTATCTAGATATCTTCTATACTGCTTATATTAACGATATCTTGGTATATAGTAATAACCTAGCTAAATATTAGAAACACATTAACCTTATCCTAAAAGCCCTGCGCGGAGCTAGCCTATAATTAGATATAGATAAATGCAAGTTCTATAAAACGGAAGTCCTATACCTTAGACTTATTATTTTTATAAATGGCATACAAATGGACCCAAAGAAGATTAAAGTAATTGTGAACTGGTAAGAACTAAAGAACGTTAAGGATATAAGGGCCTTTATAGGATTTGCTAACTTCTACTAACGGTTTATTAATAACTTCTCCGCCCTAGCTTTACCCCTTATTGCTCTAACCCAAAAGAATAAAGCCTTTATCTTTAATAAGAAATGTAAGAAAGCCTTTACGTATCTAAAGGTTATGTTTACTATTGCACCTATACTCTAACACTTTAACCTAGACCAAATGAGTGTTATAAAAGCTGACTTATCCAACTACGCTACTGGAGGCATTCTATCTCAATATAATAAGGAGGGAGTATTATACCCTATAGTATACTTCTTAAAACAACTAAGCCTAGCTGAATATAATTATAAGATCTATAATAAGGAACTACTGGCTATTATTAGATGCTTTAAATAATGGCGACCTAAGTTAGAAGGCGCCGGATTTCCAATTAAGGTTTTTAGCAACTATAAGAACTTATAGTACTTTACAACCACAAAACAGCTAAGCCACTATTAGGCCCGCTAGTTAGAATACCTATCCCGTTTCCGATTCTCTATTATATACCGCCTAGGTATCTAAGGCTAGAAGCCTAATACCCTAACCCAATACTTACAAGATATACCAGCATAAGAAGAAGCGCGCGCTTACTATAATTAAACCCTACTTTGCCCTAAACTATTTAATCCTCCTACTAAAGACCTTATGGTACACGTCCTTAAAACAACTAATCGATCAATTAAATAAATTATAGTTAATAAATATCTAAACAATGAGTTTATTTAAGAGACGCTTAAACTAATATAGGACAGCGTTAGACGTTTAAAAAGGATCTCCCTAAGCGAGTGCGAAGCTCGTAGAAACCTTCTATACTACTAGAACCGTCTAGTTATACATAATTATAACAAGCTTAAGCTTAAGCTCCTTAAACACGTATATAACCTACTAGTAGCCGGTTACCTAGGCCAAGGAAAGACCCTGGAACTACTCTAATAGAAGTACTACTAGCTGAACATACATAATATGACACGAAGATATATTGCTAGTTGCCATACCTGCTAATAAGCTAAAGCCTTACATAAAATGTATAATAGCCTCCTAAAGCCACTACCTGTCCCAGACTAAAGATGGAAAGACATCTTAATTAACTTTGTTGTTGAACTCCCTAAAAATAAAGGCTGCGAGAATATTATAGTAGTTATAGACCAACTGTCTAAAATAAGACACCTAATTACCTGCCCCGATATGTTAACACCTGCCGTCGCTTAACTATTCCTAGATCACGTGTGGAAACTCTATAAACTCCCTAAAACGATCATCTCTAATAGAGGCAGCCAGTTTGTCTTTATATTCTAGAAAGAACTAACTACCTAACTCCGCATTAAAGCACTATTGTTTACAGCATATTACCTAAAAACAGACGGTTAAACGGAATGTATAAATGCTATTATAGAACAGTATATTCGGATATATATATTGTATTTATAAGATGACTGGATTAACTAGCTTATATTCGCTAAGTTTACTATAAATAACTCTATCTTAGAAACTACAAAGGTCTTCCCATTCCTGGCCAACTACAGCTAGTATCCATAAATGGGTTTTAAACCTTTTAGTAATATTCTTTACCCCGCTTGTCACGCCTTATAAGTTATAAAAGCAAACAAATTTATAGAAAAAATAGAGGAACTACAACAGTTTCTTATTAATAAAATGATATGGGCCCAATCTGTCTATAAAGCCGCAGCGAATAAGAAACGAACCCTAGCACCAGCCTATTAAATTGGTAACTTTGTCTGGCTAGATATAAGAAATCTAAAAATAAAACAACCTATTAAAAAACTTAATTGGAAGAACGCTGGCCCTTATAAGATTAAGAAGGTTGTCTCCTCTTACGCCTACTAACTAAAGCTCCCTGATACTATTAAAATCCACTCCGTATTCTATATGTTAGTCCTCCACCCTACTGCCCCCGTATTAGACGCCTTGCCTAGACAGATCTAGGACCCTCCTCCACTAGTTAAGGTGGATGGTGAAGATAAGTACTTTATTAAAAGAATTAACGATATTAAGTACGATAAACGGAAACGCCAATATATGTATCTTATAAAATGGAGAGGCTATACTAAGCCCTTATAGGAACCTGTTAACTCCGTAGGACTTATATAAGCTACAGAAGACTTCTACAAACTCCACCTAGAACTACCATAACCACATCTTATAGGAGCTCGAGTTTAAAGGGGGAGTACTGTTATAGGACCACCCCGTAACACCTTGCACACAACCACCTATTTCTACTAACTTAGCAACCAAAGACTGATTACGATACTGCAATATCCGCAATATTTACAATATTCATAATATCCACTCGCAATATCCGCAATATCTAAGATATCTGCAATATCCGCAATATCCGAATATCCGTAACTTCTGCCCTGTGCACTTATTGACCTAGCAACAAGTAAATAGTATATACCCCTTCTTGTACCTTTTTACCTTCTTTCCTTACGCAACGTCTTGACTTTATTACACAGTTTATATACGTAGCTTAATAATATCTACTTTGCTACATATTATCGTCACTCGTACTCACTCCGTGACACCTAGAGCTATTATATCTTAGTTATTATTATATATCTCTAGTAGTTTAAATATATAAAAAAAAAATAGGATTGGTAATAGAGGTAATATCTAGAGAATACCTATAGGTATTAGTATTAATTTACTTTTATAGCTCTTAATTATAATCTTTATAATATACCCTATTAGGAAGGCTTAGATAAACCTAATTATCTAGTTTAGTAGGCCTTTATTTCTTAGGATCTATAAAAGTCTCTTATATAATATATTATTAAAGGCTCCGCTTAGGTCTAGGCTTAGTATAGATATAGTATATCTTAGGTAAGCTTACTATACCGCTTAGATACTTAAGGTAATTAGGGAGAGAGCTAATATAAACCTAATTATATAGGGAAATATAGTTGCAGAAAACCGTATTAGGCTAGACTAGGCGTATAATAAGTATATTATATAGGTAAAACGACACTATACTAAATTTGCACTAGATAAATACTAGCTTATTTACTTTATAAGAAAAAGGAAAATAAGTAATAATCTAGCCTTAATAGTAAATATCTAGGGCTATAAAGTAAAACTAGAAGCCACCCTTAAGGCCCTATAGGTCTAGGTAGACTCTAAACTAGACTAAAACATATATATTATATAGACGACCTATAGGGAAGTAGCAGCATTTTTGGCAGGATTATAGATTACTACCTTAATATAGGAACCCTCTTTTAGACGCATACACCTACTATATATAGTAGTAATAGGACTAATAATACTATACGGCTCCTAGATCTAGGGCCTAGGACTAAGTAGTAAGGTATTAGCAAAAAGCTCCCTAGCGCTACTAGCTAAGCTATAAAACTAATACCTATATAGAACTATAGGGGCCTATAGGAAAATACTACGTGCTATACTAGAACGCGAAGCAGTGGTTTTACTACTAGACTTATATATTAATATAACTACTATATAGAGAATAGTTATAGTATAAGGCTACCTAGTAGAAGAAAATATATATAAGGAATAAGGCGTATATAAGAAGCGAGGGCCCCTTAAAGAGGCGATATACCTAAGTATACTAGTTAGGAAGCCCTCTACCTATAGGTAGTAGAGAGAGAAAAGAAAATATAGGAACTACTAGCTTACTAGGCGAAGACCTACTACTATACTAGTAGAGTGTGTAACGGGACTAGCCTAGTTACAGTAGGAATGTCTCGGTGAAACACTTGACAGATAACTGTCTAAAACTATTTATAACTGTCTATAACTATCTATAACTGTCTACTACAATCTACTGTTTTTTACCAGCGCCATAACACTAAAGTCCGTTAAAGACCGCGTGCGTATATACGTACGTATTAACTACCAAGAACCCTAACTGTTTAACTATATAATTCTCTTATTATTCCTTTCTCTTCTTTATATAATATCTTATTCTCTACAAGAGCTATATATCCTTAGATTTAGATAGAATTTATATTATTCCTTTAAATCTTCCCTAAAGTCTCTTCGCGCTCTTATACTATATTGCGTTAAAATAACTACTATTAAAATGGCAAACGAACCGGAATCCCTTTTAATAACCATAAGTATTATATCCCTAGTTAGGGAACAGTTAACCATAATACAGCAATCCTTTACGGATGCCTTAGCTTAACAGTAGGCTGCACTAGAAGCCTAGCACTAGTGATTAATAGAAGCACTCTATAAGGAACTCCGCAATGTTAAGGCACTTTTGCTAGAGACCCTAACAGAAATACCTATAAATAAAATTAAAATAACTGTATCTAAGCCTAGTCCCTTAAACGCGAACCTTAAACCAGTAACTTAACCTATATTTATAATAAATTTAATATCTATTACAAAATCCAAAAAGCTCCCTAACCCTCTAATATTTAATAGAAATTAAAATAACCTATATCCCTTTATAACTAAGCTCCGTCTTAAACTTTTAATAAACTATAACTAATACCCTACTAAAGCTAGCAAGGTTAGCTATAGAATGTCTTATTTAAGTAAAGACGCTACATAAACTATAGATCCATTCTTCTATAATGGCACCTTCGTTAATTTTAAAACCTTTATCTCTCTACTAGAATGAATATATAATAATGCCAGCCGTAAACATATAGCCACTACTAAACTTAAAAACCTATAATAACGGAACCGAGACTTTACCAGCTTCTTTTTGGAATTTTTAGGCCTTATTGGCGAACTGGATTAGAATAAAGCCGCTAGAGTTACTACCCTTTATTAAGCTATCTTGGATAAAATTAGAACCCAGTTAGTAGGTAGGGAACTACCAAAAAACCTATTTAAATTTGCTATAATATGTTAACAAATTAATAAGGATCTTTAATATAATAAATAGACTTATTTTCTAAAGCCAACTATACCTTGCGTTTAAAACTCCATAAAACTAGTATATGCCCTAAAGCACGATTCTTCTCTAAGACCTAAAAGCCCTATATATAACCCTATAGACCTTAATGCCGCTCAATCCTATATATCCTTGGGAACCAATAAATAAAGAACTTAAGCCATAAATAAAAAATGCTTTGGATGTAGTAAAAAAGGGTATATTTAAAAGCATTATTGAACTTACCCCTTTAAAAAGGTCCGCTGTAGTTCCTCCTATTCCTTAAATTATACCCATTCCTTAAGTTATACTTGTTCCTTAAATTGTACCTACTCTATAAATTGTACTTAGACGCTATAAAACATCTTACCTTTAATTAACTTGGAAAATAAATCATCCTAGGGCTAAGTTACGCCTTAGGATAAAAAGTGGAAGAGTATAAGTATCTAGGTTCTTCTAGCGCTAATATATAACATAACTCCCTTAATATACTTAGTAAAATTTAAATACTTAGAAAATAGAAAGAAGTATAAATCCTTATAGATAGTGGAGCTACTAGTATAGGCTTTATTAATATAAACTTCACAAAAACTTAACGCCTAAATTTAAAGAAACTTAATAAGCCCTAAGGCCTATAAGGCTTTAATGGTAAACCCTTAATATATAGCGAACTAACGCACTACGCTCTTATAAAATTGCGGATAGGCGAATACCTTAAATATATTTCCCTATTTATAATACCTTTAAAGTATTATAAAGTAATACTTAGATATAGATAGCTAAAACAACACAACCCTTTAATTAGCTAGGTTAAAGAAATACTAAAGTTCCGTATAACCTACTGCTGAAGTTATTACTTAAAAAACTAATTACCCTACAAATACGCGCATAACTATTTAAATTTAAAATAATATAAATTGCCCTTACTATAAGCCTTAAACCAAAATAATAAAGCTATAACTGCCAATTATAGTAAAGAATATAAAGATCTTATGCTAAAACCTCTTAAAATTTATATAATACAGGCCGCGCCATTTATCTTATTGGTAAAAAGATAAGATTATAAATTTTTTGCTATAACTATAGAAGATATTAAAAAAGCACTAAAACTAAAATAATATACTAATCCTTAAGCTTTTATACCTAAAGAGTACTATAATCTAATTAATAAGTTTAAAAAATAATTTATAGACTAGCTAGCCCCATACCAAGATAAGCACAATTTTAAGATAGAACTTAAGCCTAGTATAATACTAAAGTTTAGTCTATTATATGGTATGTTATAAGAATAACTGCTTATAATATAATAATACCTTAATAAGTATATAATTACAACACCTGGTGTACGAACGCGTATTTACGCGTTTGGTGCACCAACCACTTGTATGCTGACTAATTAGGGGGGAGTCGCGTCAGTATATAGACCACGTAGTCTACCTTAATAGAATCTACAGTCACCACCATCCAAAAGAGCATACAATACTATACGTATTTCGTGCCCCTGGATATAACTCAATTGTATTATTAAGTTAATATAAACACTGATTAGTGAGCGCGCACAGATTAGCAATTACTTAATACCTCCCCCTAAGCGATATATACGATAGCGACCACCTGTTTAGAATCCTAGTACGACCTACTAGAAGGTTAGAAGTTGGGGATTACGGACTTATTACTAACTCTGTATACTTATTTAAGTCTTAGTACGGTTTACTAGAAGTATAATAGACGCGAATACAGACCTATATGGAACCTCTACCCTTAATCTACCTCTAAACCTCGAACCCCTATTCCTACCACACCCTCTAACCTCTTTTTTAGACCCCTTACGGAGACCCCTTACCCCTCTACGAACCACTATGGACCTGTTAATTGCTTTTACGGACTGTTATAAGACCTTATGGAAACCCCTTACCCTTTTGCAAACCGTTACAGACCTGTTAACCGCCTTTACGGACCACTATAAGACCTTCCCCACCCGCAACGCACTATACTACACTATATAGTATGGCAGACCTAAGTAAGCAAGTTAATAAAGGTTAAGAAAAGTGGAGGTAGGGAGTTAACCTTATGTCTATAACCAATGTTAATAACTATATTAAATTTAAAGTTCTTAAATATAAATATTTTAAGCTTATAAATAATGACCTATGGGAGCAATACTAGGAAGACTTTGCGGATTTTATAGAAGCTATTTTTAAGGCCTATAACCTTACTACCATCCGTAACCTATGAACCCTTTTACGTTACTAAGGTATATGGGTTAAAAGGGATAAATGAGTTACTATTATACAGTCTTTATACAATATAATATATAAGAAAGACCAAACGGAATGGACTAAAGAGGAATTCCTAGACTAGGTTAAAGCCACTAAAGAACTTTTTACTTCTTCTAAACTTAACGGGATTACTAGCCTTATATCTAACCCACTTAACCAAATTCGTCCTATAAACCTAAGTAGTTTTAGAATTAATCTTATAGGCTAAAATATACCTGGTGCTTAAGTTACGGACTATAATACCCCTATAAACTAAAATACGCACTAAAACCCTTCTGTTTAAGTTACAGATCCGTAAACCACCTAAGTAAAGACCTATGGCAAGGAGCTAGCTAACCTAGCTAAGCTCTATACTGACGAATCTAAGTATAGCGGTGAAAACGACAACTTTAACTTTAAACTAACTATCTTTACGGACCTCTGTTAGAAGGCTAATATTCCTAAATAGGAGTTTAGCCAAGCCTACTCTACCATACTGCGCGGCCTAGTACTTAACCACTACTACACTAACCTTAAGAGCAACCCCCTTGGTGTTCCCTTTAATAAGCTATACAAAGCCATATACAACTACTTTAAAGGACTAGAATATAAGCATAATATTCTTACCTAATAGAATGCAACCAAGTTATGGACCGTAATGGATAAGAACACTAAAAAATCAACTATAGAGTGCCTGTAAATCCTTATTAAAGACCTCCGCCACCTATAGTACGGTCTTAATATTAAGCTTTAAACGGACAACTTCCTGCATAATAAACTTATTATGGCTTGCTAGGAAATGGAACCCTGTAAATACGCCTATTATAAGCCCGCAGACACCATAGCTGGCCTTATTAATGATTTACGGTCCTCTATTATAACGTATAAAGCCTTAAACCCGCTAGGTAGTACTTAAGCCTTTATTACGGACCTATAAAATCCGCAAACTAACTTAGATGCCTACTTTACGGACCGCCACTACTGCTAGCAGCACCTATATTAACTAGGTCCTACCCGTAACCCCTACAGCAACTCCTATATAAAAGTATACCCCCGTAGACAAACTAATTAGAGGTGCTTTATATATGGTAAGGAAGGATATTGGTCTATAAGGCATACCTAGGAAGAACATAATAAGTCTAAGAAGAGATTTAACAGATAGATTAACTAGTTTATCTTAGACTATAAAGGAGAGACAGCAGAAGAGTCTCTTAATAAGTTAATAGAAGCCCTTATAATTAACTTTAACTTAGATACTTAGGAACAGAAGACCTTAGAGACATTCTTAACTACTTTTAGACCTTTTATGGACAGCTAAGCCTTTAATATTACAACCGTATTAGCCGACCGCTCCTTTACATACTTAATTGCACCTGAAAACTAGCCTATAAGCATACCCGTTAGACCCGTTACGGATGTTACGGACCGCGAATAGGACCCATTTGCATATATTACCACAGAACGCTATACCCCTAAAGAATTCTATAGCGTTATAATTGATATAGGTACCTCTAAGAAGTCTACTATAGGTTATGGATAGTACCTTGCATATAAGACCACCGTAAATAATAATACAGATATTAATACTATATAAACTGGGGCCGTAAACGTCTAATTCAGTATCAGCTTAACCATATTAATTAGATTAGTGGCAGTTAAGACCCTAATTAGCCTAGTTAACTTCTATGTAGTAAAAGTAGATACCCCTTTTCTACTCTATTTTGCGAATATAGATAGGTTATAGGTTTACTATAATAATGTTACAGATACCGTAATTGGCCCTGCAACTGCCCTAGGAAGCAAGTATATCACCCTACTAATTGTATAACAATTTGGACACCCGTTCCTTATATAGGGAGAGATGTTACGGACCTATATTTAGGAATCTTTTAACTATAACCCATACTACCTTACTAGTACTGAAATCCACCGCCTATACCGCCGTTTTAGCTACCTGTTAGCCGAAAAGCTATATAGAGTCCTTAAACGCTCTGGATATAATGACGTTAATAGGAAGGCAATTAACCACCTAACTAAATACTGCTCCTTTTGCCAGAAATACGGACGTTCCCTAGGCCGATTTAAGTTCACCCTTTATAAAGATCTTGATTTTAACCACTTAGTATATATAGATATTATATATATTAATAGCAGCCTAGTATTATATATAATTAATAAGGCAACCCGCTACTAAGCCGCTCATTGGTTATAAAATATATCCGTAAAATATACTTGGGACATTTTACGGACCTGCTAGATTGACACATACCTTAGACCTCCTAAGTATATTACCTATAACACTAGTAGGAACTTCATTAGTAAGGAATTCTAATAGTATGCTATAGCTATAGCTATTTTAACAAAAGCCGTTCTAGTTAAGGCGTATTAGTCTATTAGGCTTATTAAGCGAGCTTACCTAGCTCTACGGAGAGCTTACTAGATTATTACGGACGAGTATAAGGATATCTAAAAGGAACTAGCTTTATAGATAGCTATAAAAGCCATTAACAATACCGCTAGCCCTAATGGACTAGTACCTACCCTTTTAGTTTATAGAGCCTACCTAAGAATAAGCAACCTAGGCCCTCCTACCCCATCTATTACGGAATAAGCAGCTGTAATACAGAAGGTAATGGCCGAAATAGTTAAATTACGGGCTAAATAAGCTATTAATAGCGCCTTATATTACCGCAACGGACCTAATACAACCTTAGTACACAACCTCCCGCTTAACTCTAAAGTCCTTATGTGGCGTAAGAGCGGTAATTAGACTGGACCTTATTATTTACTGGCTGTAGAAGACGAAACGTGCTGTATATAACTTCCTAGCGGACCAACTAGCTTTAGAAGCACGTCCGTAAAACCCTACTTTCGGCCCAAAAACACCCATAACGTCAAACTAGATGAACTGGAAGCACCCGCCAAACCAGATAAACTAGAAGTACCCCTACCTACTCTAGGAGTCCCCTACAAACCCACTGAACCTATTAAACCTGCCGTAAAGCATGGTTAAGGACGCCCCTAAAAGCACCCCATAACTAAGAACCCTATAATAGAGAATTACCTAACCTCTGTAGGTACATCTGTAAAACAACCTCCGCCTACAGATATATTAGTTCTAGTACAGGAAAAGTCTTTTATGGACTCAAGACACAAAGAGATCAATAGACTACTTAAAAAGGGCGTCTTTGCGGTTATAATAGAGAAAGACGTCCCGCAAGGCGTCCGTATATTTAACTCACGCTTTGTTGACGAGATTAAGCACCCTGGGAAAGGGCTTAGTCCTTACGCAATCGCCTACAATTCAACGAGTTAGCCAACGGATTATACTTGCACTTATGCCTGGACTACAGCAAACCAAGCCCGTAGCCCTCTACTTACGGGACATCTCACAAGCCTATATGCAGTCTAATACCTACTTAAGTAGGGATATCTTTATATGACCACCCCCTAAGCTTAACTTGCAACCAGGAACAATTTTACGGGTTATAAAACCCCTTTACGGAGTACCAGAAGCTGGAAACCATTAGTTTAAGATATATTACCAGCATTACATTAGTAAACTCAAAACAGAACAGTTAACCTACGACCCCTGCCTTCTATACACACTATTAAATGGCCTTGGTATTGTTGGACTCTAAATAGATAATACCCTCTTCTTAGCAGACCGGACTTTTGTAGACGTTAAAGAGACTAAACTATAAAAGGCCAAGTTCCTAGCAAAGCCACGAGAGCAGTTAACTGAGTAGACTCCAATTAAGTTTAATAGAGGCTTAATTACATAAAAGGGCAACCTAATCTAGCTAACTTAGGAACGCTAAGCTTAAAACCTAAGGCTTATTATAGCAAAGCCTACGGACCTCACTAGCTCCCGCGGAGAGACCCGTAAGACCGTAAATATAAAGAACTAATACGCTGCACAACGTGCAAGAGGCGCCTATATTGCTATAGTCTATTAACCCAAATCTGCCTATGATTTATCCTTTACGGCCTAGGTAACAGATCTATAAGAGGAAAATATTAAGTAGCTAAATAAGCGTATTTAGTGGTAAATTAACAATGTAATAAGAGGACTTACTTTTATACCACTAGACCTGAATTCCCTTAGCGTACTAGTGTTTATGGACGCCTCCTTTGCCAATAACAGGGACCTATTATCACAAATTGGCATTATAATTATACTTACGGACCATAATTAAGACGCAAATATACTGTACTAGTCTTTAATTAAATGCAAATAAGTAACCCACAGCATACTGGCTTCTGAGCTATATGCACTAGCCCATAGCTTTAATATAGGAGCCGCAATTAAGTTAACAATCCAGAAGATCCTACAATTAGAGCAATTACCCCTGGTTTTATGCACCGACTTAAAGTCCCTTTATGACTGCCTAGTTAAACTAGGCACGACATAAGAGAAGAGGCTTATAGTCGACCTAATATGCTTATGTTAGGCCTACAAACGACGTAAGATTATAGAGGTTAAATAGATCAGCAGCGGAGATAACCCAGCGGACGCTATAACTAAGGCAAAGCCGTGTTAAGCTCTTAAAACCCTAATTAACACAAATAAGCTTAACCTAAAGGTTATAGAATGGGTGGAATAAGACTAACGGAGCACCTATGGTTTATTTACGGCCCGTCGTAAGGCCGTACGGTTTATTTACGGCCCGTTAGAAGGCCGTACGGTTTACTTTACGGACCGTAAGCAGGACTTACGGCCAGCTTGGAGCACCGTTTGGAAGGCAGTCTAGAAAGCACCTTAGGAGGGATTTCCTATGTATTTCTTTTGTGTTCTATGGTCCTATTAAAGCAATTACGGGGGCTATATACAAGTAGGCCTATTTTCAAGTGCCGCTAGTGTATAATTACAGCACCTGGTGTACGAACGCGTATTTACGCGTTCGGTGCACCAACCACTTGTATACTGACTAATCAGGGGGGAGGCGCGTCAGTATATAGACCACGTAGTCTACCTCAATAGAATTGACAGTCATCACTATCCAAAAGAGCATACGATACTATACGTATTTCGTGCCCCTGGATATGACTCAATTGTATCATTAAGTTGATACAAACAATAAGCATCTAGAAAAAGGATTTATTTGTCACGGCACTGACCTGACGCGTTGTTATGGCTACGCGTATGCATGAGCACGGACCTGACCCCTGAGCAACACGTATATATACCTGCCTCGTCTCCTGTACATAGATCCTCACACGACATCGTTTGTCAATGATACACAGTTACAGTTACCTCGTTGACCCTCTGCACGTACTGTGACATTATTTACCTTAGTTAATCTCTATTTACCTTATCTATACTATTTATTAAAAAGCTAAGAGAAGGCTTAAGATTTTATATTAATTATTAAGCTTTAAACGTAATTATAATTTAAAACTAATATCTAATCCCCCTAGTTTAAAAAACGCTTAACTATTTATTAAAAGTATAGTACTTCATAAAGCTTAATATAGTTACTACCTTTAATAAAATCCATATATATAAAGGAGATAAAAAGTATATAGCCTTTTATATATAATAGGGACTCTTTAAATACTTAATAATGCTATTTAGTATAAAGAACGGTCCTAGTATATTTTAGTAATATATTTGTAACAGAACCTTATAGTAGTAACTACGGTGGGTCCTGTTATTAGGCTGGGTATGTAGGTATAAACAATAAGTCGATAATGTAATAATAACTGGTGGAGTGGTTGCCTAATAGATTAACTCTAATTGTATTCTGAGATTTACTATAAAGAGAGAACTATCTAGGTAGGGACTGTGGTCCTTTAAATACATAACCATACGCCTAAGAAATCCCTTCGCTCCGTAAGGTACGTGTGCTCTATTTACTCTGTCCTATAGATTACACAGATTACACAAATTATATAGATTATACTACGTAACCTTAGCTACCATTCTTTATTACATAGTTTTACTAGATCTATCCTGGACCGTGCCCTTATTAACCAACTAGCTTCCTCTAACTCTTCTCCAAGTAGTTATAATATTATACTTAAGCTGCCCGTAACACCATCTCCCTCCTCTTTATCTTCGTCCTTAAAGATTCCTAACATCTCTAAGTCGTCCACTAGAGGTGTAATGTCCGTTTAATTAATTTGGTTAATATCTTTACTTATTATACCTTTTAAGGTCTCTAAGCCTTTGGCCTCTTCTTCTACAGCTTGCCGGTCTTATACCGTTGCTGCAATACTGTCTCTTAGTGAGATTATGCCATCTCCATATTCTTATTGTGCGAAAGAGGGGTTAGTTTGTGTTATATTAGCGAGTCCTTCCTCTTAGCAACCTTCCTTTTACTTAGAGTGCACTAAAGTAAACATTTGGTTGTCCTATAACGTTTACTCTGTCTCTAACGCTAAGTATACACGTCCTATAACTCTTAATAGTCTTTAAGTTCCCTAAGTAACTTATTATAGGGTCTCGCGTTTAAACTGCCGCTGCGAAGCTTAATAGTAAGCTTGTAAGTACCTTAAGTAAGATCCGTTGTCTTCAGAACAAGGACCACGCTTGCGCTAAGTGGGTAAGGGATAAGAAGCGTCGCGCCCTTAAGGCCCACGCCTTGGCTTATGCTTAACTGCTTTGCCTTAAGAAAGTACATAAGAAGGTTTGTTCTAAGGAGTGGAAGCTTATTTAATAGGGTTTGTCTAAGCTGGGTAATAAAAGGGTAGTGTCTCTAGAGACAAAAACAACTCTAAGTAACGTAGTAGTTACTCCTCCTAAGTCCCCCTTAGGTAGTTTGTTGTTTAGCAATCCTTTTTTAATACTCCCTAACCTACTCTTTTTTAATACTCCTATACCTTTCCCATAGCGTTCTTTAGGTTACTTAGTGGGTTTTAGGTAGTCTTACTATAGCCTATCTACTTTACTTTATACCACGTTTTATTATCTACGTCTTTATAACTAACAATCTTTAAAACTTGCTATTTATCCTTTTTTTACCCTCTATATGTGTCTGCCTTATAGACTAGTGGCTTAACATTTCCATATACTAGCTCTAGTATTACAATGTGCTGTATAGGGTAGATTTTTATTTTAGCTGGTAACTTTAACTTAAACGTAACCAATAAAATTCTCTTTATAATTTTAAAAGGTCTTAGTCTGACGTAGTCCAACTTTTTACTTAGTTGTTAACTCTTAAAATTTTTGTGTAGTAGCTATACTCTATCTCCCTCCTTAAGATCTGGTCCCTTAGATCTCTTAGCATTATAGTACCTTTTTATTCTCTATTATACTAGTTTAGCTATTTCTTTAAGGTCTGTATAAAGATTTATTAAGGTCTCTATTCTTTCTTTAGCTATACTACTTATTTTCTTTACTTATTGTGGCAATAATGATATTCTTAGCTCGTACCTGTAATTCGCCTTAAATACTAATGTCCCTATTCCTTCTTATGGTGTTGCATTATATACAAACTGTGTAACTAGTAGTAACAATACCTAATTATTCTATACGTGATTAACATAGTGCCTTAGATACTGTTCTAGTGTCTAGTTTAATCTTTTGGTCTATCTATCTATCTGCGGATGATATACTATTGACGTTACTGCTTGAACCCCTTACTTAGCTAAAAATACCTCCTAAAATACTGCTATAAATCTTAGATCTCTATCCAATATAATCTTGCTTAGTACTTTATGTCTTATAAACACTTCCTTAATATAGATTCTAGCGATATCTTCTACTAATATCTCTTCTATATATGCTATAAAGTATCCCCACTTTATTAGCTTGTCTACTATTACTAAAATCGCGTTATAATCTTGCCCTATAATAGGATCTCTTAACTTTAATAACTTAACAATAAAGTTCTATAATATAACTTCCTATGGTCTTTCTGGTGTTTTAATAGGTTATAGCCCTCTATACGGCCAGTGCCTCGCTAGTTTATTCCTTTGGCAATCTAGATATTCTTTTATAACTTATCTCGCTAGTCCCTAGATTCCTTAAATAATATACTCCTCTTAAAGTCTTAATACTAAGCCTATAGCTCCATTGTGTTCTTATATTATTCCTTTATAAAACTCTTTTATAAACTCCTCTGCAACTGTCTTTAGAACATATATAGCTTCCCTGTTTTTGTACTACTCTAAGTCTGGATTCTCTGCCTATACCTCTTAGATCTTTTACGTCTAATCACTCTCTAGTAACTTATAGACCTGACTTTCTCTAGTTACTGCGATTCTTAGATAATTATACCTAATTATTCTATCTTAATCCTTTTGCAGTAAAGCTCCTAACGGCTTTTTATTACTTTGCAACTCTGCCTTCCTACTAAGTACATCTACTCTTGCGTTTTCAGTACCCTTAGTATGCTGAATTTTAAAATAATATTCTGTAAGCATTTCCGCCTATCTAACCTATCTTCTGTTTAGTTCCTTTATTGTTAGAAACCCTATTAGGTTCTTATAGTCCGTTTTAACCATAAATAGTTTCTCTATGCCTTATAAGAATGCTCTCTATTCCTTTAACACTATAACTATACCTAACAACTCCTTATTATAGATGTTATAGTTCAGTTCTAGTAGTGTTATTTTCCAACTATAGTACGCTACTAGGTGCTATGCGTCCTAGTACTTCTATAGCAAATATGCTCCTAGTGCAAAGTCTAATACATCTATCTCAATAACTGTTTCTAACTTTGGTTAGTAGACCTTAAGGATTGGTTCCTGGTTGAACAACTCCTTAAACTCCTTAAACAGTTTTCTTTATTCCTTTACCTATACCCATAGTTCCTCCTTCTTTTTAAGCCTTATAAACGGCTTAATGTTCTTTAACCACTGCGCTATAAACCTCCTATAGTAGTTGCAAAACCCTAAAAACAATCTTAACTGCATAACGTTCTCTAGTTCTTGCCAACTAACTATAGCTTTAACTTTCTTTAGGTCCATACTGATTTTTCCTAGTTCAATAATAAATCCTATAAAATTGGTCTTCCTAGTAAAGAACTCGCATTTCTTAACTGCTACTAGCATCTACTCCTCTTGTAGTCTCTTTAAGACCCATTTAACGTGTTCTCCATGTTCTTCCTTACTCTCTAAGTAGATAATAATATCGTTAAGGTATACTATAATAAACTTATTAAGGTGTTCTCCTAACACACTATTAATTTGCTTTTAGAACGTTACTAGTGCGTTTATAAGTCCGAATTATATAACTAATAGTTTATATAGTCCTTCCTTTAACCTAAAGGCTGCCTTCTATTTATTACCTTCTTTAATTCTAATCTAATGGTATACCCACCTTAGATCTATCTTTATAAAGATTTTTACGTTGCCTATCCTATCTTAGATTTCGCTAATTAAGGGTAAAGGATACCTATCCTTCCTAGTAATGCTGTTTAACTGTCTGTAGTCTATACACATCCTAAGTTTTCCATTTTTCTTTAGGATAAATAATACTGGATACCCTACTAATAACTGTAACGGTTTAATGTATCCCTTTTATAAGTTCTCCTAGACAAACTCCTTAAGCGCTACTAACTCTGTTTTAGTAAGTTTATAGGTTAGAAAGAACCTTAGACTTATTCCTAGTTCTAACTCTATTTTGTAGTCCTATACTATATACTCTAACAGCTTCTCGCTTTCTAGTAACCATAACTTTTTACTATACTTGTGGTATCTCTTTGGTATATAACTTAAGCCTTACTCAGTCTCTTTGTACGTCGCTCTAACTTAGTACCATACCAACTTAGTTTGTTGTTGCATCTTATATTATTAAGTATCTCTGATATTAACTTAACCTATAACCCAATCAATCTTTGGATTGTATTCCTATAACTAAGGCATTCCTAGTATTGCCTTATCCTTTCCCAATAGTAGAATATTGAAAGACATTCTAACCTGTCTCCCTTTAATAGTTAACTAAATAGGTCCTGTTTTAAGATTAATAATGCCTCCTTTATAGGCTATCTAGTCTCCTAAAATTGTTATAAGTAGATATAGGTGTTCTTTCTATCTATATAGTAACCCTATTCTTTTCACTACTGCTAGTAATACGTGGTTTCTTATTACTCCACTGTCTATTAACGCTTTAAACTACTAATCTTGCCATTTAACGCGTAAATTTAGGTGTTGTTTTTAAATTCCTTTAAGGGTTTAAGGCTCTACTACTAGTTCCTTCTAGTTCTATAGGCCTCCCCTTTTCCTAACTATTGGCTACTAGATCCTGTTTGTACTTGGTCCAACTTAGGCTAATACTTAGTTTACTTTTTATCCTCTATATGCCATAAATAAGTGTTCTCTAGGCAGTCCTACCACTATTATCTATTTAGGCATTCTTCTATAAGGAATCTTCCTGGTTAAAGTATTATGTCCCCTTAACTCTATACTTCTACTAGGTGCTATCTATATATATACTTGGCGTCCCTAAACCGTTTTTCTTCTAGTACCTAATATATCCTTACTAGGTATTTCCAGTTCTTGTCTTTTAGTGCTCTATGCATATTATATATGTTATCCACATAAGCTATCTACAATAGTATATAATGCGCTAAGTGACTTAGGTTAACCCTTAGTTTATCTTCGTCCTTAAGTTTAAACCTCTATCTTGCCAACCTAACTGTTAGTCTTTCTTCTATAGGTACTAAGATTTATCTCTTACTTCTTTAGTCCCTAGATCCTTCTTCTAAGTTCCTTAACATTATAATTAATACTCCTTTAATATGACTTATACGTTTCTCTATAATAGGTTGGTCTTAGACAACTTTTTTATCTAGCTATATATAAAAGTCTTCCTATTTATTGTTATATTGTTACCTATACCACTTTTTATACAACTAGTTAAGTGTGTATAGTTTATCTATAAGAAAGTACCTTATTATCGCTGCATTGTAATATCCTTTGGTATATCTTTCTTTAAATATAGTTAGAATCCCTAGATCCTCTTCTTGTTCCAGTTTATTTAACTACTTTGCTTTTAGCATGCCTGTCTTAGGCCTATTAGTGATTCTTTATATAGGTGCTCTTTCCCTTATACAACCTAGCATGCTAGATCTCTAATCTGCCTTTTGTTCTTGCTATGTAATAATTCTTGCTCTAAATTTATCCATAGTTTCTTGCTTTCTACATCTTGTAGCTAGATCCATAAAGTCATCCTACTTCTTAATCTCAGTATTAACTTTTCAATCTTTAGGCTAAACACCACGTTTACCTAGAATTACTAACGTTCTTATTTGTTCCCCAAACTCGTAGTTCTTAAACTTACGTCCTATACTTATTCGTTTGTCTATAAACTAAGTTGCTGCTCTTTCCTATCAGTTTTTGTCCATTATAGGTTCCTAAGCTGTCCTTATCGCGTCTTGTAAGTCTAGAGCCTTCCTTATCTCTTCTTAAGAATCTTAAACCTATGGCCTTTTACCTTTATTAAGTGGTAAGCTGGCACTAGTAGTTATCTACTTACCTAATCCTTTACTAATATTGCTCCTTCCGTCTCGTAAAGCAATAGATGTCATATCTAACGGTGTTAATATACCCGTTACTAATCTGCGTTCTATGGTGGTTTTAGTTTCTACTTCTATTACGTTATTAAGGTTTAAGTGCTCCTAGTTAGCCTCCTGTTCGTCCTCATTACTGTTAATTAATAAGTACTCTGCCTTTATTATTATTATTGCTAATCTTTATCCATATATTGCTGTAATATCTTAATCTAACTCTCTAGTTCCTTTAAGTCCTCTTAACTTTAGCTCTTATGGCTAATAGCTTACGCCGTACTTAGCGTCCTTATAAATTTAGCATGCATTGTTATAATAAAACGCGGAGTGTCTAATTAAATACTCCTTGGTCCCGCGCAATACACTTATATCTACGTTATCGTACTCTAATAACCTAGTGCCCTTTACTGCGTGGTTACTCTGACCACCTCTATAGTCTCTGGCAAAATGACCCTGTTTTCCGCAATTTATACAAGCTCCCAATTTGAACTACTATTCTTACTATAGAGTCCGCCTAAACATCTTCTACTGCTAAGATCCCTAGTTTAGCCTCTACTCCTTAGTCCTATAGTTACTAGATCCTTAACCTCTGGGTTTCTATAGTTTCTTTATCTATTTCTTGGATTCTTTAGTACCGCTTAAGTCCATTGGCTCTGCGCCATTGTATGGTTTTTAACTCTATATCTGTCGTTACGTACTCTGCGCCTTATACAACTATAGAACTCTGTCCTAACCTTTCTTAGTCTGCTCCCTTTAGTAGATCCTATTATTAATCTTTATTAATTAATCTATTAAGTCTCTTAGACTTTCCGCATCTTCTATTAGAATAATTACATCCTAGACTTTAGCCTTCATCGGGAAAATATTCGCAGGATGAGATTTAAGTAGACTTTGATTTTCGCGTTTCGCGTAATTAATATGCAATTTAACTAACTCGACACGCAATTAACTAACTTGATACGCAATTAACCAACTTAACACGCAATTTAACCAACTTGACATGCAATTAACTAACTTAACACGCAATTCGACCAACTTAACATGTAATTAACCAACTTAACACGCAATTTAACCAACTTGATATACAATTAATTAACTTAACACGCAATTTAACTAACTTAATATGCAATTAACTAACTTGACAACTTTAAAAGCTAACTATATATTTCTTAATACGCAATTAACCTACTTAGCAACTTTAAAAGGTAACTATATATTTCTTAACATGCAATTAAGGTAAAGTTATATGCTATATATTTAACTATTAT
>Ga0307507_10004314_pt1 | contig 25506 bp, 33 predicted proteins | sample 7_EM_MG_FD_207223 | JGI IMG/M metagenome (GOLD analysis project Ga0307507, IMG submission 207223) | Populus trichocarpa ectomycorrhiza microbial communities from riparian zone in the Pacific Northwest, United States - 7_EM | ecosystem: Host-associated > Plants > Roots > Unclassified | place...
TATGAGGAGATCGTGAGGATGCCACTGGAACGGAACGACATCAATCCCAACACAGCTGACAAAGATGGCCGAACTCCACTCTCGTCGGCTGCCGAGTGTGGGTATGAGGAGATCGTGAGGATGCTACTGGAACGGAACGACATCAATCTCAACACAGCTGACAAAGATGGCCGAACACCGCTCTCGTGGGCTGCTAAGTATGGGCAAGAGAGCATGAGGATATTACTGGAACGGAACGATGTCAATCCCAACACAGCTAACAAAGATGGCCGAACACCACTCTCGTGGGCTGCCGGGTATGGGCACGAGGAGAATGTGAGGACACTGCTGGGACGAAACGAGGTCAATCCCAACACAGCCGACAAACATGACCGAACACCGCTCTTGTGGGCTGCCGGGTATGGGCATGAGGAGATCGTGAGGATACTCCTGGTACGGAACGACGTCAATCCCGACACAGCTGATGAAGATGGTCGAACACCCCTCCTCTGGGCTGCCGAGTATGGGCGTGAGGGCATCATGAGGATGCTACTGGAACGGAACGATGTCAATCCCAGTGCAGTTGACAAAGATGGCCGAACACCGCTTTCGTGGGCTGCCAAGTATGGGCATAAGGAGATCGTGAGGATACTGCTGGTACGGAACGATGTCAACCCCGACACAGCTGATGAAGATGGCCGAACGCCGCTCTCGTGGGCTGCGGAATGTGGGCAAGAGGGCATCGTGAGGATACTGCTAGCACGGAATGACATCAACCCCGACACAGCTGATGAAGATGGTCGAACACCACTCTTCTGGGCTGCCGAGTATAGGCAAGAGGAGATCGTGAGGATACTGCTGGTACGGAATGACGTCAATCCCGACACAGCTGATGAAGATGGCCGAACACCACTCTTCTGTGCTGCTAAGTATGGGCAAGAGGGCATCATGAGGATACTACTGGAACGGAGCGACATCAACCCCGATTCAGCTGACAGATATGGCCGAACACCGCTCTTTTGGGCTGCCGGGTGTGGGCATGAGGAGATCGTGAGGATACTACTAGAACGGAACGACGTCAATCCCAACACAGCTGACAAATATGACCAAACACCGCTCTTGTGGGCTGCGCGAAATAAGTATGAAGAGATCGTGGGGAGACTACTGGAACGGAACAACGTCAATCCCAACGCAGCTGACGAAGGTGGCCAAACACCACTCTCGTGGGCTGCCGAGTATGGGCAAGAGGGCATCGTGAGGATACTGCTGGAACGGAGCGACCTCAACCCCGATACAGCTGACAGATGTGGCCGAACACCGCTCTTTTGGGCTGCCGGGTATGGGCATGAGGAGATCGTGAGGATACTGCTTGCACGGAACGACGTCAACCCAGACACAGCTGATGAGGATAGCCGAAGACCGCTCTTCTGGGCTGCGTGGAATAAGTATGAAGGAATCGTGAGGATGCTCCTAGAACGGAACGACGTCAATCCCAACGCAGCTGACCAGTATGGCCGAACACCACTCTTTTGGGCTGCCGAGTATGGACATGAGGAGATCGTGAGGATACTGCTGGAGCGGAGCGACGTCAACCCCAGCACAGCTGACAAATATGGCCAAGCACCGTTCTCGTGGGCTGTGCAGAATGGGCACGAGGGAGTTGCAAATTTGCTGCGGGGGCGGACAGAGTCCATTCACAGATACACGGCGATTTCGCAACCAACAGAGCTCTTCCCCACTGAGCCGTCCGAGCTATCTGAACCCTCCTTCAAAAGGATCCGCCGGTCTTGATATACAACGATCAAACCTAACTCTTCTCCCCCTACTTACTACTGCATATACCCAGAAATCAAACACACTCGGCGAAATGAATTCCTAAGCCACTCTTCTCGTTGTCGTATTTTCTGGGGAGGGGTCTTTTTTTAGCAATTCTGTATATATCCGTCGGCCATTAGTGTTCTCCCGTACCCGCCTCTCTCTATATATAATTTATTTCAGTTTATTATGTCAATAGCAGGAATTCTATCTACAATGTCGCCAGTCAGCAAGGAGAAGTATTCTAGAGCCTAAGGATTACTTTAATATCATCGGGCATTTTTAGCGATACTTTGTGTGAGCGACCGGCTTGACTAGCAAACTTGAGGAGAAATGGAGGATGTAAGGTTTTAATTTGTGAAATATACTTTCTATATTACACAGTCATCGCAGAGCATCCCTTCGTTCGTTCCCGTTTTTCAGGCCCAGGCACACCAATTTTAGTTGGCGTTTAGGGCGAAGCTAAAGTGTGGTTGTGTGCCCGAAAGGTAACGATAGACAACACACCGAGATAAATCAAAATCAGGCGAAGTACTCGGACTAGTACCATAGTAGGGAGCAAATCTACGCAGAAAACCTGGTTTCCATCATGGTAATACTGAGTAGTACTCACTTAGCACCATTCCAAGCACTACACCACCTCTGAAGCACAAAGTATTTCATATCACGATTACCCAAATAAGCTATCTCAGTAGTGAAGGGAATACTGATACCACCCTTCATGTTCATCATATGATACTTACATCATGCTTGGCACAATTATTCCTAACTTTGCTCTCTTTAGTTACTTCACCACCGATCGCTTCCACTACCAGCTCTACGGGCACTTAGCGCCAGCGCTTGAAAAAGATCGAAGGGATAAAAGGGTGGGCGCGAAAACGAACGAACGGATGGAAATTAAGTTCTGCCAGATATTATCAAGAAAAATAATTCAGTAAAATTGACTACTCAGAACACTGTAGGATTGCCCGGTTTGTATGCGTAATACATGTCTTCGCAAACAAAAAAAAAAAAACAAAGTCTTCACCGAGGCGGGAGTGTAGTTGAGAACTACGCTTCACCCACGGCAACAGGAGATCTAATATTTTGTGAAGAGACCATTGGCATCAATAACTGCTTGACACCTTTCTGGCATGGTTCCTATCAGCTCCCTAATCTCATGCCGTCTAATATTGTCCCAAGCTTCCTTTACAGCATCCCGTAACCTATCATATGACATATTTTCTGGGAAATTATCTTGTATAGTGCGAGAATGGGAAAACGTCACCCTCATTGAGGGGGGCTTTCAAACGCGTATTCCCAACCCAATACTGGCCCAAATGAAATAGAAAAACGGTAGAAATAATTTGGTAATGAAATAGAATATAAATACGGTTTTTTTAAATTGTAATAGCAAATGAGGGACTAGGAATACAGCTTTTAAAATGAGAGATTTTGGTGTAAAACTATAGGTCTTGGCAGTGGGATACAATATAAAAATGCTGAGTAATCAGTATTTTATCACTCATAGCTAACCACAAAAGAGAAACAGAGACTGCAAGAAGAAACAACTCTCTACGGCGCAATACGACAAATCTGTGGGTTGTGGAGACCCAGATTACCAGTTCAATGTCACAGGCCTGATGGGAGGACAAATATAATATATCTCAATAGAGGAATATGTTATGTAAGAGTACACTCGTGTCCATAAAGTCCTCATACCCCTACGGCGCAACCGCACAACCACCCCAACCCTGCATAGAAACAAAAAAAAAAAATAGTACACAACTCAATTAAGAAAACTATAAAAGTAGAACTAGTAGAGTTTAAGACAACATTATTACCACTTGGTATGAGTTCCATTTGCATCTAGTACAGCCTGCAGTCTCTCAGGCATCCTCTCAATCCACCCATCCATCTTCTCTTGGGGAATTAGATCTCATTCCTCCTTTGCTGCCTGAAATAATTCAGCAGCACTGTGAGGCCTTCTTTCCAACCTGGAGAATCGCTTTCTAAGGGCTCTTTTGAGTAGTGCCCAGGTGTTCTCAATAGGATTGAGATCTGGTTAGTTGGGTGGCTAAGGAAGTTTTTGATAACTATAATCTGCTTGCAAATTTGGATTTTCCACACCAGCATGCCAGGGTGTATTGTCTGCAGCAAGGTAGATGTCATTAGAAGGTCCATCTAGACCTTGTATGAAAGGGATAAGGTAGGGCTGGTGGATCTCAGTTGCATATTGGTGGGAATTGAGACCATGTCTGTCTCTTGGGCCGGTCCTTTCCTCCTCCCCCCTCTTACTCACAAGAATTAACTCAGTCCTTCCTCCCTTCACTATTCCAGCCTATATCCAAATGCTAGTACTCCCAGACTTAAAGCTAGGCTTCAGGTTTTTTTCTTCCAGTTCTTCTCCATGTCTAACTCTGACCTTTCTGCCAGCAGGATATGGATCATAGATGATGGTAGCTTCATCTACAAATACAACCCAATTCCATGCCCTCCTCCAGTTCCTCCTTTTCCTAGCGAACTCCTTTCTCTTCTCCCCTTGTCCATTCCTCCAAAAGAGCTTTTTTCTGAGCATCAAAAGCTTAAAACCAGCTTCAGGGATGCTCTTATGAACAGTGCTCTCACAAAGACAAATATTGGCCTTTTGGGTAATGTCTCTTAGTACTAAATGAGGTTGAGCATTGAGAATATCTGTTACAATCCTCTCTTCTCCGGGTGATACTTGCAGCAGGTAACCGATAGTTTCCTAACGATCACTTCTGCTTAGCCCAATAGCTGTTGCGATAGCTAAGTCCGTTGACTCATATCTAGCAACGTCGATCACTAGGCTCATATAAGACAGTCGTCTCTTGATTCCCGCAAGTGTGATAGATAAAGATCTTTGTATTGAAAGTATATGTTATGAAAGAACTTAGATGGTTGCGTGAAGAACCCAAATCTCCTGCCTTCTTTTTTTTTTATTTTTTATATCATGTGCTTTGTATTAATCAACTACTGGGAACAAAGACTACGTGCAGAGCTAGCTATGGTAAAGAAAGGACCCCATCCCCTATTTTTCTCCAACCCGGCACCAGGGAAAAAGCCATCAACCCAAGTCTCTCTGGGATGAGACCAACCACACACCAGCCACGCAAAATAAGAAATCCCCCTCCGACTAAGCGGTCGAAAAGAAAAATACAAATAAGTACATGGGGAGGAATCAACAGGAAAACCCTTGCCGTAGATGCCAACAAAATAAATAATTGTTATAACCACTTAACGAAACCCAAAGTAACCGACAATAAAAGAAGAACAATGGGGGAGCGGGAGCCACTATAAACCGTTGCGGCGTTGCGTACATTACTCGAGAACCCAAGGCGTTGACATCCGCCACCGAGGCAGTGCAATACGACGACTGAGCGTAACCGAGGGGTGCGACCGTGGAGAAATCGCGAGGGCGGCGTAAGGTAAAGGGGCAGTAGGGTGCCAGCCGAGTGAGTGGACTGTAGCTGTAACCGAGCAACGGGACGAGACCTGAAGGGGGAGAGGAGGGGTAGACCCAATAACCGTGGAAACTATTGGTAACCGTATGCGTGTCTGACTAGGCAGCCTCTAACAAAGGTGAAGAGAACGGAAAAATCGACGGTAGCCTGTTGAAGAGTTTTCTCCTACTGCGAACTGTATTCCCAGCCGTCTGTAACATGGGCGAGAGGGTGTTGCCGACCGTGCGAACGCTAAGCGAGGCGGCGAAGCGCAAGCGAAAAGAGGGGGTGATAGAGCCGAACGACCCCTAGAAACAAGGACGCCAGGGCCCAAGGACATGATGAGGCAAGTAAGGCGGGAGGGGGAGGGTGCAGCTCACGGAGAATGCGGGTGCAGCTCACTGAGAGTGCGGTGGTGGTGGATGTTGACGATGAATTCTCATGGTGTTGAGATTTCAATCGCCGGATGTGTAAGGGAGATGGTTCGTGACCCAAATATCCTGCCCCGAGAGTGCCCTTATATAGGGGTTCTTCCCTTAACCTTAACCCTGCGTGACTCATACCCTCACGTCATGCGACTCATAACTCATAGTGAGTCATAGTGTGAAATCCATCAGCTGACTCGTCCGAGTCAGCTGCGCCATATCTGTCAACCAATGAAAAACCCATAAAGACAGTCATGTGCCCTAACGGGGTCACATGTGTGAAACCCATGACTCATAACTATGAGTCATGTGCGAAATACATTAACCACATGACCACAATCGTGCGTCCTGTCAAATATCAACCAATAACAATAAACCAATGACACGCTATTGCGTCGTCATGTCAAAACCTATGAGTCAACTGATCCCATAGCGTGAAAGATAACAAACCAATGACTAATAACTATTAGTCATGTGAAAGTCTGCCTTGCTTAGTCACCGTTTGTGACAATATCCCCCACTATCTCTCTTTTTTGGTCAGTAATGATTGTTGGTCTGCCAGATCTGGTGGCATCATGGGTGTTTCCAGCTCTTTCTTCAGCTCTTTTGACTGCTGATTGAATAGTTGCTTTTGAGATACCCAGTCCCTTAAAAATTTTATTTTACCCCATCTCTGTGTGTTTATATAAGGTATGAATTTCTTTATTCCTGTCTTCTCGGGCTCTTTTTGTATGTGGTGGAGACATGGTGGAGGGGGGTTGTTGTCGTGAAGTGGGGTAATAATGTTGTGCCGCAGGAGTATGAGGACTGTATGGACACGAGTGTACTCATTGCGAAGGAGCCAGATTGTAAGTTACAGAGAAGTTCATTAGCGGAGGAGGTAGAGTCAACTGGCAATGTCATACACTGTTTTTGCTAAGTTCCATTATGAGCTCAATTGTATTAAGTATTATTGGGGGGGGAGAAAAGCGTTAGGCTCATATGGGGTGTGGAAATAAGATTCGTGCATTGCACAAAATGGAACATAAGTGTTGGAATTCAGTAAAACAGTCCCAAGCAGGAACTAAGCCTCGAAGGATTTTAGATGCCTAATAGTTATTAGGCATTGGTTTATAGTCATTTACACAATGAGATTAGTTGACTTATAGGTTATGACATGATGGTGCAAGAGCATGTTATTGAATTATTGTTATTGGTTAGTAATTGACATAATTCACCATTCTAGTCATGTGGTAGATGTATCTTGCATAGGACGGATGTTTATGAGGGATGGGTTTCGCGGATATGACCCCTTCGGGTATATAGCTTGTTTATTGAGTTATGATTGGTTAATGCCTTCGTAGGGAGTGACTAATAGGAGTTAGCTGATTGGTTTCACACTCTGACAGACTTGAGGGATGAGATTGTGTGACTTATAGGTATAAGTCACTGGGGTTAGGGTTGTGGGAATGTTTGCCTATATAGGGCCACCCTCAGGGGCAATGTAGTTGGCCACGAAGGATCTCCTCAACACCTCCGGCGATTGAGATAGTTATACTATGAGAATTCATCATCGGCACCAACCATCCATGCAGTCCCAGAGAGCGTCACCACCCCCTTCTCCTATCTGACTTATCACGATCTTGGGCTTTGGCGTCCTTCTTTCATGGGGTCTCACGGTTAACCTCCCCTCCCTCCCTAGTCTGGTTCTTGCTTTCTAGCTTACCGCTTGTCCAGACGCCAACACCCTCTCGCTCATGTTACTGATGGCTGGCACTACAGTTCGCAGTAGGAGAAAGCTTTTCAACATGCTACGGTGGATTTCTCCATTCTCTTCTCTACCTTTAGACGCTGCCTAGTCAGATACGAACACAGTGACACTTAGTTTCTACTGTTATTGGGTTTACGCCTCCTCCTCCTCTTTTCGATCTTGTCCCGTTGCTCGGTTACACCTACCATCCACTCACTTGGCAGGAACCCTACTCCCCTCTCGCCTTTCCTGCGGCTTCTGCACAGTCGCAGCCCTCGGTTACAGTCAGTTGTCATATTGCACGGTGTTGGTGGCCGGTGTCAACACCTTGGGTTCTTGAGTAATATTTTTGCACAGTCACGCTGTTTGTTGTGGCCTCCGGCACTCCCATGGTTGCTTCCTTGATTGTCTGTACTTCGGGTTTCATTACTGGTTCTAACATATATTTCATATGTTTGTATCTACTACAAGCGTTTTCCTGTTGATTCCTCCCCATGTGTTTATTTGTATGTTTCTTTTCAACTGCCTAGTCGTAGTGGCATCTCGCATTTGATGTGGCACGTGTGCTGTTGGTCTCAGACTTGGGAGACTTTGGTTGATGGTTTTTACCCTGACACCAGGCGCTTTTTGCCTTGAGTTAAAGGTTGTTTCTTGCCAGAGCTAGCACTGCATGCATGTTATGTATCTTAAAAGAAATACCACTAATAAGAAAAAAAGACAAAAAAAAAACAAGAAAAAAAAAGAGCAATGTAGTTGGCCAAGCTACTGGCCTGCTGCCCCACCCCCCCTGCATTCCTCAAAAACTCATGCCCGGCCTTGCTTACGGGATAACACTTCACACCTTTCCCGCCTTCTCTCTCCTTTGGTTAACATCCCTTCTATCCCCCCTGTCAATCAGGAGTTCGCTGCTGCCATCTCTCCTGCCAACACCCCTGGCCCCTTGTGGCCCCCTTGCCCTTCCCACTCCAGCTGCCCTTCCCCCCCGCTTACTTTCTTGACAGAATCTTTTCCGCAACAGGAAACAACCTCCGATTAGACGCCAACCTTGTTCAAGAGCTTTCCCCACATACCAAGCCCACTATCACAGCGGGTGAAGGATCAACTCTCGGAATCCTGTGTGCCACCCCTCGCGCATTGTGGCCATCACGAGCCAGCTGGATATAGTCTCCAACCATCTCACGGAGATCCGCAAGGCAAAATGGTACCTGCGGACAAGTCTCCACAAACTTGCCTCCAAAGTGGCCAATGAAGTCACCACCTAGGACGACATCCGCTCCCTCCAGTTAGCCTTACGCGACCTGTGCCATCGGGTGTCAGCCCCGACCTCCACTACCTGCCTTGCGGCCCCTGCCCTCCCACCCCTGCGCATCCCTGCAGGAGGTCACTCGATCCCCCCTCCTACCCAGTGGCCCTCCTCCTCCAACCCAGTGCCCCAACCTACCCTCCTGAAATAGGCCAACCACCTTCACCCCTACTCGTGAAACTCTCGACCCCTCCATCCACTGCCCATTGTATGATACAAACCTCAAGAAAATGTTCGGCAACTCTGCAGTGTACGTCAAGGCCTTGCCCCACTCCTGGGCAGCGGAGCAATCCCGGGGTGGATAATATGACCGCGCATCCTTCACCCCTGCCACAATACACCGGGACTACAAGCACAAACCCACCACCACGAATGTACAAGTGGCTACCGCCAGCTGGAACTCGAGAAAGCAGAATCTAAGGCCGGCCTCGGCTCCTGACGTGGTGAGCGATGTGGACAAAGCCCTAATGACCTGTAGTCCCTTCCTTTAGCCTCAAGATACTTCTTCACCCCGGAACCGCACCTGCCACCCACGCTCTGTCTTCACACATAGCTGCCACCTTCACTGACATGGCGACTGCCACCCTCACTGAATTCTACTGCGTCCTCCACAAAGGTTTCATTGCAAAGGTCAACCACCATTGGGCAGTCTCCCTTAGCTGTACCAACACCAACACCCCCGCCGAGTCCTACGCTTCATATTTCCATGATCCCACCCGCCACCTCAACGTGTCCCTCCCTTCTGCGGATTAATGTCTAGCATGGATTTACCAGGGCGCCAACTGCTATCCACTTAGCAATTTACTCAATCCCAACCCACGTCCTCCATCTGACGACAACGAACTCCTCCAGTTCATCAGGCAATTTGTTTACAATGCGACAGAGATCACGAGTACTACTAGTAGCACAGCCAGGAACCTTAACAAGGACGAAGATCTTAGACGATCCATACAAGCGACTTCAGTGATCGTCTTTGTTAACACGAACAACAGTTTTGTCCTCCTCCCAGCCCTCATACTCTTCTGAAAATGCCTCCAGGTCGAAAGAATGACCCAGGCAACCCGCTACCCCCACTGTACCCACTGCAACCGCTTTGGACACGACGCTTCTTCATACACCCTGTAGCACCCCCCCTGCCCCTATTTTGTACTTAAGTTCATCATACTTGCGCCTCCCACCGGTACCAAAACCCCACCTGTCCAACGGGCGGCAAGGCCACATCAGCCAATATAATTCTTGGCGCCAGGTGTGCGCACTGCCTCTGGTCCATGTAGTGCACATAACGTCAAGCCTGAGCGCGAATCATGACGGAACGACTTAAGCCAACTATCACTAGGCGCAACTTGCATATCACGAAATCTTCAGGGTGCCACCTGGCACAACGCCATATCTCCAGTGCGTAACCGGGGCACCACCATTTTTGCCAGGCATATCAAGATAGGCAATCTTATCTTCAAGATTCACTCTGGAATCAGGTCAAGGGTTCCCTCTTTCCTTTCTGACCTAGGGCACCAGATACACTTATACAGTCAATTGGAATAGTCTGCTATTGAATTTGTAATACTACTAGTACTAAAGCTAAGATATCTAAATAGAGGCGCCCCCGCACACATCGCTTCCCCCTGGCTCCTCCAGGTATCCCTCCCTGTTACCCTCTCAGTTAGAGTGGTAACTTCATGGTTATTGACCGCGTAGGAATGGGCCTTATACCGGCCTGTAGCCGGGGTCAAGCCGAACACACTACCATAAACACAATTGGACCCCGTCTAGCGGTTGTGGAGTAATCTACAATCGAGAATGGTTCCACCACCTGTGTACCTTTACCGTAGAGAGTGACTTCATGGGCCTTTGTGAGACAGGGACAAACTCTATACCGTTACGTAGCGGGCGTCGTGCCCATCAATCCACCGCAAACCGAATTGGAATCCGTCATGCGGTTGTAGAGTCATCTGCCACCGAGTAAAGTTCCGCTAGCATGCTACCTAAGCCCTGCTCAAGAGCTGTCAGCGAAATCCTGGGTTTTGATGCCACAGAAACGTCCTTAGTACCGTTGCCTAGCTGGCGGCAAGCCCAATGACCTCCAGCAAATAGAATCTGCATCCGTCCAGCGGTTGTGAAGTAATCTGGTATCGAGTAAAGTTCTGCCAGCCTGTATACCTATAACTCCATGAATAATACTCAGGTAGGGATGGATCCTATACCAGTGGGTAGCTGGCATCGAGCCCTGCCTCATGCTGATGCTGGATTCAGAATCGGTCTTGATGTTTTGGTTGAGCCTTGAGGGTGGGCCTAGTGGTAAGGAGATTGTGAGGGGAGGGGAAAATCCGGAGTCAGGTTACGCCGCGTCAAAGGATAAGTCCTGAGGAACCACAACAATCAAATCTGCTTGAGACTGTCATCGCTATCACTCGCTTTCAGACTGGAGGGTGCTGGCATTATGATAGTTTGAAAGATAAAGTTCTGAAACTAGAACGGCGGAGTCTAAGTGTCTCCAGCCAGGCTGCAAAATTAAAATGAAGCATACAGCGGATTCCACACTAACCCAATCCTTTGTGCCAAGGGTATCCTCTTTTCAGTCAAGCAGGATGGCTGGAAAGCCAGAGAGGCTAATACTCAAGTGGTACTCTGGAAGTTGGATGAATGAGTAGTGAATCTGGAGGTACGATGGTGTTGTGAGCTGCGTCCAGAGGTATGGGAGGTAAGCCTGTGTAGCCACTAGCGGCCAGACGTCAGTCTGTATGGCAACCGTGCCTCCTGAAGTACCTGGTGTAAGCGAGAGTGGCAACACCGTATCAGGCACACCTAACTTCTAGGGTGCCAAGTTAGCCCACCTGGTATCATGACGCAACAGCAGAGGACCTGGCGCAAAGTAATTTTTTCCTGATGCAAGGCTATCCCCAACGGCTGCCCAACCTGTCCCCCTCACTGCCCTAACTGTGGTGATAACCTCAATCCCTTCCCCAGGGAATACAGGGCTAGGCCAATCCCTCCTCCTCGAACCAAGGCCCCCCCACCTCCCAACTACGAGGTATCTAAAGCCTCCTCCGCCCGGGCGGGGCCATCGATATCTCCGACGATTGCCGTCCGGTACACGCTAGTAGTCTCAAAGCTCCTGCCGCCTTTCCGTTCGACCTTAACAACCCCAGGCCCACCCCGCTGGGCGAAGAATTCCCTGCGGGCTCCGCTGCGCCCCAGCCAAGCCCCACCCCCCTGTCGTGCCTCCAGTAACTCCCACTAACCCCTGAGTTGTCCCAATAATCAACAAAGCCGACCACTCCGCTCCAAGCCATGGACTGGCTCTGGCCAACACCCTCAGCCTGCTTTAACACACTAGCCTGGGAACCTGGAATGTGTTTTTTTCCTCGTTTTCCTCTTTTCTGCAGGGCCCCTGCATTGATATTGTTTTGTCACAAGACCCGGTGTCAGCTAATGGCTTCCTTCGTTCCTTTGCAGCACTTCATTTTTTTGCCCCCCTACCTACAGGACTAAAGTTGTCAGTTATGTTTCCTCAAAACTTTTATCATCGTTTTCGTTATTAATTGCTTTTTCCCCAGAGAGCGAAGACTTGATGGCCCAAGAAGTCTCTACGCCCATGGGCTATTTTCAATTCTTGCTTTGCTCACTTCAGAATTGGCAATGCCTACGCCAGACCCTTCATCCCTCACCCTAGCTTGACTTCCGCAGATACTTCGCTTCTTGGCTTTGATTTTCCCTATTTAGTCCCAGGCAACTTGCATATTCACAATCCTACTGGCGACACTTGCCGGGTTCCCTCCTGAGTGAAAGAAAGCAAGACAGCCCCATACTTTGCTCGTGTCTCTGATTTAGGCTTCACCCTGCTCAACACGCCAGGGATTCACACCCTCTTCCCCTCCACCGGGAGCCACAGTCCCAGCGCCATAGCCCTCGTCTTTGCAAACTCCTATATGTTCCCTTCTGTCTGTGCATGAGACGCTTTCACGCTCCCCTTGACTGGCTCTGATAACGTCCCCATCCTGCTCTCCCAGCAACCCCCCACACCCTCATGCGATCGGCCTAAGCCACGATGTCATGATGCCGCCCGGCACAGGATAGCTAAAAACCACGAAGTCTGGCGGGTTCTCCCACGGCTTCAATACCCAGCTCCGGACCAACTAGACCTGTAGTTGTCCTCCGCCCTCAACACCCTCACTGAGATTTTCAAATCCTCCGCCGCAGCCTCACGCCCTTTCCCCAAGTCCTAACCCTAATGCCCCACCCTTCTCACCACCCTGCGCAAAGAATTCACCACAGCCACGCCCAAGGCCAAGAAATTCCCGACCCCCGAGGCCTGCTTACTATCAAGGCAGTCCAACAAGTGGTATTCAATGGCTATCACAAGAGCAAAGGCCACCTATTGGGCCAACTGTCGCAGCAAAACGTCTCTAGGGAACATCTGGACCGTCAAACATTAGGTCGTGCCCAGAAAAACCCCTAGGTTCCCCTCCCTCCCCGGAGCCAGATAACCCAAACAACTTGAACGAAGCCATCCTTGACCACCTCTTTCTCCCTGAGAACCCGTTAGTCTCGACAAGGCGCCTATCACCACACCACTGTGCCGACCTGTTCTGCAAGGAAGAAGTCAGCAACATCTATGCCAAATCCTCCCCTACGGCGGCCGAAGGCCTGGTGGCCATCCCGTACTCTGTTTCGAAGGGAGTCAATGCCATCAACCCCAGGATCCGCCTGGACCTTTTATCCCCATTGGTCCCCTTTGGGCATCACCCTTCCTCTCTTAAGCACGCTAATGGCATAGTCCTTTGCAAACCAGGGAAGGCAACCTCCAACTCACTAGCCCCATTCCCAATCATAGTCGTCCTCAAACCAATATCCAAAACCCTCGAACAGTTCATTACTGTGAGACTCTGTGCAATTGCCCGCTCCCGAGGTCCACCCCACCTCAATTAGTGTGGCTCCAGCCCAGCCCTCCGCATCTTGGACGCTTGCCCCTCCCTCACCCGCGAGGTCAGAACGCTCCAAAGACCCAAGCTCCAAGTATCCATGCTCCTTTTGGATATCAAGCCAGGCTTCAACAACGTAAACGCCTCCACCCTCAGGGCCGCTCTGCAGGCAAAAAAAGCCCACTCCTACCTGGTGGACTGGGTTCCCTCCTTTCTCTCAGAAAGATCCTGTACCCTGGTCTTCCATGGCTCCCCAACCTCCCTTCCATAGTCTCGGTGGGCACCCCCCAGGGCTCCCCAATTTCTCCTCTTGTCTTGCTACTCTACTTCTGCCTCCTACATCAGCAAAAATAATACTCTGCGCCAGGGGCGCCCCAGGGGTCTGCCGCACCTAGCGCACATAATGACAATTGCCAATCAGGACACAACGTCGGTCTGACGTTTTGTCCTGATTTTGCGTCACCTGACGTGCCGCGCCCTGATGCTATCCGGCCAGGGACCCTACGTTCTCTGCACCCGGCCTGCGCCTGCTCCTCTACTCTTGCGTCCTGAACACCTCTGATTCTCAGTTGCTGCACCAGGACGACGCCTGATGATCCGCAGCACCATCCTAATCACCACTGATCCTGGCGTGTTGTGTCCTGACGTCCCATTCTTCTCTTCCGTGCCTGGGCTTCACTCGTTCCAATGCCTCACATCAGGATCCCATGATCCTTAGCTCTCTCGTTATGGTATCTCCCTCCTTTGGCTTCTACCTCCATACACTCTCTGCCAGCGCACCATTATGCTGATTTCACCCTCTCTATGTGCTGTGTGTCTTGATCAAAGGTTGACTTTTTCTATTGTATCTGTACACTCCTACGTAATATCTATATGCCCTCATGATGCCTCCCAGATGCATGGGGAAACATCTCAAATCTACCTGACACAATCTTGAGCTTGCGCATGCTCTATCCTCTTCTTTCCGACGTCACCCCGTGACGTTTACCATATGATCGCCCAGGCGCCCCCGTGGCATGTCCCTTTTATTGATTCTACCACAAGTACTCTGAACGCGCACATTTTCCTTTACCTTCTCATATCAACACATCGCCGTCAAACAAAAAGTATTAATCAATTAGGCTACTCGACACATACGCACCATCTTCGACACCTCATTTCTTAATTACCCTTACCAACGCTTCCATTGCGCCTCTGTTCCACATCCCCCCACTCATTATCACTTGTCTTCTGTTGTGCGGGCTCTATTCCGTCAAGACTCAGTGAGAGGCGTCGCGATGGAGTAAGACTCACAGTCCTGTCCAACGATAGTTCCCTGGTCACCTTCCGTGAACCATCTGCCCTTGGCAGAGAAGAATCGAGAAATCCGAGAACCCAGGCAGCTGACGTCTGGAGGGAATCAAAAGACAAATAAGTGTCCTGTGAATCGTTTTGACTATCCTGCTGCCCCACTGGGGTCCCAATGCGCCGGCTACTTGGAGTTTGAATTCGGTAGGCGGGCCATTGCATAGCCTGGCTGGATGGTTGACACTGCAGCTCGGCGGCTACGACAACTGAATTACCGGGAGTTTGGTTTTAGTGCGCTAGCAGTCGCCTAGTCTGCCCGGATGTGTGTCTCTGCAGCTCACCGGCTACGACAATCCAATTAACGGGATATTGGTTTTAGTGCGCTGGCAGTCACGTAGTCTGGCTGAATGCCTGACTCTGCAGCTCAGCCGCTACCGCTGCCCAATCATCGGTATACCCTTTACGGCGGTCTTCGTTATGGAAATCATCGTGCCGTTGATACGCCCAAGAAAATCGGGTTTGACAATCCCACGCATTTTCCTGGCTCTGAAGTACCTACCCCATATGGCCTCTGGAATTTGGGGCACCCCGACTCGAAATGCCAATTTCTGGGCAGAGTGTAATACCTGTTAGTTATTGGAAGAAAGTGGTCCAACTAGGGCGCACCAACCTAATATCCGTTTGGGAGCACATTAATCTACACTTTTCCAACAGGAAGTCCAGCCTGCGAGCAATCGCCATCGGATCTTCCCGGAGATGGTATAATTTTCCGATCTCATCTTTAAGGTGGGAAACAAACTGGGATCATACCCCACAGTCTCTATTGCGTATATTTCAAAATTAGTACTATACCAGGATGCAGGGGGGCGTCATCCCTGTGTATCTGTGTCCACTTACTATCTTTATATTATCCTCCGAGGCTTCAAATTTTCCTGCATCAGCTATATAATCGAACACCCTAAGCCAAGCACTGTGTACCTCAGACATCAAAGTAATTAGGCCTCAGATTTGGTCAACAAAGATGGTGTACCCAAGAATGAGCGCTTCAGCCCGCATTACTACAGCCACCACTAGTCCTCTCCCTGTATTTCGCCATCACTTGGTACCCAGCCAGATGTCCACAGAGTGTGGCATAGTCGATTTGCCGGCTGGACTCTAACTTCTCACTCCTGATATAGTGGCACCGTCAGTGGCCAGTGGGGATCAATATCGGGCTACACTGAATGATGGGAGAACTGGCGGAGTATATACTCTACCGGGTCTTATAGGTCCTCGAGCTCCTGGCGTCCGCCTAGCGAGTACTGCCTCCTATGATCCGGAGGTGGTCGAAACTCCCCCCGTCGATATCCGATTGTTTGTTTGTTTGTGCGCTCTTCCTGACTCGTAACGCAGCCTTGCTCCAGTACCATCTGGAATATCATCATCTTCTGCGGCTGGCACAGTGTCCGATTCAGTCTGATCTGATCCGTAAGAGTCGTTATACTCATCACTGCTATTATCGCCAGAACCAACTGTTTCGGTTGGTACTTGTGAGTCAGGTTCCGTCTCAATATGGGTATACGTCGTCCTCCGTATCGTCCTTCTCCGGAGACGCTAGGGTGGACTTTCCAGTGCTCAGGTTGCGTTCGGTGGTGTAGGGCGCACATGTTATGGCTACTTGTTCGGCAGTGTGCTCCGCGAGCTGCCGGATAGCTTTTCTTGCGTTCCTGACCTCGATCCCACTAATCTTATACCAACGGGTACAATTTGGCATCTATGTCCATTCAGCTTTCATACTTGCAGGGTTGGCTGGCTATGTGAATTGGCTTGCAGTTGTCGATACATGGTGGGATGCTGAACAGTGGATCAACATATGGCAAAATAGAAATTAGGAAATAGAATCATGGAATGTATCTTTCGTATCGCGAAGATGAGGAATCTGGGGTTAAGTTCAATGAACGAGTGAGGTCCTATAGGCTAGGCCTTAGCTGGGTGGTTGGGCGAATCACACACTATCACTCGGTAATGATGGAAAATATTCACCTGTAAAATGGGTTTTTATGCCTTTTCAACATGATGATCATGATCTCGATGTCCTCAGGTATCATGGTCGTCCCGACTCCAGTTGAAAAGGTTCGGCCAGATGGGCGTCGAGAATTTACCAGGCTAAGCAAAATCTAGCCAGAACGAGTATCGGTTAGCGACACTAATTCTAGCAAGACACTCGCCACGCCTAAAGCAGATTAGAATTATCAAACCTTATCTCCTAACGTCAAATCAACAGCACTGAATGTCTGGAATTCTGTATTCACGCCATGCTCTGTACGTCCTCAGGTATCATGGTCGTCCCGATTCCGGTTGAAAAGGTTCGATGAAATGGGCGTCGCTAAGGTCGGAGGCTAAGCAAAATCTAGCCACAACCAGTATCCGTTAGTGACAGTAATTCTAGCAAGACACTCGCCACGCCTAAAGCAGATTGGGAGTATCGAACCTCATCTCCTAACATTGAATCAACACCACTAAAGTCTACAATTCTGTATTCACACCATGCGCTCATGTGTTCGACTAGTTTAGTCCGCCGACACCAGCCCAGTTAAGGACAGAATGCGCGACGTGCTTGATCCAGGGAGAAACAATTTCTATCTTAATGCAAGGAGGTGTAAGAACTAGCAATGCAGGTTACAAGAAGTTGAAGCAAGGGCGCTCAATGATATATTTACTATCAGATACTAGCTAACGAACCAGAAACTAAGAATTCTGACTAAAGCGAAATAAGATCTAGGGAAATAAGAAAAAAAAAAGAAAAAGGTACCTGAGAAACTAGGAAATCCCAAATTAATTTTGTCCCGCCCCGGGTCTTTTTGAACGGCGTGGTTGGGGCGATAGCGATTTGGTTTTGTTTGGGGCATTACTCAAACTGGACTTTGAAGAAGTCCAGGGCGCCAGTGGTGTCACAGGGGCTGCTGGTTCTGTCCGGGCTGGGAGCGTGGTGGGCGGCTCTTCAGTTGTGCGAGCTGCTTGTTCTGTCGCTCTCAGTGAGGTTGTATGAACCTGCTCATCAATCGGAGCAACAGTGGGGGAGGCTGGACGTTTCTTGCGGATTACGGGCAGGCTGGTAGGAGGGCTGTCCTGGGCACCATCATGTTCTGAACGCAGCACGACTGCAGGAGCAATTGGGCGAGCCCCCTGTGCTCTCTCTCTCAGTAAAGTTGTGTGAACCTGCGCATCAAGCTGAACAACGGCGGGGGAGACTGGTCGTTTGTCGCGGAATCTGTGTAGGCTAGAAGGAGGGGTGTCCTGGGCCCCATTAAGGTCCAAACGCAGCACAGCTGCGAGCCAGGTATCTGTAATGTAGTCTGCCATCCAGGGAATTTCCCGTAGAACCTTCCGGACGTCTGGGAGTTTCGTTTGTGTAGATGGCGCAAAAGCCCTAGAGGCCGACTCCCCCGAGAGTGGTGCGAACAGATTATCACCCGGGCTGTCCTCTATTGCTGGGGGGGTAGCCCTCTGTCCTGTCGAGGGGCGCGGGGCTCCCAATTCCTCGTCCTACGTCGTCAATTAGCGATCATGTTTTGATCTTCATGTTATCGTTAGGCGTCGATACTTAGGTCATCTAAAACAATCACCTCCCGTCAGGAGGCGCCTGCGGTGCCCCTTCCCTTTCGGCCAATAGCCATTTGTGCCGTTGCTCCTGCTGCTGCTCCTCATCCTCATCCTCATCCTCCTCCGCATCCGCTTGCATGATCCCCACGGCATCTTCCCAAACGTTGCGATTGAGAAATGGGTATCTCCCTTTGACAGGCTCAGCCATGGGGCCTCTATCCTCTCTATTCTTCTGATGTGACTTGACGACCAAGAGAACAAGGGAATCTTGGCCAAGGTTTGTAAGGAGCCACGCTAGAATGTCATTATTGCTATGGAGAAAGATGAGCTGTCGCAGGGGGAGAGGTTTTGCGGAGTCCTGACGTAGCCTGACGGCACCCACACCAGTCTCCGCGATCAGATATTGTGGGCATCCGATTTACTCCTCCACCCGCTGGCCTCTGACCACCCCGACAATATTTTTCATGCACGGTCTTGTCAACACACCCCCTGCGATTCCACGGTCCGAGTGGCTAGCACACCTGGGATGGTCGAGGAACGCATGTCCCGCCTCTCAGGCTCCCGTCCGGCAAACAATATGGATTCTTACTGCCCGTGGGCAATCAGTTGACGAGTCAGACTCTGTCAAAAGAAGCTCGTATAAGGCTCACGGGAGATAAATGGCAATAATTACTGACTCAGAGGTTTCACGACGTCTCAACCACCGGGGCGTTCTGCGATTCGACGCAGGTTAGAGGTGTGGAGTTTCCTAGCCAAATCTTTAACTAGCATCCTCAGGTGACGGTTGAGTTCGACAACATCATCTGCGTGGTGCTCTTTTGTTAATGTGGGTGATGCGATCTTTCATGGGCGGAAGGGTGCGAGCCAATACAGTGATTGTTTCCACTTGGGCGTCTGGCAAGTGGCCGGGGTCAAGGTTGTGGGCTGTCATATTGGCCTTGAGCTGCTCACGCCAATTGAAGTAAGCACCAGATGTGACGCCGGGATCGAACAACCCCGACCACGATTTAGCGTCTGGAATGTCGCCATACACCTTCCTAATTTGTGCTCAATTGTTACTGTGACAGATTCTGATACCGGGGTGGGGGTTTTGTTTGACCTACCCAGTGCCTGCGCCTTCCACGGCGGGTCCAAGTGCGCGTGATCCACCCAGTTTCTGTTTACAAAACGATCGTTGTGAGCGCTATATCCTGCAATGCGAATCTGGTGCTTTCCGTGATTAGTTACACTCTCCCCTCAGCCGGGCGACGGGCGACTATCCGGAGCAGAGTCTTTGTTCGTTGGCCACTCTCAGAGTGAATCTTCTGGAGGTGTGCAGTGGGGCATCCAAGGCGAATGGAAACATTAAAATTGAGCACGAATATATAGCCGGTGTTTACTTACTTTCCTTTCTCTAACTGCTGTTTTTGTGAGCTCGGAGGTACCATGGGGACGTGTGCGATGTTTAGATTGAATAGAACTCAATGAAAAAGATGAGAAAAATCATTGATAGGTCAACTAAGAGTCGAGGATCTTGGAGAGAGGTTGACGTAGGTAGGTCGGAATCTTGCGCCAGACGTGGGGAGAAGAGCGAAGAGGAATCTATGGAGAGTGGGAATGCGAAAGTGGGAGGAAGGGTCGGAGGGGTCCTTATATACGCCTCATCGATGCCATATATATATTACCTGACCATTAGCCCTAGGGGGGGTGTACCGTACGAGCAAAGAACGCGAAGTAGTGTGTGTTAGGACAACTCCGTCGCACACAGAAGTGAATACTGGTCTCGCGGGCCAGATAAACTAGCCACATAGCAGATCCACAAATTGTGATGGATAAAGATATAGAACATGTACAATCCAATGATATTGAACAGTTCTGAGTCTTAGCGATTTCCACCGCATATGATCAAATAAGGTTTTAACCCTCACAAGGATATAGATGACAAGAGACGTAAGGGACGCGACGTCTCTTGGTGTCTGCCAGGGCACCATCGACTTCACTGGAATTTTTAATCCATCAAGCGCAAGACCACAGATCAGCGAAGTCAGACGAACGTGAACTGATCAGATGGAGATCGTCAGGCAGGCCGGCGGGCAGGCCATAAGAAATATATTCGACACTTCTAAGAACTCTAATGCTAAACAATATCACTAATACACTATACCTATAGGCAGACTCAACGAAGAATAGACGCGGCGTAAAATCAAAGTCTCATGGGCTCGAACGGGATCTCTTGGGCTTACGCTCGGGACCATCCTCGTCATCGGAGGAAGTACTCCACTTCCGTACGTCCTCGCTTGCCAAAACTTCCCTAGCCATGGAAGCCAAACAAAATATCTTCAACTTACACATTTCACAAGTTTCGTTGTCGAACAGACCCCTGCGCTTCTGGCTTATGTCGCGTCCAGCAGGATGCTGTCCCAGTTCTGCCGAGTGTGGTATATTCAACCGGCTCGACGATTGGAGAGCGAGGGGGATATGTTTCATGCGGGATTCCCTTCTCCCTCCACCGGCGGATGATGACATTCCAACCCTACTCTCGCGTCGATTCCCGGCACCAGAGACATCTAATAACACGCGTGATAATGCTACAAGTAAAGCGTCAGAGTCATCTCCCTCGGGTGGTTCGATTCCTTCATTAGCAGGCCCGCGATTAGCTCTAGGCTCCGGTCGTCTGCCCTTTGGATTAAATGAACCTCCAGGCAATTGGTCTTGTGCTATCGCTTCATTCGCCCAATTGGTCACAGCACTTGGTACAAAGTAGTTGTGCTCCGTAAACGCGGGTGTGAGTTCCCTACTTACATTATGTGGACGACAACAATAGATTAACAGATCAAGCGGGTGTTCAAGAACTGGATTCGACAAGAGCCAGGGCCTTACTGCTTCATCGTCATCGATGAAGACATAATTGATCCACGAGAGCAGTGTGTTGGGATAGTCTCGCGGGAGTCGGTGTCCTTCGCCTGTAGCGCCAAGTATGTACGGAATCGTCTCATGTCTTATGGATCTCGTCATCCTCGCTGACACTTCATGGATATTGTTACAATCCTCTCGTCTCCGGATGATACTTGCAGCAGGTAACTGATAGTTTCCTAACGATCACTTCTGGTTAGCCTAATAGGTGTTGCGATAGCTAAGTCCGTTGACTCCTATCTAGCAACGTCGATCGCTAGGCTCATATACGACAATTGTGTCTTGATTCCCGAAAGCGTGATAGATAAAGATCTGTGTATTGCAAGTATAGTATATGAAAGAACTTAGATGGTTGCGTGAAGAACCCAAATCCCATGTTTTTTTTGTTTTTTTTTCTTTTTTTATTTATCATGCGTTCATTGTTCTTAGGTACAAGAAGCTTCGTGCAGCGCTAGCTATGGAAAGAACAAAACCTATAAATCAAAACAAAAAAAAAAAGAAACCTCTTTTCTCGTCCTCCGCGGTAGCTGAAAGTACTCCGGGGCCAAAACCATTTGCCCGATCATCCCTTCTGGATAAATATAAATGGAAAAAATAAACATACAAGTGTAAAACTACTTCTCGTACTTTTTGAAAGAAAAGTTACAATTTAAAGGATGCGCACCACAACTGGTCCCACTAGAAAAAGTACAAAAATCCTCCTTCGCGGGGAGCACACTATGGGTCTGGGGGGGTTGACGGGGGAGGGGGTGGGGTTACTGGGGAGCCATGTCCGGGGGGAAGCCGGTCTTCGTGTCTGTGATGTGGTCGCCTAAGGCTCGTACAAGGAGTGGATTCGTCCATAGGTCGGCGTCAGGCTCGAGAGAAGATACGTCCTTCAGTAGGAGGTCTCGAGCTCTGGTTCGGGCGGGACAGGTGAGGATTGCATGCGTGACGGACTCTGGTTCTGTTCCGCATCGGGGGCATGTCGGGTCTGGGTTCTTGTCGAACCATGAGGTGTGTGCGGCTAGATACCTCTTCGCCGCTCGCATTGGATGTATTCTTCCGGCCACAAACTTCCCTAGTCCCATGAAGGGGTGTGGGGCAAGAGAGGAGGGAAAGTCATAGTACGGGGGAGTGGGGGCATCAATGACCCAGTCTTGGAGGAGCATCTTTCTGCCACGGGTGCGAAGGGCTTGGTAGGTTTTTACCATGAGCTCGGAGGGGGGGATATTCGCCCCAGGGGGGGGAGGGGCGTGTAGGACAAGTGGGAGGCGTGTGAGGCCTTCTCATAGAGGCAGAGTGTGGTGCGCGAGGGCGTCGACCGGGATGTGTTTCGTTATGGGTGGCGAGGGAATCTTTGTTTTCCAGCTCAGGGGGAGGTGAACGGAGGAGAGTCCTACCGTCAGGTGCCCGGACGAGTCCTTGGCTCTCAAGGAGGAAAGTGAGGGGAAGGAAAGCGGGAGCCTTGCTGAGGCTGGATTGACGTACAGAGGGGCGCAGGCCACTCTAAGGGCGGCCAGGCGTCTCCTGTACCTGCAATAGGAGACGATCGGGGGGGACAGGCCTCGCGGGAGAGTATGGAGGTGGGCGTGGAGAAGAAGTTTTTGTTGTCCATTGCGGGACTCTGTGCCAGAAGCTGTCCATGCTTCTGAGCGCGGAGGAGTTGGGCGTCAGGAGGTCGGCCCCATACGTGAGTATGGGGAGGAGGGGGCCGTTGGCAATACGGTGGCATAGGAAGGGTTTAACGCCAACACCTGGGGAGGATAGGCGCTTGACGAAGGAAAAAATAGCTTGTGCTCAGGATAGTCTGTGTCTGAAGTGGTGGGTGGTGTTGAGGGCAGGGGTGAACCAGTATCTTAGCCACCTCACGACCTTGGAGAGTTGGAAGAGGTGGCCCTCAAGTTCGATAGAGGCCATTCAGGGGGGGGACATTTGGCTTGGGGTTCGCCAATGGCTGAGTTCGGTTTTTGGGACCGAGAAGGACACGCCTATGTCCCGGCCCCTTGCGGCGACTGTGTCGAAAAGTCTCTGCAGTCTGCGGATGTTGCCTCTGTGGGAAGGAGAAGCTACGGTGATCGAGAGGTCGTCGACGTAAGAGACCATAAGTCCTTTGGGGATCGACATGTGTAGGGGAGAAACATATAGAAGAAAAAGCAGGGGGGAGATTGGAGACCCTTGGGGGGTGCCTACTGAGACCGGTGAGGAGAGGTTGGGGGATCCTTGGAACACCAGGGTGAAAGTCCTTTCTGACAGGAAGGAGGAGACCCAGTCGACCATGTAGGGGGGTATGTGGAGGGCTAGAAGCCTAGCTCGGAGGGTGGAGGCGTTGACATTGTCGAAGCCGGCTTTGATGTCGAGGAAGAGGGTAGAGACCTTCAACCTGGGTCTCTGGAGGGTTCTAATTTCGTGCATGAGGGTGAGGCAGGCGACGGAGGAGCAGAGTCCCGGTAGCGAGCCGCATTGGTTCTGGTGGAGTAGGCCCTTGGATCGGGCGGTGGCAGCCGATCTGACCGTCATTACTCCTTCAAGGATTTTTGAGATGGTTTTGAGGAGGACCATGATTCGGAAGGAGGCGGGAGAGTCATAGGAGGCCTTTCCAGGCTTGTTGAGGACTACCCCGTTCGCGGTTTTTCATAAGGGGGGGTGGTAACCAAATGCCACCAAGGGGGAGAGGAGTTCGAGGATGATTGTGGGGTTGACGAGGTTTACTTTTTTCCATACGGAGTAGGGAACCCCGTCGTGCCAGGGGCCGAGGAGGGGGAGGACTTGGAAAGGGCGAGTTTGATTTCCTCAGGTGTGAGATGGGGGGCTGAGGGGTTTTTCTTAAGTCGGCCCCTGCTGGGCAGGGGGTCTTTAGGAGGGAAGAACTGGTCCAGTAGCGCCTTGTTAATCGCTACCGGGCCCGAGGCGTCGGGAAGGGAGCGAAATCTAGGGGTCTTTCTCAGGGCGACTAGTTGCTTGGCCGTCTAGATCTTGTTTGGGGAGGTCTTTGCGAGAAAGTCAGCCCATTATGAGGCTTTCGCCCTCTTGATGCTTTTGAAGTAACCAAGCTTGGACTGTCTCGCGATGGTGTAGGAGTCGGGGGTCTGGAGTTTCTTGGCCCTTCGTGTGGCCTTTGTGTACTCTTTCCGAAGGGAGGTCAGGACAGGGGTCCACCAAGCTTTAGACCTTGGGGAGGGGCGAGAGCGGGGTGCGGTAGCTTCTATCGTCGCCGTGAGCGTGGAGAGGGCCGAGGAGAACCATTGTGCTAGTTGATTAGGAGAGGGAGTATCCGGGGGGGGAGGGACTTGCCATTCTTTGAGTCTGTCGGTAAGGCTAGGCCAGTCAACCTCCTGCCAGCGTGGTTTAGGTTTGTCGTTATGGCGGGACGGGGGGCGTAGGGAGATCAAGATCGGCGTGTGGTCGGATCCTGGAGAGGGTAGGGTGGACGAGTCCCATGAGCGGAAAGCAGGAAAGATAATCGGGATGGCAAACGCCAGGTCGATGGTACTTGGCCTGTGAGTTCCTGTGAAATGGGAATCGGGTATAGATTCCTGGGGTGTTAAGAAGGGTGTAGCCTAAGTCTGTGGCTCGGTCCAAGAATGGGGCGGACTCCCTCTCTGCTTTCGAGGAGAGGAGCCTGGAGGGGTCGGATGCTGCGTTGTCGATATTGCAGTCGCCGGCGACCAGGTAGGGGAAGTCAAAAGATGGGAGGGCTCTCTCGGGGGAGACGGAGTGGGGAGCTGGAGGGAGTGGTCTGGCATAGGAGTTGCCCATTCTGAATCGGGGGAATTCCAGGCCGAAGCAGCCTTTGGGGGTGTACACGTCAAGTGCCATGAAGTCGTCTGACTCTGGAGGAAAGAATGGTAGTACTGCAAATTGCGCTAAAAAAATTAAGGATACATAGCAGGCCACCCTGGGCCTAGCAACGGGGGGAGCAAAAGATTTAAAACCATGAAAGCTAGGAAGAAAACCCTTGGAGGAGGGGGGATCTTGCAAGAGAACAATATCAGCATGGGAATGGCCCTCCGTGAGGGAGGAAAATAAGGAAAGAAACACATCCCAGCTACCCAAGCTGTTGTGTTGAATGAGGGTGAGGTCAGTTGCCGGGGCCAGCCCTAGACGTAGAGGGGAGCGGGGTTTGTCAATGATTTCCGGGACGAGCCCGAGG
>Ga0307507_10004315_pt1 | contig 25496 bp, 33 predicted proteins | sample 7_EM_MG_FD_207223 | JGI IMG/M metagenome (GOLD analysis project Ga0307507, IMG submission 207223) | Populus trichocarpa ectomycorrhiza microbial communities from riparian zone in the Pacific Northwest, United States - 7_EM | ecosystem: Host-associated > Plants > Roots > Unclassified | place...
GCATACGGCTCTGAGCGCGGAAGCATCCTGTTAGACGTTGGTGGTCGCATACGGGCACACCACGAAGGCTCATCTTCACCTAACCCGAATCGTCACCGTTCAAGACGACCACGCCTGCCAAATTCTGTGGGTATTCTTTCCCCATTGCCTTCTGCAACTTTGTCAGAACCACCCCCACCTCTGACGCCGCCACCACCCATTACGCCCATCGACGAGGTTGATGACGACCCATCGGCGCCTTTGTTGCCCAGTAGGAATACTACGGCCGTTGCACCCCGATCAGCGTCTCCAACATCGGCATTATCTACGTCTTCAGCAGGTGCGCGCAACCCATTTACCAATCACCGACATCAACGATCCATAACTCATTTCGCAAATAATAATCCCTCAGTTTCTGGGGTTGGTGGTCGACACCCGACGTCGTCGGAGTTGACGGTACACCTGCTTCCTCCTGATTCGCCACTCAGCCCTACTTTGAACCCCCCCACTCCTGGGCAACTCGATATACACCTCCGGGCCCTCTCTTCGGGACATAGGAGAACTGGAAGTTCTGTGTCCAGTAACACCGGCCTTGACGATGACGACAGTGACGATGACAGTCTAACCCCAACGGCGTCGCCCGTGGTGACTCCTACGATGACCGATAGACTTTTACCACCAACCAGTCCCTTGACAAGAAGGGATCCGCCTGCTTACTCGCCTTTGGATGCCTATACCTATGCAGACGGCGTACACATCGACCTGCCTGCGGACGTGATTGCGGCTGCTTTAGAAGGAGGGAGTGTTCCACAAGAAGCTGTGGGTCAGTCAAGTAGTACGAGGCCTCCTTCGGAAAGGCGGCGATCTCATCGAAGACGGTGATATTCAAAAGCAATTTATTGGGGGATTTTTCTCTATTCCCGTTGTATTCTCCTGTATTAAATTTCTTACGTATTAATGAAGCATTTGTGGTGAGTCCATCCTTGACTTGTTGAGCCAGAATGCTCTTAGCGAACTGATGTAGTGATTTCCTGAACAGATCTTGCTCGGATCTTTCTACTCCATTATTGTACTTTTACGCCAGACTAGCTTACTAGATCTCTCTGCATGAACATGGTAGCTTTGAGTTTTGGGTCCAACCGTATTATTTTAATGTCACGCGTGACATCTCCTTGGCATTGGCATTCAGGAAGTTGGCGCCCTCGAATTCGTGGGCAAACCGATGGCGTTCGAAGTAACTTGGGCCTTGGATATTTCGATCATTTCTGGAGACCCCTTGAATTGAATGAATACTGGTGAATTTGGAAGATGATGCGAAACGGTGTGCCAGGACCACCACGCCAATGAGAAGTTGGAACAGGTTAAGGCTGATCTCCCCGTCTCATCTATTCAGGCTACTCCCGAAAACTGGCCAATCTAGCGGCATGAAGTGGGACTTCTTAATGATATGCTTCGCGAATGCAAGAAGGACTGTCATATATCATGGTGCACTGTTCGACGTTTCCTGGGCACCTTCTGATATTCTCGCCTGGGAGGACTTTCAGCTCAGCTCAGGGAGGGTACTACAAACTCACCTCATACCGGACACCGTGCAAGTGTTCCATTTGCCAGCCTGAATTGAGGCTCCCTCTCCTTGAACATCGGTCTCTCCGCGGTGGTGGGACAGCTTGCTTCGGTCGTACTGGTGCCGTATATACCACCATACCACCAGAGACCTCTTTGACCAAGCCCTTGCGTACCCCTGACTGAGAAACCCATCGCGGCTGCTTCCCCTTTTCAGACGCGCTGGTGTCTTTTTGAGACTCGGTCGATAGTGGAATCATGCTCCCTTCAGTGTCCCTTGCTAAACTTGCAACAGGTAGGGGCAACGAGGACGACAATTTCCGCTTTCCGATGCCGAACTGAGACCTTTTTCTTGGGGACTTTGACGCTGGCGTTTCGGGTTCGTTCACTTCCCGCTCCTTGGCTTGCACTGCCCTCTGCCTGGCTACATAAAGCCAGAGAGCACAAGCCAGCAGCGCCAAAACTGCCACTATCGTGATGCCCATGTAGCCATACGGTCCTGATCGCGGGAGATAAGGATCATCTGTGCTGGATGGTGTGCTCGTATCATAAGCGCAGGGAGCATGGCCGGAACAAGAATCTGTAGTTGGGTCTGATCTGGGGATCAGCATGGCGTGGATGGCGGCGACGATGGGCTTGAGAAGGCGAGGAAAGACCATGAGCCGGTTTCCTGAACGTTATTATACCTGCCTACCACTTCTTTGTACAATCGATCTAACCGCTTTCGTATAAGCACCATCAGTTGCAAGGCAGCCGACGGAATTTATTGCCTTGATCATCTAATTTTACGAAGAATGTCTCTCAAGTGGAGCACACGCAGTGCTTCTCTTCGGAGTCGGCTACATCTTGCATTTTCGGTTTCGCATTATTCGCACCTCTTATACATTCATTCATACTACGGTTCTAATCGCTTGGGATCTCTAGGGAAGAGGGATGCTCGACGAATGTTGTTCAGCTTCAAGAACAACATCAATACACGTTCTAACCCTATTCCGCCACCACCATGAGGGGGACATCCCATGCGAAACCCATCAACGTAAGGTTTCATAGTCTCGGGATCGACCCCTTTGCTGAGCATTTTCTCGCAAAGTAACTTGGGATCGTGAATTCGCTGAGCTCCTGAGAGTATTTCTTCTCCACGCATGAAAAAGTCATATGAATTGGAGAGCGTCTAAGGATCATCCGTCAGGGTCCGTCAAATCTACGAGACGTTCATGAGTACCCACCTCATCTTTTAGATCAGGCATTGTGTAGAATGGGCGCAGGGCCATGGGAAATTTATCGATAATGTAATAATCAGTGTCATATTTCTCTTTGATAAGCCTTCCGAGTCGTTTTTCATTCTCCGTGCTGGAGGTCAGGCAGTCAGGTCAACGATCGCGTAACAATGACGTTGCAATTACCTGAAGTCATCAAGTTCTTCCTTCTTCACACCATCCTCGACCAAAATTGCAACGGCTTCATTGAATGTGAGCCTCAACGTACCCTCTGGTCCTTCCCTCCATTTAAAGTCATCAGCTGGGAACTGTTTTTGAACAGTCTCAATCTCCTTCTTATACTTGTTGCGTAATCCACTGAAAATATGTTTTAGCATCCCGTCTAACATTTCCATGACTTCGTGGTAGTGTTCTTCAATCGTCATTTCTAGATCGAGACCGATGAATTCTGTCATGTGTCGATGTGTGTTGGCATCTTCTGCACGGAAAACAGGACCAATCTCGTACACCCGTTCGAAATCAGCTGCAATAGCCATCTGCTTTGCGAGCTGAGGTGACTGAGCCAGGTAAGCATTGCCTTTGACGAAGATCAGCAGGAGTTGTAATTCAATCACTCATCGCACACCTTTGAAGTAGCCAACTTTGAAGACGGATGCACCAGACTCGGTTGAAGTTCCCTGCAATTTGGGGCTGTGGATTTCAATAAAACCGTGTTGGTTAAGATACTCGCGGAAGAGATCGCCAATGGCACTTTGGAGTTTAAATACGGCCTGATTAGTTTGCGTCTGTGGTAACAGTTCATCACTTGGCGCAACGAAACATCCGAAAAGTGATACTCACTCGGAGTTCGACGACACGGTTGTTGAGACGTGTGTCGAGAAGCACTCGCTTGTATTTGACTCCAGCAGAATCAGACTCGGTTTCCGGACGGTTGGCATCCTCTACCGTAAAAGGGAGGCGGGACTCGAGTCCAGCTATCAGGTGGAGCTGTGAAAGTATTAAGAAAAGGCGTAGAAAATGAGGCCATTATAGGCACCTGTGAAATATGAACTTCTACGTTAGATATGGTCGTACTCTTGATGGGGTCTTGCACTTCTTGAGCAATTCCTTCGACAAGGACGACACTTTCAACAGCTAAGCTTGTAGCCCACTTGACCATCTGCTTTGAAACTTTGTCTGAAGTAACGATCAGAAGACCCTGGACCGTGTCTGTCATTTGACGCAGGTTGAGGAAGGCCATTTTACTTCCTTGGCCGCGAGTCGCTTGGACTCTGGCACGGAACAGAACAGGTTCGCCGATACGGTTAGGAAAGGTCGCAATGGAGTCCCTCTGACGTCTAGGACGAGACTGCGATTGGTTTAATGGCAAGGATCCATAGAACTGAATGGCATAATCCTGAAACACACAGTCGGTCGAAGGAAGTGATCAACAAAGATTAAACGTACATTTTCTGCACTAGGTTGATCTTTTGGCTGCTCCTGCTGTTGTGCAGCCCTTTCCGACTTCATCTTTTCTTTCTTAGCGGCTTTCGCAGCTTTTTTGACAGCACTCTTGGTGGGACCCTCGACATCAGGGGATCTGAGCTAGCATGTGAACACATAGGGATCGTATCCATCCAAAACTCACATGTCCTTGGCTGGCACTGCTGGAAGGTGAGTATCAGCCATTGTCTATGAAGTGACTTGAGTAAGTCTATAAGTAAAAATCAAAAAAAGACTTACGAATCTCAGTCTGACTACGGGAGATTAGAAAAAAGTGACCCGAAAAGTGTTATCTAGTCAGCGGCTATGTCCGGCCGAGTCCGGCTCACAACCTTTTCTACTTCCGATCCTCTTATTGAACATGTTCTCTACTCTCGGTCGTCGTTCCCTGGCAGCGGGTCGACAAACGGTCCGTTGCGTGTCTGTATGGTCCACTGTTCCTGCTGGTCCTCCGGACCCTATCTTGGGTATGTCAATGACCATGAACGAACTTATATTGCTCTGCTTTTCTTCGCTGCATTTTTACCTTGTCTTATCGAGTTCTCAATGTACTGAACAGGGGTCACTGAGGCCTTTAATGCGGATAGGGATCCTCGCAAGATCAACTTGGGAGTGGGGGCTTACAGAGACGAACGGGGCAAAGCGTACGTCTTGCCTAGTGTTAAGAAGGTTGGCTCGGCAACGCACTTTTTAGTTTCCTGTTAAATATGTCCAATTATAGGCAGAAGAAATTGTCCGAGCCTCCAACCTCGACAAAGAGTACCTTCCGATTACTGGTCTCCCTGAATTCGCGAAAAATGCTGCTGTACTGGCTTACGGTGCAGGAAGTGACCTCATAAGGAATGGTGTTGTCAGTTCACTATTTCCCCATTGGTTTTTCCGTTATTCATTTTCTTTCAGCTATCGGTTACCCAGTCCATCTCCGGCACGGGGGCACTCCGTATTGGTGCTGCATTCATGGCTCGTCATTATTCCCATTCGAAGATAATTTATGTCCCCACACCTACTTGGGGCAACCACATTCCAGTGTTCCGTGATTCTGGTCTTGAAGTTAAATACTACCGCTACTTCAATAAGGATACCGTTGGATTAGATTTCGAGGGCCTCAAAGCCGATTTGAAGGTATGAGATTCGAAAGTCGTCTACTATTATCCATTTAATTCTCATTTTACAGGCTGCCCCTGAGCGATCCATGGTGTTACTTCATGCATGCGCTCACAACCCCACTGGTGTTGATCCTACTGAAGCTCAATGGAGAGAAATTTCCAATGTCGTAAAGGAGAAGAAGTTGTTCCCTTTCTTTGATATGGCATACCAAGGCTTTGCCTCCGGCTCTACCGCCAAGGATGCATTTGCGCTCCGTCACTTTGTGTCACAGGGTCATCAAGTCGCACTTTGCCAGTCCTTCGCCAAGAACATGGGCCTCTATGGAGAGCGTGTGGGGGCCTTTTCCTTGACTACAACGAGCCCCCAGGAAAAAGCGCGTGTTGACAGTCAACTCAAGATCATTATCCGTCCCATGTATTCCAACCCACCCCTACATGGAGCCAGGATTGCCAACACGATTCTCAGTACACAAGAACTTTACTCTCAGTGGGAATCTGAGGTCAAGGGAATGGCTGACCGCATTATTGGGATGCGGGAAAAACTGTACAACACCCTGACTGACGATCTCAAGACCCCAGGTGAGTGGAGTCACATCAAAAGCCAGATTGGAATGTTCAGGTAGATTTTACATTTTTCATGAGTTGTCAGATTGACTCACTTGACTGATAGCTTCACGGGTTTGACGACTCCTCAAACTAAGAAGCTGGCTGAAAAGGCCCACATCTACATGACTGCTGATGGACGCATTTCCATGGCTGCGTTAAATGGCAGTAATATCAACTACTTTGCGGAAAGTATTGACAAGGCAGTCAGAGATTTGTTGTAAATTAAATATAACACGTGGCAATTGTTCCGCCAATTTACTACTTACTAAATCCATCATCATGCGCTTTTCTGGTTGGGTCTCCATTGCTTTGTTTTGACGACGGCGGGTGTGCGCAATGGGCACCCAGCTCACCTTTTTGTCTGGTTGTTCTGCCTTTTCTTTGCCTGGGGCATGGCCATCCACAGATTCACTCGAGGAGACACTCAGCCTCCCGAGTACAAATACCCCCAATGAAGAACCTCGATGCGTTGTCCCAGATACTTCCCGCAGTGAGGGCATTGAGCCTAGAAGTGTTTCCAACGCCGCTGGGGAGGAGTCATTGCGAAATTCCGTTGCAACATACGACGACGATTCAGACGATTTTTACTCTTTCATAGAAGCTCAGGAGGTGCAGCAAAACTGTGTTACTGACTGCCATATGTTGACTTTTTTCTAGAATGACGACTCAGAGATGGGTTCGTCGCCCAATCCTTGTGACACCAAGGCCGTGTGTTCTTATCACTTTCTCTTCCAGATAGACCCTGACTTCCTGTTCCAGGTCCCTATCAAAGTTGAAATTTGCGGATCTATCATTTCTAAAAACCCAGGTACAACGCCCACGTCGTCCGACACAGGGCTGGGGCTTGCAGAGGACACGACTTCGTCAGACGATACACTGCCCTCCCAAAAGATGTTCACCCTAGAGACGTCTGTCTCGAGTATCCTTTCCAACTGCACGCCGCCGCTTGAATATAACCGTTCTCGTCCGACTTTCTTGACCAAGGATACTCCGCGGACATCACTTGTAGCCTCTAGCATAAACTCAGAGTCAGGGTCGTCAAGCTCTGGCTCTGCTCGTTTAGGTGATGAAGAGTTCAGTCACCACCTAGGTCATTCAGAGGACGAATCGACCGTAAGTCACACGCAGCTGTACGGGGCCATCGACGAAGTCCATTTCAGCAACGATTCAGAAGAAAGCTTATCCAGTCATGTTCTTTCTTCCCCTCACCCCGCGCGGCGGCAGTCACGAATTCAACGTCGTGTAATTGGACATCATGACAGCCAGCTTGATATCCTCCATTTAGCCCAGCCAGACGGCCAGAATCCATGGACCCTTTCCTTAGATCCAGCCCTTGTTGATCTTTCAGAGCTCGCAACTGCATCAAGGACATCTGTGTCTGTCGAGTCGTCATCCATAGCTCACGATGTGTCGCCATCCGCTTTGCCCGAATCCCGTTTGCAAACTCCCGTCCCTCCGCAGACACCTACCGCCCCCCAAAGCTTCTCCGTCGCCCAAAGCGAACCTAGGTCAAGCGTTGGTCCTGGCAGACCTTCAGTTGATTTGCTTCCTCCTCACTATCCCGCTCCGTCATCATATAGCACATTCTCAATTCCACATCCTGCTGAGAAAAAGGACACCATGCAGAAACCGAAAACTTTCTACCAAAAGATGAAGCGATTCTTTTTGCCAAAATCATCCAAACGAAACGAAAGTAGAGGAATCTCCAGCGAAATGTCAGTAACCACGCCAGTAAATGCCAGTCTCGCCTTGTTGCCTTTTTCTCCGCAATATTCGAACGAGTCGTCATCTCAGTGGAGCCTCAATCGTCGCGCTTTTCAGAGGTCAGCCAAGTCATCTGCGCCTTCTGTAGCGCTTTCTTGTACACCCGATATACCATACAATTCGACACACCACTTTCCTCCTAGGGTGGCGCAGGAGACACGACATACTTTCGAGTACCGTCGATCGTCAACACCGGAAGGGGCAAAGCCTCCCAACAAGAGAAATCGTAGGTTCTCTGTTCCAACCCCATTCTATGCGCCCTCACTGGTACGGAGTACGTCGTCGAGCTCAAGGAATATCAACATTCCATCTTCCCGCCTCTTCAAGAGGGGGCCTCGGGTTGGAGAATCCGATCATTAAAAAAAATTCGTTTCGCTTTCATTATTGGACGCCGGGAAACGCGTCATCCGATTCTTGACCTGCTTGCTGTTGATTCAGTATCATTTCTTGCATTACTCCGTCAAGCGTGCTTTTCAAGCCGAAAATGTACATCATATAGCAAATATAATTCATATGTCCAGGTCCTCATCTGGATCTTCATCGTCTAAATCATCTGCAGAGTCGGGATCATAGTAAATGGCGCTGGCAGTGCGACTTTTGACTTCTTTATCTGTAAATTCTGGTCAAGATCTTGAAGAGCGTGGAATTGCTAGCAGAGAAGCTGACCTGCATGAACGTAAGGTAGAGGTACTTGGGCACGGGACTCCTGTTGTGAAGTCGTGAGATTAAGATTGAAAGGTAGGTTCCGTGTGGGGTCAGGAGGAGCAACCGGCTGTCATATTGGTTTTTCACAATTCGTCATCTGGTTATCGGTGTAATGCCTCACCTCTTTTTGTTTGATCATCAAGCCCTTGAGACTTTCCAGTGTATTCAACTCACAACTCTTCTCATTTGACCATCCCTCTAATATCCGCTCGACACCTTTCTTTCTCCTGGCGCCCTCTCGAATAATCAGTTCGATCACGATTTCGGAGGGATGGCCGCTGCCTTCACCTCCGGGGCCAAACACCAAGCGTTCAGTGCCGTGTATTCGTTCGCTTATGGGAATGAAAACACTCCAGAATTTCGAATCTGGTGAAATGGGAGGGGGAGGTACGAAGAGATCTGATGAGAGGTGTTGGAGGAGACAAGGAGGGTGGGCAATGAGATGGAGGAGAGAACACGAGAAGGAGGTCGTTGTGATGAGAGGGATAAGAGGTGAGGGCGATTGTGAATGTAAAATGAGGCGAGCATCTGAGGGGTGGGGGTGATATAAGCAATAGTTGGATAGAATGGTTCGTAGTGAACATACTTCCGTGTCTCTTGGCCAGGGAGTAGAGATCAGATAGAAATCTGTATGTTTCAGTTGGAGATCCAGTATCTGATAACAAGGTATCTAGGGAATCGAGGACAACGGTGGTGAACTGCGTCGATTCCTGCAGGACTGAACTCCCATGAGACAAGAGACACCGAGCAAGTGTCTCGACCCACCCTTGGCTGTTATTGAAAGCAATTCAGCTTGTGTGTCAGCCTCTTGATATCCAGGCACTCGACCAACCCAGTTGTGAACCACAACGTTATCCGACGGGGCATCCACAAACGTTGACGGAGAGTACAGCAAGCAAAAAACGACAGACTTGCCCGCATTTGCGACGAGCAGCGAACGTAGGATGGGCAGGCTGCTCTGTACCAAAGACGACTGCAAAATCAGGAGAGGATATCTTTTTTGCTCAGCGTGTGGTAAGAATGTCATGTTTCAAGCGGTATCAGATCACATTAGATTGCTTCGTATTTGTATCACAATTCAAGTCTGCGTTTGAGACCACTTCTCCCTCTCCAAATACCGCACCCCCATCTTCCAACGTTGTATCCCCACAGTTTTCGTGTGGTGATCAAGCTCGAATCCATAAGCGCGCAAACAAGATCGTTGGTATCCGAGGAGAGGCGAATCCGTTGCTTGAATACGCTGCAATTCCGTGTCCTCATTGAAAGCACGGGTAATTGCATAATCGAGCAAGTCTTTTTGCGCATTGACTTTCCTGAACTTTTCATCAACGTGGAAATGTCGGATGAGTGCGGTTTTGGGTTTCTGGGGATCCCTTTCAGCTGGCTGGGTCGCGTCTATGGCGATAAATCCGATATAAGTATCGCCCATTTCGAAAATGAAAAGTCCCGAGGCAGAATCCTGGTAGTAGTGCGGAATATCTTGCAGATCACGGTGGCGAGCAGCTTCCTCGGTGAGCTCTTCAAAGTCAGGACGGTTGTTCCTAAAGAGAATTGAATAGAGGTAGTTGCGAACGGGATAGACAATTACCAGTCAATGTAAGCCAATATAGGGAAAGCTGTTGTTGCAAACCCAGGAAGGGGATTAAGGTAACTCCAAAACCCAAATTGACTTGTTGGCCACCAATTCATCAGATGAATGAAAGCAGCTGAAAGTGCAAACCACACAGCAAGGGTTATCGGATGAAAGTAGCCTGAATCGAACCCGTAAGTTCTCCCAAAAGAAAACGGAGGAACCTGACTCGCTTCTGTTATTGGCGACTGCAAGTGCTTCCATGTTCGACTTGCCAACCATGAACTGCACCAACTTTCGGTCTCCCGCTTCATACGAGCGAATTACAGCTGCAGCCATCTTGACAGTGGTGTCCAAGTTAATTCTCCACCAAAACTTATGTACAAAGCCCAAGTCCCGTGATAATGACAGGCGATTCTCTTTATTTCCGAATCGTAAGACGGCACATAAAGCAGTCATTATTGTGAATACAATGATGAATGAAAAAGGCAAAGAGGGACGTTGCAGTTGTGGGTACCGAAATTGTGAAGAAGAGGAAACCAGACGAGATGTGAAAATGATAAGAAGAAATTTTACATCTAGTTTACTTCTTCTTGGCAGCCTTCTCAGCGGATTTCGTCACTGAAAGAACCAGTTAAGAATCATGGTCAGAACAGTGGAACTGGCACAAACTTACCCTTGCCTCCAGTCTTCTCGGTCTTATCGACCGACTTGATGATACCTACGGCAACAGTTTGCCTCATGTCGCGAACGGCGAAACGACCGAGAGGAGGGTATTCATTGTAGGATTCGACACACTGAAAGGGGTATCAGTCTCCACGAAACTTAATAAAAGTGGAGGACTCACCATAGGTTTGGAAGGAATGAGCTTAACGATGGCGGCATCACCGGACTTGACAAACTTGGGGTTGGCTTCGATGACTTTACCTGTTCGGCGATCGATCTTCTCGATGAGTTCGGAGAACTTGCAAGCAATGTGCGCGGTATGGCAATCCAGCACGGGTGCGTAACCGGCACCAATTTGACCTGGGTGATTGAGGACGATGACTTGAGCGTTGAAGGAAGCAGCCTCCTTGGCGGGGTCGTTCTTAGAATCCGAGGCGACGTTACCACGACGGATGTCTTTGACAGAGACGTTCTTGACATTAAAGCCGACGTTGTCACCAGGGCTACCTTGTTCGAGTTGTTCGTGGTGCATTTCGACAGACTTTACTTCAGTAGTGACATTTGAGGGTGCAAAGGTGACGACCATTCCAGCCTTGATGATACCGGTTTCAACACGACCGACGGGCACTGTGCCGATACCACCAATTTTGTAGACATCCTGAAGAGGGAGACGGAGGGGCTTGTCAGAGGGGCGGACGGGGGGTTCAATGGCATCTATGGCGTCGAGAAGGGTCTTGCCCTTGACAACACCACCCTTGGTCTCTTTGGTCCAACCCTTGTACCATGGCATGCTGTAAAATCAAATTAGTCATCATCGAATAAATGCTTGTTCTTCAAACTTACTTGGGTGATTCCTCCAACATGTTGTCACCGTGCCAGCCTGAGATTGGCACAAAGGCAACAGCTTTCGGGTTGTATCCGACCTTCTTAATAAAGGCAGAGGTTTCCTTGACAATTTCGTGGAATCGGTCCTCGCTCCACTATTTCAAGTTGGTTAGAATAGAGTGGAAATAAAAGGACAACAAAATACCTTGGTCGTGTCCATCTTGTTGACGGCGACGATGAGTTGACGGACACCAAGGGTGAAGGCAAGGAGAGCATGCTCTCTGGTCTGTCCATCTTTGGAGATACCAGCTTCGAATTCGCCAGTTCCACCAGCAATGATGAGAATGGCACAGTCAGCCTGAGAGGTTCCGGTAATCATGTTTTTGATGAAGTCACGATGACCAGGGGCATCAATGACCTGAAAATGGCAAATTAGTGTCTGATAAGATGTTTACCATCGGATTGACTCACAGTGACCATGTACTTCGGTGTTTCGAATTTCCAGAGGGCGATATCGATGGTGATACCACGCTCACGCTCAGCCTTTAGCTTATCGAGCACCCATGCTATCGGAAAAGCCCTGAGACGAGATATCCAAACAGATGAAGTGTTTTCCTCTTACCATACTTGAAGGAACCCTTGCCGAGTTCAGCGGCTTCTTTTTCAAATTTCTCAATGGTACGCTTATCGATACCGCCACACTTGTAGATCAAGTGACCGGTGGTGGTCGACTTGCCTGAGTCGACGTGGCCGATGACTGCGATGGAGAAGATCGACGTTGCCTGCAAGACGATAAGTTTAAATACTCACCGACGACGTTAACGTGAGTCTTTTCCTTTCCCATGTTAAGATATTTCTAGAGATAGAAAGCATGTTAGTCCAAACGAAGAGGGGTCACTAGCGATAAAGGGAGATACATCGAGGAGGAGAGGATGAGATCCATCTCGGAACACAGGATGTGAAAGGGGAGATCGGGGATGGCAGAAGCGATAAAAACTTACTGGTTGAGAGATGTAGCGATGGAGAAATAGTAGATGGTGGTTGGGGGGAAAGGGAGGTCAGCAAGTGTTCTGCGAATGTTTGTGCTAGTTATACCACCCAGTTGCGCCCAAAAAATTTTTATCGGTAGAATCTTGATAATCTCGGCCTGATCATGACTCCATTCGGCCCTTCCGGCCGCAGTTCCGGTAGTCTTTGTACATGCATTACAATTTAGCGTACATAACATTTGTGTTTAAGCCTAGATCCATCCGCCTTGTCCAACAAGAAAGCGGCTCTGCAGTATACGCTCAAATGTAGGTCGCGCGCTCACCTCAACCTGTAGGCACGCCCGAACAAGTGAAGCCGCATCTGCAAGCCCACCGCCCCCATCTGGTTCTTTTCCCTCACCCTCCGTCTCGTCACCACATCTTTCGTCTAGCGCTATTGCTGCACCTGCGAATGGTGACTCCAGACCCTCCTGAGCCTCTGCCGCAGTCATAAACGGGCACTCTCCCACTAAAAGCACATAGGCTACTACTCCGTATGCCCACACATCTTGTTCTTTGCCGTAGTAACGCTCCCCACGAAGAATCTCGGGTCCAGCATAATCGAGTCTGAGCAGAGCAGCGAGTTACAAAAATATCAATAGAAATTGTGCAGACTCACGTTCCGCTAAAGGTATCCCAACCGCTCTTCTTTACAAGCCCAGAACTCCCAAAATCTATCAATATACACTTGCCATGTTTTCCTAATACTACATTTTCGTCTTTGATATCACGATGTACTAGACGTGATTACTGAGCCAGAAGACGGTTGACAGGACATCTGACTCACCAATTCCATGAGAATGTAAAAAAGCAATGGCATCTGCGATCTGCCCAAGGTAGGTCCTAATCCTCGACGGCGGCAGGCCTTGAGGGTATGATTCAACCAAATCAAAGAGGTCAGAAGGCGAAGATGGTTCGTCGGAGAGGCGTTCCGGCGTTGACGAAGGGAGAACCAGGTAATAGTAGTGATTGTCCTCAAAGAAATCGAGCAAGGGGCAAATGTTAGGGTGCCCCTTGATAATCTTGCCTTCTATCCAATCATCCTCTACACCTTCCGGAGGAACTTCACTCTGCTGAGAATTTTTTTGGTCAAGGTGCCAGCGCATAAAGCGCGATGGGCTCCATGGTCGGCGAGACGGTAACATGTATGAAGTATTAGAGATGGCCGACATCACATAAATCTCTATGGGGATCGTGCCAAGCTTTGGGTGCTTCTTCCAGCAATCTGCCAGTATACGGGATTTTATGACCTGTTTGATCACCAAGGGGGGCTGCAGGAGAGATGATAGAGGATAGCATTATAGGGAGCTCGATAGGGTTTATTCAGATAAACTCACTCCTAGAGTCCCGTCTTGCTTAAATTCTCGCGCGCGCTTGACCAACCCATAAGCGCCTCTGCCAATCTCCCCGTCGATTAGATATTCTGATATATTCCTCTCCCCAAGAAAAGTTGTCTGCTCTAACGACGGAGTCGGAGGACGAGTGCTCTCTGCCTGACTCAGAAAGCTGCGATTACTCGATGTTCTTCGTAGAGTGTCTGATAGGCCCGGTGGAGGTGAAGGGGGTTCGATAGGTGCGATTGATACCTGACCCGCGATGAGTGATACCCTCTGCTGGGAAGATCGCCGTCTTGGCCGTGGGGACGAAGGCGAACGTGCCAGTGGTGGGATTATGGGGGTAGTTGGACGCCATGGTGCCAAAATATCTCGAGGAGAAGCGGGTGGCGTCATGATGAGGGGCTTGTAGAGGATGATTGGTGTTGAAGAGTGATGTTTGCGTACATGTACAGAAGCCTGAGACTCCATTGGTTCAGGCTCTGCCACAAATTCCTTTGCAGCACATCCAGACTCGACGAGGGTCGATTGTGTTGGTGAGTCTTTACCTTTTCCTTGTTCTCGCTCGTTCCAATTGTACCCAAGACCAATAGACGTCACCTCCCAGCTGGTAAAAGTGGTTGTGGGCTGGTACAGCTTGGGCGGCATCTGTGGCGTGGAATCCCTGTCGGCGCCATTGAATAAGAGCTCGACGGCAGAAGAGGAAGAAGTCGAGAGCATACACCTATTGTGGGGAGAATGACAAAAGCCCAAGAGGATCACAGCTTGGTTGGGTGCTTATTTATCATGAATCATGTTTCGGCACACCACTTAAATAACAGAAAATTCATTCTCTATACCAAATAGCAGTATTGTCCGTGTATTATGGCCTATAACATACTTCTAGTGTCTGGATAGGAAAACATCAGGAAGGATCAAAATATAAAATAAATAAAATCATTTACTGTTCACGTGGCTCTTTTTGTTCTCCATTATGATTTCGTGATCATCATGACAATGGACTCAACGATATGTGGTATTGAGACGCGGCTATTTCGTATGACATAAGTACTGCGATACTACATAGTAATCTCCACGCACGGCGGCCGGTTGACGCGTAACCGAACATTTAAAATTAGCGTTACTGGGAGTTACAAGATTTTGCTGTGAAGTCCTCGACTTGTAATCAACTTGTAATGGTATAATTTTTGTTGTTGGCTACCTGAAAATATAGCCAAGTAAACTCGATAAAGAGATTTTTTTTGTTGTTACGCGATACGCGTTATCAACACTACGCGTTACAGCTTGTTGCAAGTTACAGTACCACCAAAAATAGATTTCTGCGACATATTTTTTTAGTTGCAACAATCGCCTAAAACTCGTCGTTGACTCCACCGCTTCGAGGAGCAACAACTGAGACGAGTCGCAGTGGAGACAGAAAAAAGTGTCAGGAGTATGTTTATTTGGACTGATCGACAGGCACGACGCGCTAAACCTTACGGTTATATTAGGTCAGCGGCACACTGGAAAATCTCTTAAAAAGTCGATACCTCTTGCCAGGGTTCTCCCTGCCATGACGGGAACCCGTCCCACATCCGATACCAAGGTGGAATTATCCTCGACCGAGCCTCTACCCAATACCGACATAGAGCACGAAAAGGGTTCCGGTGAACATACTAAAGAAGATACCGACAAAGAAGATACCGACAAAGAAATTGTATATCCCACTGGTCTCGTCCTTGCCTCTATTGTCCTCGCTTTATGCCTCGCTGTTTTTTTAGTGGCCCTAGATCAGACTATCATTGCCACAGCGATTCCTAGGATCACCGATAGATTTCAAAGCGTTAAGGACATCGGTTGGTATGGCGCAGTACGTCCACAAAGTCTTTCCATTTTTTCCATGGTACTTACCCTAGACTAGGCCTATTTCTTGACGTCCACTTCTCTACAACCTAGTTTCGGACGGTTTTACAAAACTTTTAGTGTATGCCGTTCTTCAGCCTTCCTTATATTTTAATGACACTATCCAAGATCAAGGGAACGTTCTTAGCCGCAATCTGCATTTTCGAAATTGGTTCCTTAATATGCGCTCTAGCATCAAGCAGCACAGTTCTCATCGTTGGTAGAGCTATTGCTGGAATTGGTGTGGGAGGTTTATTTTCGGGAGCTCTCGTTATTATTGCTCATACCAGTCTGTACCACACGCTTTCGCTCCACCCTATCATTCACCTTTGACCAGTGCCTCTTCAGAAGCGACCCATCGTCTTTGGGCTATTGGGCGGCATGTTTGGGTTGGCTTCGGTTGCTGGTCCCTTACTAGGAGGCGTATTCACGGATCATCTCTCATGGCGGTGGTGTTTTTACATCAAGCGAGTATTTTTCTAACATTGCTTAATTAGCACTAACATATTTTCTAGTCTTCCTGTCGGTGCATTTTCGGTCATCGTCATCGCTTTCGTTCTCAAGCTTCCACCTAAAGCCAATCAAAAGAATCTGTCCATCAAGGAGCGTATATCAGATCTAGATCTCATTGGCGCGTCGATCCTCATCCCGGCCGTCGTTTGCCTTGTTCTGGCTCTTCAATGGGGAGGTTCCACATATCCTTGGAATAACTCTCGCATCATCGGTTTATTCGTTGGTTCCGGCTGTCTTATAGCCCTGTTCGTGTACAGTCAGATAAAGCTCGGCGAACGCGCCACTCTCCCCATTCGTATTCTCTCTCAACGCACTGTTGCTGCTACATCATGCTTTTCTGGCCTATTTGGCGGCGCGTTCTTCGTCCTGATATTTTACCTCCCACTCTATTTCCAGAGTATAAAAGGCGTCTCCGCAACAAAGTCAGGCATTGACGTTCTTCCACTCATTCTGTCCAATGTCATCGCCTCAATGGTAGTCGGCGGGTTGATCACGGTTGTCGGCTATTACACTCCTTTCATCATTTTTGGCAGCATCGCCCTCGCTGTCGGTTCTGGGCTTATTACTACTCTCGGTGTTGATACACCCTTTGCAAAATGGTTTGGCTACCAACTTCTTACCGGTGTGGGGGGTGGTATGAGCTTCCAGGTATCGCTTTTGGCTGTTCAAACCGTCCTTGATATCGAAGACGTTCCAATTGGTTCGGCTTGCGTCATTTTTTTTCAAACCCTTGGTGGTGCATTGTTTGTTGCTGTGGCCCAGACGGTGTTCCAAAATGGTGTCGTCCGTGCTGCAAAGGAACTTGTACCAGGTATCGACCCGCTACTTCTTTTAGCGACAGGGGCGACGCAGTTGAGGGACTTTTTGAAGAAGATTGAGAAGCAAGACGAGTTGCCTCTGGTACTGGAAGTATATATGGTTGGTTTGAAGGATGCATTTAGAGTTTCGGTTGGATTGGCCGCTGCTGCTGTGGTGACGACGATATTTGTGGAATGGAAGAGCATCAAGTCGGAGCAAAGTAAGGGTAAAGGGGAATTAGGTGGTATGGCAGCTTAAGGGCACTAAGTAGTATACAATATAAAGTCTAATATAACGTTGCTGCCGTTGCAGAGCACCCTTCACTCTACCCATCGACTGTGGAAGAAGACGATGCAAGGGTTGTTTAAAATTAGGATATTACCTTGGGGCTGAAGACTGGATTCGGAACCAAATTTCAGATACCCCCAAGTAAACTTAATTGTCTATTGTGTTGAAAACGAATTTACTTCTTTTTTTCTTCACACATTGTTGGGAGCAAGGTCAATATTGACATAAAAAGCGAAATACAGAAGCATGCAGAACAAGAAATGAAGAAATATAGAAAACTATAGGTAGACAAAGCACTTATGGCATGGGAGGAAGGGAGGAATACATGCAGAAATGTTGGACTTTATCCAAAGGGAAGAAATGCACCCTGCAGCAAGTTTCGCCTGCCTGTGACACCACCAATACAAGCCTTGATATTGTTCAAGTCAATGAAGGGAAGACGGTCCGATCCTCGACATCGACAGCAGGACCGTTGGCATCCTGGCGTATTTTCTCCCCACGGCCACGTCCGCCATGTACTCGCTCACGATCACGATCACCATGACCACGTCCACGTCCGCGACCACGCTCTGGACGATCGAAACGAGCGTCGATCTCGATGTAGACTTTTTCCTCCTTCTTGGTACGAGCCTTATGGGCGTTCTTGGTCTGTCAGATCGTGGTCAGATTCCACACGGCTATATGGCATGCGACAAGTACAAATACCTTGCCGACGTAGTAAGTTTCTTCGTCTTCATTCTTACTAAGAGGAACTGCGTTCTTAAAGATGTCATCTGCACCATCGTTTGCCTTGCGGATTCCGTCCAACTTGGGAATGGCAGTTTCCTTCTCCTTCTGCCGAGCAAGGTACTGATCGAGAGTTAAGGTATTATCCTCTTCCTCAGGGTCTCTATCCTTGCGGCTACGGCCTTGTTCTGGCTTGACATCGCTCTCAGGAGCGGGATCTGAGGTACCCCAGCCATCGACGGTGGGCTCGGCGGTGCTCCCCCATCCGTCGACAGTAGCAGTTGTGGTGGTACCCCAGTCGGCGACGGAGGCAGTACCCCATTCGGGTGTGTCCAGATCGTTTTTGGTGGCCTCCGCTGCAGCATCAAAGGTAGCAGCTTCCTCAGTCTTGAACTCGGCGTTGCCATCATCACCACCCCAAGATTGGTGAATCTTCTTTTCAGAGTCACTAAAAAAATTAATCGGAAAGGTATCCTTTTGTGAAGGAAAGATGAACATGCGTTTTACCGGTTTGGCTGTGCCTGTCGAAAGGACGGCCTCTACCAGGTCCACCACGACCGCGACCGCGACCACGGCCTCTTCCACGATCGCCATCATGACCACCCTCCCGAGCGCCCTCGGCTGGGAAAAGTGTTAACTATGAAGGAATGGACAAAATAGAGACTCGCGGACATTTCCTTTGGTTTTCGGAGACAGGATCCTCGGCAGTGGTGGGTTCTTTTGGTGCTTGAGTCTTCCCTCCTCTGGCGTAGTACTTGCCTCCACGAGCGGCCGGCCCTCCACCCCGTTGCTTTTGGGTGTTGCGTGGGGGTTGGGTGACTGGAGTGGGATCCGGACCCTCCGTCTTTATTTCGACCTCGGACTGATTATCTAGAACAAGTGAGAAAGAAAAAGTAAGAAAAAGGGAAGGGATCTACCATCGAGAATGGCGAAAGGGTTTTTCGTGGCCACCGACATTATTGGCGGGGCCCTGTTGTCGTCGTATCGGATGTGGACTCAAGCGATGATCAGTGAAATTGTTGGGCTTGAGACGAAAAAGAGTCTGTATATCATATGATTGGGAGTCCCAGGGAGTGTCTGGGGGCCACGTTAAAACTGTACAGTACCAGTGCGCATATAAGCCGGTTGGTTGCTGACGACTCCCCCATGGAACAGGTAGGCCGTCACTGCGCACGTCGACGTCGAGCATTGCTGACTCTCTGTTTAGCCCTGCAAAAGCATCTCTCCGAGGATCTGTCCGCTGCATTGTGCAGGCTGGTGTGGGTCGAGGACCGAGAGACCGTCTTCGGAGCTGGAGAAGGACTGTCGGGATGGAACTTGGGTGCGGTGTGCTCCGCCGTCGTGTGCAGCGTCGACCCTTCGTTGGTCACCGCGTGGGTTGTGCCGCAATGTTTCGTCGCACAAATGCCTTAGTGTAGATTATTATTAGTCAGCAAATCCATGTGATGTTGTCGTTGATGGCTTTGGTGTCTTTCTTTCTCATCGACTGCGATGGCCTCGCGTCGCCTCGACATCAGTTCGCTCCTCTGCGACGACAACCAGCCCGCCTTTTCGCCCCTCGAGGTTCTCGTCCAGGCCGCCACAGAGGAGAGAAAGCGTCTCGGCGCTGCTGACGACCTGCAACAACACCGGCAGAACCCCTCCTCTGACTCCAGACAGTGGCCTGTTAATGATAACGACGGCCGCAGTCCACGCCTCTCGCCCCATCTTTCACGCCACCACATCGATGACCCGCCTCGAACCCACCTTCCTCAGCAGCCGCTCTATCTTCAAAGAACCAGGCCGCATCACGATAATCTCACTTATCCTCAGTACCCTCACCATTCCCCGTCCTCACAAGATTTCGACTCTTCCCTTGAGGCAGACCGTCGTCGCCGTTTGCAGGAATCTGAACATCAACAGAGATTGCGCATTCAGGAGCTTGAATACCAACGTCAGCAGGAGCATGAACAAGCCTATCGTGCACAGGAATTAGAACGGCGGCGCAGGGAAGAAGACCACCTCCGTGCATTAGAGTACCAACGTGAGTTGGACCGCCGCGAAGCAGAACGTCTGCAACAGGTACTGGCCGAGGAGAAACGACGAGAAATGGAACGACTTCGAGAACCAGAAGAAAGGGGACAATCTGAAACGCTCGAAATTGAACGACACCGAGCAATTTCTAAAAAGCAACATTTGCAGCAGTTTGTCAATGAACACCGACAACACGACTCTGAACGTCGGTCATTTTGCGATGTGCAATTTCCGAGCATATTGTCCCCAGTTGTTGCTCCAGGTCCTATCCCTCACCTCATATCCGATCCCCCTCGGATAACACAGTCAACGCCTTCGGTCTCTCCTGATTCCTCTACCAACCTCTCGCAACATGATTCGCGTCCCATAAAGAGACGACGTTATTCAGTATCGCCAACGCGGCACGATGATCAAGAACGCAATAGAAACCCCACGGCCGTCAGTGAACTTTCTTACGGCAAAGTAGACTCCCCTGTGGCCGGTCCATCTGCACATAGAAGGCCCGGGTCTCACAATCAACCTAGAAAGGCCGTGGCAGTCGCAGATCTTTTGGCCGACGTGGAACCAGCTCCCCTCATTCAGGCACACCCAGATCCTCATAAGACTCTAAGTCCTACATCCAGGCGCTCACCTCCAGGCAGCCAAATCGGCAGAGCAAAGGCAGCCCGCAAGTCGGATGAATTGATTGCCTCACTCAGAGAACATGTTCAGCCACCCCCACTAAAACCAAAAGAGCATGTTCATTCTCCTATTCTAACAGAAGTAGCCAAGGACCCCAAGGTTAAACAAGAACCGAGACCCAATCGACTCCGTTATGGTCTTCACCACACTCCTATGATCGATGAATTTCCACAAAAGAAAACGCTTCCCCATCCAGCCAATTCCGAGTCAACACAGCGAGACGACCCTCACGAATTTTTTCTGCATCAATATGACCAAGTTCCAACCACTGATCCAGCATGCCATTCATCACCGTCAAGTAACCCGATTTCTCCCACTCCTGTCAATGCAGTCCCTGTGGCTGTTGCACTTGACAAAGAACTCGAGGATCTCATTTCGTCGCCAAATTCATCTCGTGTCCTTTCATCTTCTGCTCCGACTTCTGCGAAAGTTAAAATTCAGGAAGAATCTGATGATATGGAGCTTGCCGTCAACCTTGCTGTGAAAAATTTGGTGGAGACTGTTGACAACGAAGACGAGAAGCATATTGGAATGGAAGTCGATGTGGAGGATGAGTTGCTCCGCCTTGTTGATGATCATCCACCTTCCATCGCAAATCCTTTACGCCGATCCTCAGCACAGCAAGTCATTAACCGAAACGCCAACGACCGCATTCATCCATCACCACCTACAACAAGTGCAGTCCAGGCGGGTTCAATTATCCGTTCTTCTGCTGTTCATGCCACACCCGACAGGGACTCTATGCCACCCCCTGCTACCAAGAGGACAGTTGAGCGTGCGGATAGCACAGGTCCAACAATACCGTCGTCGACAGTTGGGAAAAAGAATCCGGTTAAGGTATGCAACGATAACGGACTGGTGGTAATTATGTCTGATATGGCATTCCAGGTTTCCAATGTAAAACCCAAGATTACTGGTGCGACTACCAAGCCCAAAGCCAAAACATCCACCAAGATTAAGAAGATCTCTGCTAAGTCAAACACCAATACTGCGGCTGGCACCACTCCCCCATCTGCACCTAAAGCGGCCAAAGGAGGGAAGAAGGCTGGATCCGCATCGGGATCACGTCCTACTTCCGTTGTTCCTGGCGGTACTCCCACCGGTGAGGTCGAGACTGCAAAGTCTGCAAGAGAGGAAGAGGAGGAGGAGGAGGCAGATGAAGATGACAAATTGTACTGTTTATGCAAGACCAAGTACGACGAGAGCCGATTTATGATTGCTTGTGACAAGTACGCCCTCACCTGCCAAATGGTTGGACGGCCCTTACTTTTTTTTAGATGTGATGAATGGTATCACACGTTATGCGTCAACATGCCAGATCTTGATGTAGACCTTGTCGATCAATTCTTCTGTCCTTCTTGTATCGAGAGTGTGTTTCTAGTTTTATCTTACTTGGTCATCTTCACCCATTCTCCTTTCTTTAGAGAATCCGCAATCCAACCTTCGAAGTACCTATAAGCAACGCTGTATCTGGGGTTTATGCCATCCAAATCCAGACTCGCCCAAAGCGTGCCATAAAGCGGCTCGAGGCGCTTTCTCCAAGTATTGCTCTGATGAGTGTGGCGTCAAATACATGCAGTCACGAGTCGACAGTTGGGCCAAAAAGGGCGGAAAGGCAGACATTCTTTGGGAAAGTGTGAAGAACGCGGAGAGGCGTGAAGGGGTCGTTGTCTGTGCTGTAGATTCGGAGATGGATACAGAGTCCGGCGCCGATGGTCACCCTGTTAAACCGAAGATCGTGCGGCCTTCAAAAACAAAAACTGAGCGCGAAACGGAGAGACTAAATAATCTTCTTGGCTCGATTGTGAAAATCCGTGAAGACATCCAACGCGGGATGGAAATCATCGTTTGTCGTGAACGCCTTTTGCAACTTGCGAGCGAACGAGCTGAACATGTTGGACAATGTGGTTGGGACCACAGGTTATGCTGCGACGACGAGGAGATGGCAGATATCGGTGCCGGGATGCTTGAGAGCTATGAGGATACCAAGGTTGAGGGTGTGAAAGAGGAAAATGGAGATACCGATATGGAGGGAGACGGCCATGACGAACAGTGGTGGTGTCCGGGAAAGAAAGTTTGTGATCGGCATGCCGGGTTCGTTATTTTTTTCCCTGTTTTTCTTGGCGGGTTGATGTTGAACCGATAACCAGATGGCAAACCATCCGCTACAAAGATGTTTGCAAAGAGAAGGAAATGAAAGAAGATGCATTAACCAAGCTCACGTTGCGAGAACGCGACCTTCGAAAGCGTATTGAAGATATACATGACCCTCATGCGAACAACACGAAGAAGAGTAGGACCAATGGGCCTACCGCTCCTCTTAAAGCATCCACGACTAAACTCGTAAATGGCATTGTCAAACCCAAGGTTACTAGTACCGAAAAGAAGGGGAAGAAACGAAAGGCCCCTAGCCACTGACGGGGGGTTCAGCCTTCAGCTCATGATTATAGACTACTTGCATTGTATGAACCTGTCTCTTTTCTTAGTTTTCTTGTACGCTCTCGAATACTTGGCTGTTATTCCATGCTCTGTTAGTATAGTACTATCCGCTTGCTTCTCGATTACATCATGTATATGTAGCCTATCATCATTTTTCGACATGAAATAAGTTTGACGCATTGTACAGCAGGGGTAACTAGTATCCATCGCCTTCTCCGCCTTCTTTGCAGAAACCTTTCTGCTCATGCAGGATCTGTGACTTTGTCTCCTCATGGACTTTCTTCGATGCCACCTCTTCCTTATGGACCTCCTCCAATGCCTCATAATCTACGTGAACTAGGGGGGTATCGTCCTCTTGATCCAGATCCTGGAAGAATCTTGAAGTGATTAAGATGCGACGGAGAAAAGTATCACGCACGATTTCACCCAGCAGGACGACATTCTCTCCTCGTACGACGAAGACCCCAATCCACCTCTCTGCGATCTGATTTCCGTGATATATTCGCTCGTATGTGTCTTCGAGGACAAGATTAGCTTGGAGTACTCGTGAATCAGCACTGGCAGGGAACGAAGGACCAGAGGACCCATACCGAATTGATCATAGGATCGTAGAACGCCGTGAAGCTTCTTGCCATCTCGGAGGATAACCAGCATCTTTCCTAAGCGGAGCGAAGCCAGGACGAGGTCAACAAGATAATTTAATCGAAGGAGTTATGCTCAGGACGGAACTGCAGAAGGTCGACATCGTTTGGCAGACGTACTGTCCACACAATCCATCAAAGCACCTGAAGTTGTGAATGGTATCAGCGAGTCCATCGGGAGTCAAGAGATGCTTGGTGGTTTGAATGAAAGAAAGGGTTAATTATATAAGTACTGTGCTTGGAAGAATGTGATGGGTATTGAAGAACGTGGTCTAGAGGCTGGAATGGCCGAGTCGTTAAGGCGAGTGATTTGAATTGCAAACATATCACTTGGTGTTTCACCGCGTAGGTTCAAATCCTGCTTCCAGCGTTTTTTTATATATCTCGGTGACACCTTGGCGACACCCATGTTTTACTATCTGGAAACCGTAGTTATATCACACCGCCTTGCTGGAGGTCGGTCTCTTGTTTCTCTTGTTTCTCTTTTTCTTCTGCATACCATCGCTGGTCGACTTCACACCTCTTTAAAATGGCGGTTGGCGGCGGAGACATTATCTTTGTTTTTGGACCAGTGGTAACGTTCATCGGGGCGATGTTTATCCTCGTGTCCCTCTTGGGCCCCACTCCAATGGCTGGCCATGAATTAATGACCCTCACCCCGCTCAACCAATCATCAAAAGTTACGTTCGGCTTTAGAGGTGAGCGCGGTCGGTATTCTTCCATCTCAAACAATTATTGACCCGTGTCAGGCTCTTGTACGTTCGACGATTGCTCCGGGATATCCTCGGGGAATTACAGTAAGGAATTCTGATTTCTGATATCCGTCGTATGTGGAATTAACCATACTTTCTAGAACTAGATGGATTCGACCAGACCACAAGAGAGTTACTCTCACCCCCCGGCACTGTATATGTTCCGTTCATCTCCGTGTCCGTTTTATGCGCATTTCTTGCCTTCCTTATCTGGATGAAACCTATCGACTACGTTCAAATATGGGACGTGGACTTTTACACTAGGCTGCGTGATCAGGATCACGATGGGCTGCATCAGGATCACGTTGACCACGTTAGAAATTGGCATAATGATTTTCAAATAGACGATACAAAAAGGGAAATTCTGAATCTATTGGCACGAGCCCCGTTACCCCTCGCCATCGCGATAGGTGAGTTTCTGATTTATCGACATGTGAATGATCACACATTTTCGCTTTGCAGGGGTCCCGGTCTTTTTGTCTGCATACATGTACTTCCACAAGGCTTGCGAGGACTTCAATAATTTTAATACAAGAAAGCAGAATGTCGAGTTCATTGCAACCACGAGCAACGGTTTCTTTTGTGAGTGACCCAAGCAACTCGAGTAGTGACATGCAACTCAGTCTGCTTGCATTAGTTGCATGGATTGGCTACGGATTGCTCTATAATTCGATGGTGATCGTATGGGTGTATGCATATAATTTTCATGGTCAAAAAAAAGGGTACCAAGAAGTACGCACCACGACAGAAGGGCCAGACATAGTAGTCCAATGGGACAACAGAGTTACCCAGGACCCTCAATACTTTGCATTACACCATGTGTCATTTGGGCATTGGATAGGAATGTTATGTGGATGGGTTTACGACTTTTGTGTAGTTATAAGACAAGCCAGGGGGCCAGCACAAGCGGCAGGGGCAG
>Ga0307507_10004316_pt1 | contig 25494 bp, 10 predicted proteins | sample 7_EM_MG_FD_207223 | JGI IMG/M metagenome (GOLD analysis project Ga0307507, IMG submission 207223) | Populus trichocarpa ectomycorrhiza microbial communities from riparian zone in the Pacific Northwest, United States - 7_EM | ecosystem: Host-associated > Plants > Roots > Unclassified | place...
ACGAAGACTTGCTTATAAAAAAGCATAATATTATAATAAAAAGACTCCTAGTCCCAAAACCACTCCGCCTTACTAACGGACTCCCATCCAGCTTTATTACCCACTACTTTACAGCAAAAATAACAATCGGCTACTATATAGAATCTATAATTTTCTACGTCACGAAATTATCACCCTCTACACTAGTAATTCTTAGAATACCCTAGCTCAAAAAATATAACCTAAGGGTAAACTTCCCCACTCTAGAGCTTAAGTTTAACTCTAATTACTATACCTATAACTGTCTCCCATAGCACATTCTTAATTGTGACTAAGTAGCACTATGCGGACGCATCGCAAGGCTAACGCTCAGATACCGTCAGCTAATAGTAGAAGAGGTGCCTAATACTAGTAACCTAATATACGCAATAAACAAAGCGGAGATCCTGGAAGACTAGACCACCACCCTATCCCCAAAAAAACAAACACCACCAGAACTATAAGTCCCCCGCATACACCCGCTTAACCTAGGTCAGCTAATAAGACACCCGACTTTAAGTTATTTGCTATACGTACATGCGACCGCACATATAATAGCTAAAGACGTTACAGCCAAGACTGAAACCAGAGTAATTAAGACCTCCCCCCCACAACGCCTAACCTTACACCCGTCTCCTGCGCGTACCGTGCAGGGCCGCCGCCTTATTTCCGCCCCCCTGGGCCGACCGAGCCGTGCTAGCCCAGCCGTAGCACCGGAGAACCAGATACGCCCCAACCTGGACGACATTAGATGCACTTATGCCGTTAATTTCACCCAGTTCTGTAAACAAAAAGACGTAAAGGTAATAAGGATCTATATAGCAGAGCTGGTAAAACTAGTTAAACAAGAAGAATACTAATAGCTGCTTAAAGAGCTGCCTATAGGCCTAATAGAAGTACCAAACCTATCAGAAAGATCTTTCCGCCGGCTAGTAGAAGGCAACTATATAATAGAGGAAGCCCGTAAAGCGCTACCCCCTTATTTTTATAACTTCCTTAAAACAAACCTAAAAACCAAGCCTAAGTTTCTACGCCGAAAGATAGTTAACACTAATGTTAAGAAATTCCTAAAAGGCAAACCAGGATTAACCTATAAAGATATTCTACAACGCTTACTAAAAGAGTTTCGCGAATATATTAAACACTTCCTCCCTAAGAATGTAGACAAGCTGCCCCCTCACCAACCATAGGACCATAAAATTAAGATTATGCCTAGAAAGTAGGCCCCGTATTATAAGAACAGACCACTCTCACCCGCTAAACTTAGTTATGTAAAGAAATGGATTAACAAGATGCTAGATAAGGGTTTTATCCGCAAATCAACCTTACTAGCCGCCGTACCACTCCTCCTTGCTACAAAACCTAGTGGTAGCATGCGAATCTACTATGACTACCAAGGCCTAAATATAGTTACTATTAAAAATCGGTACCTATTGCCACTAATCCGCGAGATACTTAATACACTCTATAGTGCCAAGTACTTTACTAAACTCGACGTAATTGCTGCGTTTAACTAGATCCGGATTGCGGAAGGTTATAAGTGGCTTATAGCATTTATTACCCGGTTCGGACTCTATAAGATATTAGTTATACTATTTGGTCTCTATAATGCGCCCGCTATATTCCAGAACTACATTAACCATATTTTACACAACGCCCTTAATAACTACTGCACTGCCTACTTTAATAATGTCCTTGTCTTCTCTAAAACACGCACTAAGCACACTAAATATATAAATAAAGTTATCTAGAGACTCGGCAACGCCGGACTGCAGATTAATATTAATAAGTCTAAGTTTTATGCTACTAAAACAAAATATCTCGGCTTAATTATCTCAACTAATAGCATGACTATGGACCCTAAGAAGGTGCAGGCCTTACAGGAATGGAAGGACCCGACGTTAATTAAAGAACTACAGCAATTTCTCGGCTTCGCGAACTTTTACTAACGATTTATCCAAAGCTACTCCGTAGTTATTGAACCCATAACTAGGCTACTAAAGAAGAGTACTAATTGGTTATAGGGCCCTAATCAAGCATAAGCCTTTTAGACACTAAAGACAGTATTCACTATAGCACCGGTCCTAGCATACTACGACTACATAAAGAAAACCATAGTAGAGACAGACGCCTCGAACTAGGCTTTAGGAGGAGTACTTTACCAAGCTGGCGAAGATGGCAAACTTAAGCCAGTCGCATTCTTCTCTGCCAAGCACTCCGCCCCAGAATGTAACTATGAGATATACAATAAGGAGCTCCTAGCAATTGTAAAAGCACTAGAAAAATAGCGCCCTAAACTACAAAGAACTAAGCAACCGTTTAAGATTATTACGGACTATAAGAACCTCTAGACCTTTATAACAACAAAATAACTAAACTAGCGCTAAGTCTAATGGGCTAAGTTCCTCTCTTAGTTCAACTTTGTTATTACCTATAGGCCTAGCACCAAAGCCACGATCCTAGATGCTCTTAGCCGTCTCCTAGGCGTAGTACCTGCTGATACTAGTAACAAACGTCTACAACACCAAGACCGCGTTATCTTACTACAAAAAAAAGTCAACCCTGCTATCCTAGAAGAGCTGCTAAGCAAATCCCAAGACTAGAGCGTTAAAGACTTTATCGCAGTAATAGACCTAGAGCCTAAGAAAAAACCCCTTAAGAAGCTTATTAAGAATGCCTACAAGGAGAATGAACTCGCTAGGGATATATTGGCTGCGCTACACAAACGGGAAGGCCGTAAAGCACGTCACTGGCCTAAGCAGATCAGGAAGTTACTCCGCTGTAATAAATCCAAATGTTTAATTATCGACGGCCTAATCTACTATAGGAATTAAGTATTTGTCCCTAATTCACCTAAACTCCAACTAGAAGTCGTACACCGCACGTATAGTTCGGGTCCTATGGGCCACCCGGGCCGCGTTAAGACGCTAGACCTCCTTAATCAAACCTATTAGTGGCCAGGTATTTCACAGTTCACAGCTACCTTTATAAAAGACTGCGCTCTCTGCTTCCGCACAAAGACCCCACGCTTAGCACCGCCCGGTTTCCTAAAACCACTAGAACTACCAGTCCGCCTATAGACCAATATCTCTATTAACCACGTTATCAACCTGCCTAAGTGCCTTTATAACGGCAAAACATATAGATATATCTTTGTCGTTGTTGACCGCCTAATAAAGATAAGACACTTTATTCTTATTACTGGCCTAGATACTAAGGAGCTTGTCAAAGCATTCATCTATACTATCTATAAGTTACACGGCGCTCCAAATACTATCATTTCTAATAGAGGCTCTTTATTTGTTTCTAACTTCTAGCATTACCTAAACTAGCGCCTAAAGGTAACCCTAAGCCCTAGTTCCGCATGGCACCCTAAAATAGATGGCTAAACCGAGATTATTAATGCAGTAATGAATAAGTACCTACGCGCCTTTGTGAGCTTCACCCAAGATAACTAGGTAGATTGGCTCCCCCTTATCGAGTTTGCCATAAATAACCAGATTAATAAGACCACGGGAATCTCACTATTCTTTACCAACTATGGCTATAACCTACGTCTGGGTGTTAAACCAGCGGGCCCCCAGCCATTAGCCCTATCTGTATATGCAAAGAAGGAGTACCTATAAGCTAATACTATTACTAACCGCTTTAAGCGCATCTTAACCCAGCTTAAAGCCCTAGCTCGTATCTCCTAGCGACGCTATAAAGATAACGCTAATATAAAACAAGACAAAGGTATAATATTCAAAAAGGATGACATGGTTATGGTTAGCCTTAAAAACATAAAGACTAACCGGCCCAAGAGGAAATAGGATAATAACTAGGACGGACCCTGGCCCGTCCTAGCTGCCTATAGAGGAGCAGTTGTAGTTAACCTCCCAGACCATATCCGCGTTAATAAGTCTTTCCACACTTTAAAAGTCCGCCTCTAGTTCCCTAAAGAGATCTCTAGTTAAGCACGCATTAATAAAAAGGAACGTTGTAATGTCACAGGAAGAATAGCCAAAAGAGATAATAATGGCAATATTACGGACAAGTGGGAATTTAAAAAGATCCTTAATATATATAATAAACAAATGGACGAGCACGGCCTAATATATTGTATTAAGTGGAAGTATCACAATAAAGAAACCTGGGAACCCAAAAAGTCCCTAAAAGGGTGCGAGCGCGTACTATATAAGTTCTATAAACAACACCCTAAGAAGCCTAGACCCCCAGACTGGGCATGAGATAAGGAAAAGTTATGCTAAGGTTATGGCCGACCACGATGTTAATTTGTGGTGGTTGAGATGTTATGGAACTTTGACCACCAGTTAAAGTTGTCTAATTGGCCAGATTCTTGCTAAGGAACGCCGCAAAACGCCACGCAGATCGATTCCGGTGGCGGTGTAGAGTTCTGCCGACTTTATTCACTGAACTAACTAATCAGGATTTTCCATCCCCGGGATGGAAAATCGCCATTGGCTCGGCTAAGGGCGGTAAGCAGAACTAACATCTTCGCGACAAAAACCAGCCCCCACGCATTACCTGTTTTTAGAGTTATTTGTTTGGTTTAGGGACCAAACCTTCTGGGGGAGGGGAGTACTGTCACGGCACTAACCTGTTATACACTATCTCGTACTGTTTCCTACTGTTGGCTGGCCCACCATTAGCGCCTTGGCGGGCTGGCCCTACTATTTATATATAATACCCCCTTTCCATCTTCTTCTCCTCTTCATACCACAATGTAGTTATTTAGCCTACTTGCATTACAGCACTGTAATATCTAAACACAAAACAACCTACTAAGAAACTTAACTAGAAGAACGCCGGCCCTTATAAGGTTAAAAAAGTTGTCTCTCCTTATGCCTACTAACTAAAGCTCCCTAATACGGTTAAAATCCACCCTATATTCTATACGTCAGTCCTCCACCCTACCGCCCCTGTATTAGACGCCCTACCTAAACAGATCTAAGACCCTCCCCCACCAGTTAAAGTAGATGGTGAGGATAAATACCTCATCAAAAGAGTTAACAATATTAAGTATAACAAACGGAAACGCAAATATATATATTTTACAAAATAGAGAGGCTTTACTAAGCCCTTATAGAAACCCGTTAACTCTATAGGACTTATACAAGCCATAAAAGACTTTCACAAACTCTACCCAGAACTACCTTAGCCCCATCTCACAGAAGCTCGAGTTTAAAGGGGGGGTACTATTACGGGACTCCTCTATAACACCTTACACACGTCCACCTGTTTCCATCTACGCAGCAAGAAGAGACCGACCATAAGATAGCAATCTAATGGTAATCTATAGCAATCTAACGGCAATCTACCGCATTCTGCTATATTCTGCCAAGTCCACCAAATCCTGCCAAGTTCTGCTAGGACCGCTACTTAAATCCTATTCTACTCCGTGCATGTGTCGACCAAGCAACTAAACTAGCAATATATACCCTTTCTTCCCGTTTCCTTACCTTCTCTCCTTACGCAACGTCTTAACTTCATTATATAGTTCATGTACATAGCTTAATAATATCTACTTCGCTATATATTATTACCACTTATACTTACTCCGTGACATCTACCATAATATTTATAATAAATTTTCATATTAGGCGACTAGGTCTTTAGATACTTTTTATACTTAACTAACTAAAGCTTTACGCAGAGATTTTATAGAGCTTAGATATTATAATAGGTCTAGTTCTTAGTAGGTAGATCTAAACCTATTAGACCCAACCTATTAAAAACCTAACTTGACTTAGTAAAAATCGGGTTAATATAATTTACTATAACATATATTATAAGATACATTATAACGTCTACTATAACGTCTTCTATAAGATCTACTATAGCGTCTACTGTAATATCTACCATAATATCTAATATAACGTCTACTATAGCATATACCATGACGTATATTATAACATCTACTATAACGTCTACCATAACGTCTACCATAACGTCTACTATAAGATCTATTATAACGTCTACCATATCGTCTACCATGACGTCTACTATAATATCTATTTTAAAGCTGTATATAGAGCTCTATACGGAGTTCTCTACAGAGCTTTAACTCCATATCTATTTCCTCTTCTATTATATAAATTCCTACTAATACTATATCTTTCTTAGTCTTTGGGTCACCCATAGTAATATTAAAGGATTTTCACTAAACTTGTAAATAAAGAAGGTAATAACAATAATAACACATTTAGTCTAGAAAAATTAGTTTAATTAAAGCAGTTTACCACTAACGCGTTAAGAAAGAGAAAGCTATTAATACTTAGTTCTATAAAAAGCCTAACTCCCGTAAAAAGAATAAAACTTAGGTAACTAGTAAGGCCCTATAGGCTAGATCCTTAATATCCCACTTAGCTAATTAAAGGACAGCCTTTACTAGTCATAACGTAACTAAAGCACAAGGTGGCCTCTTTAGGCGCGGCGCTATAGCTACTAGGGGTTTAATATATTACGCGGCACGTCCCTAAGGCATAGTATTGCATTAATAGCCTTACCTAATCTACGCTCCTAAGGGGAGATAGTGTTAAGTAATAGAGTTATCTTATATATATATTATTCCGCATAGCTATTTTAGCAGAATACTTAGCAATTACTAAGGCAACTACCCCTTAGTTAGATAAACACTTAATACCAACTCTAATATCTCCTTATATTAGTATTACATTAGCAAGCTTAGACGCAATTTGGTTATAGTAGAGTTAATTAACTAGTAAGTAAATAATTAACTATATTCGTGCATTATAGGACGCAGTAGGCTAGGTAATTAGGTAGGTCGACCTAATAGGCACCTAATAGACGCAGTTACAAAAGTCACGTAGGGAAGTATTATAGTAGATATTATAGTAGATATAGAGCTCCGTATAGAGGTTTAGTAGAGCTCTATATAGAGCCTTACAGTAGATATTATAGTAGACGTTATAGTAGATGTTATAGTAAACGGACCTTTTAATTTTATATATCGCTTTTTAGGAGCTACCTTATTAGGTTATATAGAATTGCATTTCTTTCTAGTAGTAGTCTTACCTTTCTGCCTAATAGTATGGCCATTTCTAAGTGCCTTTTAGGTTATATCCCTTTGTAGTAATTTAGCACCACAGTGTAGACGTAGAAAGCATTAACTCTTTAGCTTTAGATAAAACCTAGGGTGGCATATAGGTTTAAAATAAGCGCTCTAATATATAGGAGGTTATACAAATTTCCTACAAATAGTTCTATGGCGTTTATACTAGGCAAGTTCTGGTAATTCTAAGCCATTTATGCTACGAGCTCTAAAAGAGATACTGTGAAGACTTTAATAAGCTGTTAGTATCTCTAAAACTAGTTCCTCCTAGTCTATAAGTAACTAATTCTCCCAGTCTATACGTATCCCCCTTATCTATAAGCAATTCCCCTAGTCTATAAGCAATTTCTCTAGGCTAAAAGTAATTACTCTCCTAATGCTATTTTATATTAGTAACGGTGTTATAAGTAAAAGATAGAGTAATATACCGCAGTATAAGGGCGCGAAGAGGCTTCAGGGAAGATTTAAAGGAATGATATAAATTCTATCTAAATCTAAGGGTATATAGCTCTTGAAGAGAACAAGACGTTGCGTAAAGAAGAGAAAGGAACATAGGATACTTGTAACTAAATATTCAGGGTCTTGGCAGCAGACGCATAGGCATAAGACCACGCGGATTTTGATAAGTTTTAACTAAATTTTATTACGTTAGTGGAATTTGGTGGAATTTAATTGAGTTAGCGGAACTTGGTAGAAAACAGTAGATTATAGTAGATAATTGCGGATAGTTGCAGACAGTTACAGACAGTTATAAACAGTTTATAACCAGTTTTATATAGTTATCTATTAAGTGTTTCACTAAGACATTCCTACTATAACTAGGCTAGTCCCGTTATAGTACCCCCCCTTTTTAGCTAAAGGTCTAAAATAATTCAATTTAGTTGAGAATTTATAACTTATTACGTTATAAGTGTTGTGATATATTTTAAGTTCTTTTCGATTTTAAGTTTTCTGCTATTGTGTTTTGTGTCTTTGTATTAGGTAGTAGTTGTTTACCTTTATATTGTGTCTATTTAGCTAGAGTAGGCCGCGAAGGATAGTCCTTATAGAACTCTTTTACTAAGGTAGGCGCGTCGGCCTTAATCTAGTTATAGGTTTCCTAGGTTTATGTTTTATATCCTTCCCACTTAATAAGAAGTTTAAATTATTTAGATTGTGGTTTCTATTATATATTGCTAATTAAGTTAATAAAGTAAGAACCGTTACCATTGTTAACAATTATAGGAGGTAGCGGCGGTACTTCGCGAGTTATAGGATTATCTTTTAAAGGTTATAATAAGCTTATATAAAACGTCGGGTGTATTTTTATCTTAGTTAGCAGTTTAAGCTTATAGGCGTACGGGCTTAGTTTCTTCTTAATTTGGTACGGGCCTGTGAACTTTTAATTAAGTTTCTTTAAGGGCTATTAAGTCTTTAGGTTTCGTGTATTTAGGTAGGCTATATTACCTTCCTTAAAGTCCTATACGGGAGCTTGTCCTTTATTCGCATGCCATTCCTATAACGTTTAAGCGTATATTAATTTACTTTATAATAGTTCCGTTAACTGCTTTATTTAATTAGTAAAGTTATACGCGTTAATTAACTAAATCCGTTTAATCATGGGTTCTATTATATCGATTTTAGGTTGTAGTTTAAATCCAAGTTAAGGGTCTTATCCATAGGTCGCGTAGAACGGCGTCACGCCTATTAATACGTTTATTGTATTATTTACGGTAAACTTAGCTAAAGGCAGCTATTTTTCCCAGTCGTCTTGCAGGTAGGAGCAGTATATTTATAAGTATTGTTCTATAACCGCGTTTGCAATTTTAGTTTAGCTATCTATCTTTAGATAAAATATAGTTAAGAGTTATATTTAAATACTTAATTATTTATATAAAGCTTACCAGAAGTCTAAAATAAACTGGCTTCTGTAGTTGGATACTATTATATTAGGAAGTCTATATAGCTTAAAGACGTGCTTAATAAAACATTTGGCTACTAATATTGCATTAATCAAGTCTATAGGAATTATATATCGCATTTTTATAAGGCGGTTAATAACTACTATAATATTTGTAAACCCATTACTATTAGGCAAGTCGACTACAAAGTTAATTAAGATATCGCGCCATCTTTATATTAGAATTAGTAGCGGTTAAAGTACTCCTTACTTCTTTATATAAGAGGTCTTTCTATATATGCATATACTGTATGCTTAAACGTATTTTCGTATATAGTTGTGCATTATAGGCTAGTAGTATACTCGTTAAACAATTTTATAAGTTTTTGTATAGCTAGGGTGCCCTACTACAGGGGAGTCGAATACAAATTTAAGTACCTTAAATTATAAGGGTTCGGAATTTGGAACTACTATCTTCTATTAGTAGTATAATAAGTCGTTTCAAATTTCGCATTTAGTAAGTATAATATCCTTATGCTGTTATTTTCCTGTTTAAATCGCTTTTATTATATCTATTATCTATACATTGTTCTTATATTCGTATTCTATTAGCTTATTAATTTCTATTTCCTATTTATTAACTTCTGATTTATTTCTATTAAGTTCCATATCTAGGAATATAGGACGTAGTTTTTCAAAACGTTTGGGAGGTAATAAGATCCGTAATTAATTTGTAATCCGTTTATCTATAGCGTTTATAGATAGGTCCTATAACTGTTATATTAATATATTAGGCTTCTAATTAAGTTTGCCTGGTTAGTACGTAATCTTAAAGTTAAATTATAAGAGGTATTTAGCCTAACGAATTTGGCGCTGCGTTAATTGCTTTATAGTTATAAAGTACTATAGGTTTTTATAGTCCGTTAATACACGTATTAGGAACAATAATCCTTTAAGCTTAGGACGCTATTATTTAAAATATCTAACAATTATAAGCAGTTCCTTATTGTATATTTTGTAGTTTAATTTAGCAGGGGCGAGTTTCTAGAAGAGAAAGGCTACTAGATATAGCTTACCGTCCTTATTATATTGTAATAACACTCCCCCTAGTATATAATCGGACGAGTTTGTTTCCATAATACATTTAAAGTTAGGGTTAAAGTAGGCGAGAATTAAAGCAGTTATAAAATAATGCTTTAGGTTATTAAAAGCTTATTCGCATTTAATAGTCCATTTAAATTTTATATTCTTTCTTATTAGGTTCACTAATAGCTAAGCAGTTTCTAAAAAGTGGTTAATAAATTATTAATAGAAATTTGCAAATCCTAGAAATCCTTAAATGTCTTATACGTTGCTAGGGCTTTCCTAGTTTATAATCGCGGCGACTTTCTTAGGGTCCATTTTAATTCCATTGCGGGATATTATTAAGCCTAAGTACGTAACCTCGGACGCGTGGAACTTGCATTTCTTAATATCGCATTATAGGCCCGCATCTTATAGGCGTTTAAGGACCATTCTAATATATTTCCGATGTTTGGAAAGCAAGGACAAGTAGATTAAAATATCATTAATATACGCGGTAATAAATACATTAAGGAATTTATAAAGCGTATTATTAATATATTACTAAAATGTACTAGGACCGTTCTTTACGCTAAACGGTATTACTAGGTATTTAAAGAGTCCCTATTATATACAAAAAGCTATATACTTCTTATCTCCTTCTTATATACGGATTTTATTAAAGGCTATAACTATATTAAGCTTTATAAAGTACCGTGCCTTTACTAAACGGTTAAGCGTCTCTTAAATTAGGGGAATTGGATATTGGTTTTAAATCGTAATTACATTTAGAGCTTAATAATTAATATAGAATCTTAAGCCTCCTCCTAGCTTTTTAATAAATAGTATAGGTAAGGCGAATAGAGATTAACTAGGGTAAATAAATTCTTTTTCTAGATGCTCGTTAAGGTATTATTGTATTATAAGCAATTCTTCCCGTAATATACTATATAGCGGACCGAACTTTAGTATTATGCCCGGCTTAAGTTCTATCTTAAAATTGTGCTTATTTTGGTGCGGGGCTAGTTAGTATACAAATTGTCTTTTAAACTTGTTAATTAGGTTATAGTACTCTTTAGGTATAAAAGGTTAAGGATTAATATACTATTTTAGTTCTAGTGCTTTCTTAATATCTTCTATAGTTATAGTAAAGATTTTATAATCTCGTCTTTTTGCTAACAAAATAAAGGGTGCGGCTTGTATTATCTAAATTTTAAGAGGTTTTGATAAAACATCTTCGCATTCTTTGTTACAATTAGCAGTTATAGATTTATTATGTTGGCTTAAGGTTTATAGTAAGGGTAATTTATATTATATTAAATTTGAATAGTTATATACATATTGGTAGGGCAAATGGTTTTTTAAGCAATAACTTTAGCAGTAAGTTATATAGAACTTTAGTGTTTCTTTAACCCAGCTAATTAAAGGGTTGTGTTGTTTTAGCTATCTATATCTAAGTATAACTTTATATTACTTTAAGGGTGTTATAAACAGGGAGATGTGTTTAAGGTATTTGCCTATCCGCATTTTTACTAGGGCGTAGTGCGTTATTTTGCCATATATTAAGGGTTTGCCATTAAAGCCTTATAGGCCTTAGGGCTCGTTAAGTTTCTTTAAATTTAGATATTAAGTTTTTATATAGTTCGTATTAATAAAGCCTATGCTAGTGGCTCCGCTATCTATAAGGATTTATACTTCCTTCTATTTTCCAAGTATTTAAATTTCGCCAAGTATATTAAGGGAGTTGTATTGTGTATTAGCGCTAGAAGAGCCTAGACACTTATACTCTTCTACTTTTTGTCCTAAGGCGCGACTTGGCCTTAGGACGATTCGTTTTCCGAATTAACCAAGGGCAAGATGCTTCGTGGCGTTTGAGTACGATTTGTAAAGCGGGTACAATTTAAGGAACGAGTACGGCTTGAGAAATAGGTATGATTTGAGAAACAGGAGGAGCTACGGCGGACCTTGTTAAAGGGGTAAGTTCGGCAATGCTTTTAAATATATCCTTTTTTACCGCATCTAAAGCATTCTCTATTTATGGCTCGAGTTCTTTGTTTGTTAGTTCCTAAGGGTGCATAGGATTAAGCGGCATAAAGGTCCATAGGGTTATACATAGGGCTTTTGGGTTTTAGAGACGGATCGTATTTTAGGGTATTTTAAATGCGAGGTGTAGTTGACTTTAGGAAACGAGTTTATTTATTATATTAAAGATCCTTATTAATTCGTTGGCATATTGTAGTAAATTTGGATAGGTTTTTTAGCAGTTCCCTACCTACTAACTAGGCTCTAATTTTATCTAAGATAGCTTGTTAAAGGGCAGCGACTCTAGCGGCTTTATTCCAATCTAGTTTGCTAATAAGGCCTAAAAATTCCGAAAAGAAGCTAGTAAAGTCTTGGTTCCATTATTATAGGTTCTTAAGTTTAGTAATAGCTGTGTATTTATAGCTGGCGTTATTATATATTCGTTCTAGTAGAGAGATAAAGATTTTAAAATTAATAAAGGTGCTATTATAGAAGAATGGATCTATGGTACATACAGCGTCCTTACTTAAATAAGATATTCCATAGCTAACCTTACTAGCTTTAGTAGGGTATCGGTTATAGTTTGTTAAAAGTTTAAGACAGAGCTTGGTTACAAAGGGATATAGGTCATTTTAATTTCTATTAAACATTAGAGAATTAGGGAGCTTTTTAGATTTTATAGCAGGTATTAAACTTGTTATAGATATAGGTTAAGTTACCATTACTAATTTAGTATTCACATTTAATAGGTTGAGTTCAGATATAGTTATTTTAATTTTGTTTATAGGTATTATTATTAGGGTCTCTAATAAAAGAGCCTTAACGTTGTAGAGTTCTTCGCGGAGTGCTTCCATTAATTACTAATATTGGGCTTCTAGTGCAGCCCACTGTTAAGCTAGGGCATCCATAAAGGATTATTATATTATAGTTAATTGTTCCCTAACTAGGGATATAATACTTATAGTTATTAAAAGGGATTTAGGTTCGTTTGCCATTTTTAATAGTAGTTGTTTTAACGCAACATAGTGTAAGGGCGTAAAGAGGCTTTAGGGAAGATTTAAAGGAATAATATAAATTCTATCTAAATCTAAGGGTATATAGCTCTTGAAGAGAACAAGACATTATATAAAGAAGAGAAAGGAATATAGGAAACTTGTAACTAAATATTTGGGGTCTTAGCAGCAGACGTATAGGCATAAGCCCACGCGGATTTTAACAAGTTTCGACCAAATTCCATTATATTAGTGGAATTTAGTGGAATTTAATTAAGTTAGCAGAACTTGGTGGAAAACGGTAGATTATAGTAGATAATTGCGGACAGTTGCAGACAGTTACAGACAGTTATAAATAGTTTATAAACAATTTTATACAGTTATCTATTAAGTGTTTTACTAAGACATTCCTACTATAACTGGGCTAGTCCCGTTATACGCAGCCAGTTATTATTACGCGGAAACTTTTAATAAGTTCCATATCCTTCTGCTAAATTGTTACTCTCTTTATATAAATTATAGCGAGATTTACCACTATAATAATATTATTAGCAGAAATAGAGTAAATAATAATGGTAGACTTACTAGCTAGTTTATTAATTAGAACTAATTCTACTAATTCCTAAAGTGCTAATATAGTGCTTCTTTAAAAGCGTATATCTAGCTTAAGCTATAAAGCAATATCTTAAATAACGCGTCTAAACAGGGCTGCTGGAATTAAGAGTATGTTTGCTTTTTAGTAATGTCTAATCTCTCTTAAGGCACCCACTATGGAGTATTAGTAGGGGACAATTATAAGTAGAGTTAGAGTGTTATACCTCTAGGCTTTAGCCTTCTCGCACTATGCCTTTTTTTATATAGAAAGGTTCTATTACGTTTAGCCTTAATAGTTGGTAGGTAAAAGTGATTATTCTTATTAATTTGGCTACTATAACGTACTTCCTTTTTTTTAGGAGCAGGGGTCTTGCAAGAAGTGCTAGGAATAATTTTACTATAAGAAGTGGTAGCAGTACTCTTAACAGCTTTATGGCGAGAAGTATAAGGAGCAGTATTAGAAGGTCTAGCGCCAGTATTAGAAGGTTTAGTGCCAGTATTAGATAGGCTAGTGCTAGTATTAAATAGGCCAGCGTTAGACTTAGTAGCACTCTTAGCTTTTAATTTACCGTTGCCTAAGCTTGTATTAGGTTCTTTCTAGCTTATAAGTAGTAGAAATATAATTAAATAAGGTTTCTATGCAATTATTAGTGTCTCCTATAACGTCTACTATAACGTGTATTAAAAAATGTATATCCTATATTTGGTATAGGAGCATCTGCTTAATTATTATTATCATATTATTGGTCTTTAAGTTAGTTATCCTTAATAGCTTTATCGGCAAAATCTAGAAGTTCCTTATCTAAATTGTCTAAAGCTAGCTTATTAAGGTTAATATAGTCCTGCTTAATATCTACCTTTAATTCCTGGCTTAAAAGGTTAGGAATAGTATCTTTAGCAGCAGCCTTAGCCCTAGCTACTTCTATAGCTTTTACAGACTTAGCTTTAGCTTCTTTTACCACTTTTATAGCAGCAGCAGCAGTTAGTATAGTAGTTATAAAGGGTTTGCCATTAGCAGTATTAGCGGTATAGGTACTCTAAGTAGCTATATCTTGGCCAGTGGTAACAGATTTAGTAGTAATACTACCTCTTGCACTCCTAAAGTCTCCTAAGGCATATAACAACGATCTTAAATATCTACTATTATTAATTACCTCTTTCGCTCTTTCTCTGCAAATAGCTTTTCTATTATTTCTTATAGCTCTTTTTTCCTTATATATAATATCTTTTTATAGCTAAGATTAGTACAAACTATTATATAGTTGTATAAACGTTACCTCAGTAGGCTTAGAGTTAGTTTTAGTATTAGGGGAATTATATAAAATATTAGGCTCTAGCGATTCTCGCTTACGCCTTTAGCTAGATAAAGAAGGAGCTATTAAATAGGTAGCTCTAATAGGAAGTTTTCTAGCTGCTTTCTCCCTAAGGTATTGACTGTATTTTTTATACTATTTATAAATTAGCGTCTACTATAACGTCTACTATAGATAAATATTTACTTACATTCTCTAGTTCTTGATCCGCGCTTATTTCTAGTAAAGACTTGCTAATAAAATAAGGTGGACGTACTGGTAAAGGAGGGTGGCTAGTATATAACTTTGAATTGGAGGGAATAGGCTTAATAAATAGTGTAATAGTATCTATAAGCTTACTAAATTCGTCTAGTAGCTTATAGGCAGACTTAGCAAATTTACCTTTAGTCTAAGCAATAGGCTTAGTAGACTTAATAAATGCACTTATAACCTTAATAGGAGCACTATTGCGACACGAAGACAAATTAAGCTGGCTATTACTTTTTTCTCTTAAATATAAACTAGCGGAAGATTTTGTAGGCGATTTTGTAAGCGATAAGGTATTTTATAATAAAGCACTCTATTCGCAATAATATGTACATTCTACAGCTCCTGCTATAGTAGTAGAAGCGTCTACTATATTATAGTAGACGAAAATGCGATTAGTAGAGGTTATGGATAAGATTTAATTCTAAAAGTAAGATTATATAGCGTTATAAGTTATTAGCGCATGGACCCTAAACCTTAAATTAAAGCGAATTTACTTTTAGGTAATGTTTTAACTTCTCCTATATACTACGCCATCTACTATATTATAGTAGATACGTCTCTATATATCTAAATAAGTCCTAATTCGCTGTTTTTATATTATTAGCTGTTAAAATATTAGATTAATATACTAATTGGCCTTTAATAAATACACCTAAGCTAAAAAGGGTAAATCTCTATATGGGTTACAATAAAAGATAGGCTATAGTACCTAAGAATAAAGTATAAGGCGTAGACTCTAGCAATATCTTATACTATAGTATAAAATTAAAGAAATAGATTAAGTACTAGTAGGCTACTAAGGAATAAAAGGCTATACTACTTATAAAGATAAAATAAGTGGTAGTTAATAGAAAGTAATATAGAATTATAGTAGACGTTATAGTAAACGCTAACTATAAATTGGGAAAATATTTATAGGCTAGAATTTAAGTTAACTTTATTAAGCGCGTTTTGCGTAATTAATATATAATTAACTAACTTGATATATTTAAAAGTTAAATAACACGCAGTTAACTAACTTAACAACTTTTAGAGCTAACTGTATATTTCTTAACATGCAATTAGCCAACTTAACAACTTTAAAAGCTAACTATATATTTCTTAATATGCAATTAATGTAACGAAGCCTTGTAGCAGGAACTACGGTGGACTTGTTAATGGGCTAGGTATGTAGATATTAAACAAAGTCAACAATGTAATAGTACAAGATAATAACTGGTGGAGTGGTTACCCAACAGATTAACTCTAATTGTATTCTAAGATTCACTATAAAGAAAGGAACTATCTAGGTAGGGACTGTAGTCCTTTAAATATACATCCATACTCCTAAGAAACTCTCCTTATACGTAAAGTACGTAATAAACGTATTAAATGTTGCGTTTACTACGTTCCTTACATTTACTACGTTTAACACTATGTAACCTTACTTACCATTCTTTATTCCATAGTTCTACTAGCTCCATCCTAGACTGTGCCTTAATTAACTAACTAGCTTCTTCCAACTCCTCTCCTAGTAGTTATAACATTATACTTAAAGCGTCTGTAACACTATCTCCCTTCTCTTTATCTTCGTCCTTAAAGATTCCTAACATCTCTAAGTTATCCACTAGAGGTATAATGTCCGTTTAACTAGTCTGGTTAATATTATTGCTTATTATACCTAAAGCTTCTCTTTTAAAAGCTCCTCCTTCTTTCTAGGTTAAGCGTTACCTTCGCACTATGGCGCGTATTATTTTATTAGGTGAGATAATGCCATCTCCATATTCTTGCTGTGTAAAAGAGGGGTTAGTTTATATTGCGCTGGCAAGTTCTTTATCTTAGTAACCCTCTTCCTACTTAAAGTGCACTAAAGTAAATATTTAATTGTTCTGTAACGTTCGCTCTATCTTTAACGCTAAGTATGCGCGTCCTATTACTCTTAACAATCTCTATATTCCTTAAGTAATTTATCTTAAGGTCTTGTGTTTAATCTAAAGCCAACCGTCTTAAGGATAATGTATCTTGTGCCTTAATAGAGGTTCATTATTCCACTAAAGAGGCCGCTTATGCCCTTAAGGCCCAGCAAACTGCCTTTGCTCATCTTTAACGTCTTTAGAAGGTGCGTAAGAAGGTTCGTTCTAAGGAGTAGAAACTTATAGAATAAGGTCTTTAGGAACTTGGTAATAAGAAGACAGACCTCCCTTTTAAGTAGGGAACAACTCTAAGTATGTTGGTAGGTATTCCTCCTATGTCCCCCTTAGGCGGTTCGTTCTTTAGCGACTCCTCCTTATTAATACTGCCTAACCTATTCTCTTCTAATACTCCTGTACCTTTCCTATAGCGTTTTTTAAGTTATCTAGTAGCTTCTAGGTAGTCTCTTTATAGCCTATCCACTTTACTTTATACTAAGTTTCCTTATTAATGTCATTATAACTAACGATCTTTAAAACTTACTATTCGTCTTCCTTTTGTCCTCTATACGTGTCTGCCTTATAAACTGGTAGCTTAACATTTCCGTATACTGGCTCTAGCATTGCAACGTGCTATATAGGGTAGATTTTTATTTTCTCTAGTAAGTTAAGTCTGTACATAACTTCTAAGATCTTTGCCTTAACCCTAAATGGTCCTAGTTTAACATAGTCCAACTTCTTACTTAGTTGTCAACTTTTAAAACTTTTGTATAGTAGCTATACTTTATCTCCCTCCTTAAGATCTGGTCCCTTAGATCTCTTAGCGTTATAGTACCTTTTCATTCTCTCTTGTACTAGTTTTGCTACACTTTTAAGGTAATTATAGAGATTTATTAACATCTCCATTCTTTCTTTAGCTGTGCTACTCATCTTCTTTATTTATTATAGCGATAATAACATTCTTGGCTTGTACCTATAGTTCGCCTTAAAAGGTAATGTACCTATCCCTTTTTATAGTGTTACATTGTATACAAATTATGTAACTGGTAGTAACAATACCCAATTATTCTGTGTGTGATTAATATAGTGTTTTAGATACTATTCTAGTGTCTAGTTTAGTCTCTCTGTTTAACTATTTGTCTATAGGTAATACGCGGTTAATATTACCACTTAAACCCCTTGTTCTGCTAAGAATACTTTCTAGAATGCTGCTATAAATCTTGGATCTCTATCTAATATAATCTTGCTTAGTGCTCCGTGCCTTATAAACACTTCTTTAATATAGATTCTAGCTATATCCTCCGCTGATATTTCTTCTATATATAGTATAAAGTAACCCTACTTAGTTAACTTGTTTACTATTACTAAGATTACATTGTGATCTTGTCCTATAATAAGGTCTTTTAACTTTAGTAACTTAACAATAAAGTCCTATAATATAACCTCCTATAGTCCTTCTGGTACTTTAACTGGTTATAGCCCTCTATATGGCTTATATCTTGCTAGTTTATTTCTTTAGCAATCTGGACATTCTTTTATAACTTATCTTACTAATCCCTAGATTCCTTAAATAATATATTCCTCTTAAAGTCTTAATACTAAGCCTATAGCTCCGTTGTGTCCTTGTGTTATTCCCTTATAAAAGTCCTTAATAAACTCCTCTGCTATACTTCTTGGTATATATATATAGCCTCTTGGTTTTTATACTGCTCTAAGTCTGGATCTTCACTCTATGCTTCTTAGATTCTTTGTGACCACTTACTTTTTAGTAACTTGTAGGTTTATCTGTTTTCTTATATTGCTATAATTTTGGGATGGTTGTACCTAATTAACTCGTCCTTATCTTTGCGTAGCATTGATCTTAACAGCTTTTCTTTATTTTACAACTCTGCCTTTCTACTTAATACGTCTGCTTATGCGTTGTCTGTGCCTTTGGTATACTATATTTCGAAATAATATTCTATAAGCATTTCTGCCCATCTAACCTATCTTTAGTTTAGTTTCTTTATTATTAAGAATCCTATTAGGTTCTTATAGTCTATTCTAACTATAAACGGTTTTTCTATGCCTTATAAGAATGCTCTCTACTTTTTAAGTGCTGTAACTATACCTAACAGCTCCTTGTTATAGATATTGTAGTTTAGCTCTAGTGGTGTTATCTTCCAACTATAATACGCTACTGGGTACTATACGTCCTGGTGTTTCTATAATAAGTATACTCTTAGTGCAAAGTCTAATGCGTCTGTTTCCACAACTATGTCTAACTTTGGTTAGTAAATCTTGAGGATTGGACCTTAGGTAAACAACTCCTTAAGCTCCTTAAATAACTTCTTTTACTTATCTCCTTATACCCATAGTTCCTTTTTTTTATAAGTCTTATAAATAGCTTAATACTTTTTAACTATTATACTATAAACCTTCTATAGTAGTTACAAAACCCTAAAAATAATCTTAACTGTGTAACGTTCTCTAGTTCTTGCTAATTAACTATAGCCTTAACTTTCTTTAGGTCTATGCTAATTTTTCCTAGTTTAATAATAAATCCAATAAAATTGGTCTTTCTGGTAAAGAACTTGCATTTCTTAATTGCTACTAGCATCTTTTTTTCTTATAGTCTCTTTAAGACCTATTTAACATATTCTTTATGTTCTCTCTTACTTGCTAAGTAGATAATAATATTGTTAAGGTATGCTATAATAAACTTATTGAGGTATTCTCCTAATACGCTATTAATTTGTTTCTAAAATGTTACTAGTGCGTTTATAAGCCCAAACTGCATTACTAATGGTTTATATAGTCCTTCCTTTAACCTAAAGGCTGCTTTCTATTTATTGCCTTCCTTAATCCTAATTTAATAGTACGCCTACTTTAGATCTATCTTTGTAAAGATTTGCGCGTTACCTATCCTATCTTGGATTTTACTAATTAAGGGTAAAGAATACTTATCCTTTTGTATAATGCTGTTTAACTATCTATAGTTAATGCATAACCTAAGTTTTCTATTTTTCTTTGGTACAAATAGTACTGGATACCCTACTAATGACTATAATAGTCTAATATACCCTTTTTATAGATTTTCTTGGATAAACTCCTTAAGTGTCACTAACTTAGTTTTAGTAAGCTTATAGACTAGAAAGAACTTTAGACTAGTTCCTAGTTCTAACTCTATCTTATAGTCCCATGTTATATACTTTAATAGCTTCTCACTTTCTAGTGACCATAACTTTTTACTATACTTGTGGTATCTCTTTGGTATATAACTTAAGCCTCGCTTAGTTTCTTTATATATCGCTCTAACTTGGTACCATACTAACTTGGTTTATTATTGCATCTTATATTATTAAGTATCTCTAATATTAACCTGACCTGTAACCTAATTAACCTTTAAATTATATTCCTGTAACTAAGGCATTCCTAGTATTGCCTCGTCTTTTCCTAATGGTAAGATATTAAAAAACATTTTAACTTGTCTCCCTTTAATAGTTAACTAAATAGGTCCTATTTTAAGATTAATAATGCCTCCTTTATAGGTTATCTAATTTTCTAAAAATTGTTATAAGTGGATATAGGTATTCCTTTTGTCTATATAGTAACCCTATCCTTTCTACTGCTGCTAGTAATATGTGGTTTCTTATTGCTCCACTATCTATTAACGCTTTAAACTGCTAATCTCGCCACTTGGCTTTTAGGTATAGGTATTATCCCTAAATTCCTTTAAGGGTCTAAGGCTCTACTACTGGCTCCCTTGGGTCCTATAGGCCTCCTCTTTTCCTAACTGTTAGCTACTAGGTCCTATTTATACTTAGTCCTCCTTTAGCCAATACTTAGTTTGCTTTTTATCCTCTATATACTATAGACAAGTATTCTCTGAATAATTCCACTACTATTATCCCTCTAGGCATTCTTCCGTAAGGAATCTTCCTAGTTAAAGTATTAGGTCCCCTTAACTCTGTACTTCTACTAGGTGCTATTTATATATATACTTAGTATCTCTATACTTTTAATCTTCCAGTGCCCAATATATCCTTATTAGGTACTTCTGGTTTTTATCTTTTAGTGCTCTATATATATTATACGTATTATCTACACAAGCTATCCATAATAGTGCATAATACGCTAAGTGACTTAGGTTAACTCTTGGCTTGTTACCCTTCTTAAGTTTAAACCTCTGTTTTACTAACCTAACTATTAATCTTTTATTTACGGGTACTAAGATTTATTATTTGCTTTTCTAGTCCCTAGATCTTTCTTCTAGATCTTTTAATGTTATAATTAATGCTCCCTTAATATAATTTATGCGTTTTTCCGTAATAGGTTGGTCTTGGACAACTTTTTTATTTAGCCACATATAGAACTCTTCCTATTTATTGCTATGTTGTTGCCTATACCACTTTTTATATAACTAGTTTAGTGTATATAGTCTATCTATTAGAAAGTACTGTATTATTACTGCATTATAACATCCTTTAGTATATCTTTCTTTAAACCTAGTTAGAATCCCTAAATCCTCTTCCTATTCCAGTTTATTTAACCACTTTACTCTAGGCGTCCCTACCTTAGGCCTATTAGTAACTCTTTATACGGGTGCTCTGTCCCTTATACATCCTAGTATAGTTAATCTTTTATCTAGCTTTTGCTCTTACTATACAATGATTCTTTACCTAAACTTATCTATAGTTTCTTATTTTCTGCGTTTTACAGCTAGATCCTTAAAGTCCTCTTACTTCTTAATTGCCATATCAACTTTTTAACCTTTAGGCTAAACACCACGTTTACCTAGAACTGACGCTATTACTTATTCCCCAAACTCTTGGTTCTTAAACTTGCGTCCTATACTCTTCTATTTGTCTTTAAACTAAGCTACTACCCTTTACCATTAGTTTTCGTCCGTTGTGGGTTCTTAGGTGTGTTTCATCTTATTTTAAGAATCTTAAGTACTTAGCCTTTTGTCTTTATTAAGTAGTAAGCTAGCACTAGCAGTTGTCTGCTTGCTTAATCGTCCTTAAATATTACTCCTTCTATCTTATAAAGTGATGGATACCGTATCTAATGGTATTATAATACCCATTACTAAACCGCGTTCTATAGTGGTCTTAGTCTCTACTTTTATTACGTCATTAAGGCTTAAGTGCCCCCAGTTAGCCTCTTATTTTTCCTTATTACTATTAATTAATAAGTACTCTAACTCCATTGTTATTATTACTAATCTTTATCTACACGTTGCTATAATATCTTAATTTAGCTTATAGAGTTGATTCTGTTCTTTATCTAACTCTCTGGTTCCCTTAAGTCCTCTTAACTCTAGCTCTTGCGGCTAATAGCTTACGCCGTACTTAGCGTCCTTATAAATTTAGCATGTGTTGTTATAATAAAACGTAAAGTATTTAACTATACACTCCTATGTTCCTTGTAACCTTTTAGTTATTAGACTTAGTTCTCCTTACTTAGTTTTTACTATGTGGTTATTCTAACCATCTTAGTAGTCTTTAGTATAGTAATCTTTCTTTCTACAATTTATATAAGCTCCATCTTTAAACCATTCTTCTTATTATAGAGTCCGTCTAAACATCTTCTGTTAGTAAGATCCCTAGTTTAGCCTCTACTTTTTAGTTCTATAATCACTTAATCCTTAACCCCTAGGTTTCTATAGTTTTCTACTCTATTACCTGGATTCTCTAGTGCCGCTTAAGTCTATTAGTTCTGGCCCATTCCATGGTTTCTAACTTTAACTTTATTAATGCGTGCTCTACGCCTTATACAACTATAGAACTCTGTCTTGCCCTTTTTTAGCTTGTTCCCTCTAGTAGATCCTATTATTAATTTTTATCGCTTAATCTATTAAGTCTTATAGACTTTCCGCATCTTCCATTAGAATAATTACGTCCTAGACTTTTACCTTAAGTCCCTATTTATACTGTGCCATAAGCGCCTTATTATTCCACTTAACCTATATTGCGAGTATCTGAAACTATGTCATGTACTTAATTGCTAAAGTGTGTTATACCAAGTTCTATAGCTTTCTTTCTGCTGTAGTTACTGCTTCTAGGTCTCTAAATATTTGCGTAAGTCTCCCTATAAACCCATTCTAACTTAAGAATATATACCAAACGTCCTTGTTAGTAGTTGTTAATCCGTTAACCTGGATTTCTGTAAGGTAAGGTTTAAACCACTTAAGTACTCTTCCTGTTAAGAATAATCCTGCATATACTACTTAATCCATAGTTATTGCCAACTTTGCTCCTTCTTACATAACCTTAAAGTGCATTTATATTAGAAACCCTTTAAGCTTTAACCTCTTACCTAAAAACCTTTTAATTAATAGTAACTTCACTTTGGCTACTTTAATGCCATTAATCCTTTCTTTAAGTACTCTATTTTTGTCTTATAGCTAGTTAACCATTTCCTATAACTGTTTAACCATAACTAGTTGCAAATCAGTGTCCCTTATACTGGTGTCCCCGCTAGTACCTAAGGTGGTTGCCGCTATTAGCGTTAACATAACTGGTGCTTTTGGTAGCATACTATTTGACCCTTGTTAATACCGTAACTAGGTAGTAAATGTGTAATAAAGCCTTATAGCAGGAACTACGGTGGACTTGTTAATAGGCTAGGTATGTAGATATTAAATAAAGTCAACAATGTAATAGTATAAGATAACAACTGGTGGAGTAGTTACCTAACAGATTAACTCTAATTATATTCTAAGATTTACTATAAAGAAAGGAACTATCTAGGTAGGGACTGTGGTCTTTTAAATACATATCTATACTCCTAAGAAACTCTCCTTATACATAAAGTACGTAATAAACATATTAAACGTTGCGTTTACTACGTTCCTTATATTTACTACATTCAACACCATATAACCTTGCTTACTATTCTTCGTCATATGGTTCTACCGGCTCCATCCTGGACCATACCTTAATTAACCAACTAGCTTCTTCTAACTCCTCTCCTAGTAGTCGTAACATCATACTTAAAGCGTCCGTAACAATTAAGGTAAAGTTATATACCAATTACATAAATAAATTTTTACCATTTTCTTAGCCTGTAGTATACTAGCTTATAATATATATTAGGATTAAAACAATTTTATTAATAAATAGCTATATATACACTATCTAATAGTATTAGGTCCCCGCTATATTTTAATAGCCTATATATACTTCTGCCAAGCTACCCTCTATATAGCTACTTTATTTTTTACCTTTCCTTATATTCTCCCTAACTTAGGAGGTACTAAAACAGCAGCTAGTAAAGGACTATTAATAGAACTAGACTATTACTAGAACTAGATGATAACTATTTAAACAACTAGCCAGCAAATACTATAAATAATTTAATTAATTAATCGATTGAATTGAACTAAAGCTTTAATATTAGCTATTACTAAATTAAATTAAGGCCTCCTAGGGAAGCACCTTAGATAACTATTATCTAAATATATAGCTGGCGAACGGCTATAAAGAACGATTTAGATAAATTAAAGCCTTTAATTAGGCCGACCCCTTCTCTAAATTAAATTATATACTAATATAGGCAGATAGGTAAGTAAGTAGGTAGATAGGTAAATAGGTAAGTAAGAAGGTAGATAGGTAGATAAGGAGATAGATAGGTAAATAAGAAGGTAAATAGGTAGATAAGTAGATAGATAGGTAGGTAGATAAATAGGTAGGCAAGTAGATAGATAGGTAGGTAGGTAGGTAGATAGATAAATTAGTAGGTAAATAAATAAAAGAGAACTATTACTATATATTAAATTATCTAAAATAATAATATTTATTTTGCTAGGCTTATAAATAGCTTTAAAGTAGGTTTTATTTATTTAAAATATACTATTAGTATAAAAGAGGTAAATAGCTTTAAATATAATTTTGGTTACTAAATATATAGGTTACTAGTAGGCTATATATAGGCTATATATTAAAAAATATTTAATATAGGCTAGTTAGTTAAGTTGCCAAATGCCCTTAACTATATACTAATTATATTAACTACTAGCTATTAAGGGTATTAAGAGGGGACTATATTTTGCTAATATATTATAAACTTAACTTTAGTTATTATATAAGTATTTAAAATTAAGTTAGTACCTATAAGTATAGGTATATAAGATTTAATAAGGATAATTTAAATTAGGAAGACTATAAAGACATAAATAAATTAAATATTATTTTAGAGTGCTAATACTGCTAGGATAATACTATTAATAAAGAAGTTCTTAATAGTAAATGTTTTTATATTATTATAACGTATTTCACGGGTGAGCTGGTCAAACGGGTGAGCTGATTACTTCAAAAACACACCAAAAAATGGAAAAATCACACTTTAATATCTTAACAACCACTTAATAATAAATTTTAATAATTTAAATTTGGACTTTTATATATACTCTCTAGCT
>Ga0307507_10004317_pt1 | contig 25487 bp, 7 predicted proteins | sample 7_EM_MG_FD_207223 | JGI IMG/M metagenome (GOLD analysis project Ga0307507, IMG submission 207223) | Populus trichocarpa ectomycorrhiza microbial communities from riparian zone in the Pacific Northwest, United States - 7_EM | ecosystem: Host-associated > Plants > Roots > Unclassified | place...
AAATTCTATCTAAATCTAAGGGTATATAGCTCTTGCAGAGTACAAGACGTTGCGTAAAGAAGAGAAAGGAATATAGGAAACTTGTAACTAAATATTTGTGGTCTTGGCAGCAGACGCGTGGGCACAAGCCTACGCGGATTTTAACAGGTTTCGACCAAATTCCATTACGTCGGTGGAATTTGGTGGAGACTAGTAGAAATTAATCGAGTTGGCGGAATTTGGCAGAATTCAATCAACTTGGCAGAATTTGGCAGAGTTTGATCAAAGCGTCGGAATTTATCTGTCGAGTGTTTCACTGAGACATTCCTACTGTAACTGGGCTAGTCCCGTTATATAAACGGAATATATATATAATATGTACAATACGTACTTCACGTATAAGGAGAGTTTCTTAGGAGTATAGAGGTGTATTTAAAGGACCATAGTTCCTTTCTTTATAGTAAATCTTAGAATATAATTGGAGTTAATCTGTTAGGCAACCACTCCACCAGTTATTATTTATTACTGTTATATTATTGACTTTGTTTAAATATCTATACACCTAGCCTATTAATGAGCCTACTGTAGTATTTCCTACAAGGTTCCGTTACACATTTACTACCACGGTTACGGTATTAATAAGTTAAATAATATGCCACCAAAAGCACTAGTTATGTTAACGCCGACAGCGGTAACCACCTTAGGTACTAGCGGAGACACCAGTGTAAGGGACACTAATTTGCAACTAGTTACGGTTAGACAGTTACAGGAAATGGTTAACTAGCTATAAGATAATAATAAGGTACTTAAAGATAGGATTAATGGTATTAGAGTAGCCAGGGTTAAGTTACTATTAATTAAGCAATTTTTAGGTGAGAAGTTAAAACTTAAGGGATTTCTAATATAAATGTACTTTAAGGTTATATAAGAAGGAGCAAAGTTAGCAACGACTATGGATTAAGTAGTGTATGTAGGACTATTTTTAACCAGAAGAGCACTTAAGTAATTTAAACCTTACCTTACTGAAATCTAAGTCCATGGAATAACAACTACTAACTAAAACGTACGGTTTATGTTTAGTAGTTGGAATGGGTTTATAAAAAGGTTAATATAGATGTTTAGAGACCTAAAAGCGACAACTATAGCAGAAAGGAAGTTATAGAACCTAGTATAATATACTTTAGTAATTAAGTATACCATATAGTTTTAGATACTTGTAATATAGGTTAAGTGGAATAACAAGGCGCTTATGGTATAGTATAAATAGGGACTTAAGGCTAAAGTCTAGGACGCGATTATTTTAATAGAAGATACGGAAACTTTAAAAGAGTTAATAGATTAGTCTATAAAGATTAATAATAGGATCTACTAAAGGGAACAAGCTAAGAAAGGGCAAGATAAAGTTCTATAGTTATATAAGGTGTAGAGTACGCAGCGACAGACGTAGAGTTATAGACTATAAAATGGGCCGGAACTAATGGACTTAAGCGGTACTAAAGAATCTAAGAGATGGAGTAAAAAACTATAAAAACCTAGAGGTTAAGGATTAAGTGATTATAGGACTAAGGAGTAAAGGCTAAACCAGGGATCTTATTAATAGAAGACGCTTAGGTAGACTTTATAGCAAGAGCAATAGTTTAAATTAGGAGCTTGTGTAAATTACGGAAAATAGGGTTATTTTACCAGAGACTGTAGAGGTGGTTAAAGTAACCACGCGGTAAAGGGTATAAGGTTATTAGAGTACGATAACGCGGATATAGGGATGTTGCGCGGGACTAAGAAGTGTTTAATTAAGCACTTTACGTTTTGCTATAACAACGCATACCAAATTTATAAGGACGCTAAGTATGGCGCAAGCTATTAGCTATAAGAGCCAGAGTTAAAAGGACTTAAGGGAACTAGAGAGTTAGATAAAGAACAAGATTAACTCTATAAGCTAGATTAAGATGTTACAGTAATATATAGACAAAGATTAGCAGTATTAATAATAGAGTTGGAGTACTTATTGATTAACAGTAATAAGGGAGAAAAAGGGATTAACTAGAAGTACCTAAACCTTAATAACGCAACAAAAGCAGAGACTGAGACTACCATAGAACACGGTTTAGTAATGGGCATTATAATACCATTAGATATGGCATCCATTACTTTATAAGACAGAAGGAGTAATATCTAAAGTAGACTAAGTAAGCAGATGACTGCTAGTGCTAGCTTACTACTTAATAAAGGCAAAAGGCTAAAGGCTTAAGATTCTTAGAAGGAGATATAAGACGCTTAAGACTTTTAAAGTAAGATAAGACACACCCAAGGACCCATAATGGACGAAAACTGATAGGAAAGGGCAGCAGCTCAGTTTAGTAACATATAAATAAGCTTAGGACGACAGTTCCTAGGGAGCCAAGATTTTAAAGAATAAATAAGGTCCATAATAGCAGTTCTAGATAAATATAGTGTTTAGCCTAAAGGTTAAAAGGTTAATATAGCGATTAAGAAGTAGGACGACTTTAAGGATCCTTTTATAAGGTGAAAACGTAAAGAAAGCATAGATAAGTTTAGGTAATGAATTATTATATAGCAAGAATAAAAGCTAGACAAGAGGTTAGCTATACTAGGACGTATAAAGGACAGAGCTCTAGTATGGAAAGTTATAAACAGGCTAAGGGTAGGAACGCTAAGAGCTAAGTAGTTAGATAAACTAGAATAAGAAGAGGATTTAGGGATTCTAACTAGATTTACAAAACAACATACTAAAGGTTATAATGATGTAACAATAAAGAGATACTTCCTTATAAATAGGTTATATATACTTACTAAGCTATACTAAAAGTGGTACAAGCAAAGAGGAAATAATAAGTGGGAAGATTTCTATATATAGCTGGATAAAAAAGTTATACCAGATTAAGCCATATCTAAGAAGCAGATAAGCTATATAAAAGGGGTATTAGTTATAACATTAAAGAACCTAGAGAAACAGGCCGTAGACTAGAAAGAAATAATGCAAGTATTAGTACTAGCAAACGATATAGCAACATTTAGGTTAACGCGGGAAAGATTTAAGCTTTAGGATAAAGATAAGCCTAGAGTAGATCCGAGACACCCTATATATTACACGTTATTATAGATTGCATATGTGGATAATATGTATAATATGCATAGGACACCTAAAAATAAATATCGCAAGTATCTAATTGTCACGGAACCCGACCGCAGGGGCCTCTATAGGAGAACCCCGTGCTCTTATGTACACCTCGCGTACAGCTTATGTCAGCTACGCGAGGGTATATTACCTCCTTACGCCCTCGATCCTTACGATCGATCGCGTAACGTCTTGTAGACTCCCCAAATACATACGCTTTATAGCCATTGCCCGCGTTCCGTGACATTACGTTGCGCCTTTTTCTTTACCAACGCTCAGCCTACAACCAATTCTACATCTCCACGATACCGCAGACGCTGCCAGAAGCAGCGTGTCCACGAGTTACCTCACTTCGTACTCCTAAAGAATCAATAATAGTAAGACAAAATTCCTTACTAGCCACTATATTAAACTCAAAGAATAACCCAATACCTATATCGAAACCACGACACCAATTAGTCCTAGGAGGATTTAATTTATTAACCCTAGCCTTAACCCCTAAAGGGAAGCCTAGTGGCTTAAAAGACTACAACGACCATAAGGGGGACATTGACAATGTCTCATCCTTTATTAACTATATAACCATGGATAAACAAGCCAAAGGGCTACCACCCATTAAGATCGAGATATAAGACGCCGAGATATTTGCAAAAATGGTAGCATAAGAACCCGATAAATACTACTGCCTTCTATAGAACTACCATCTAAAGCTTACACGAGCTGAGATGCGTGCTGCCTAAGATTACGATATTATCTAAGACCTACAAGCTTATAAGGCGCTCGCTAATAACACACGCTAAGAGATTAAAGACGACCTCCGTGTGTCTAAACACGACGTCTAACGATTAAAGAAGGCCAAGATTATACTTATTGCTATAGTTACTAAAAGAGAGGGTACAATCAAATACCTATAATCTTAGCTTAATAAGCACATTTATAACGATACCAGACACCTCTTTACTGTATATAACGCCACCTAAGTCTTTACGCCCCCGGCAACCTTACCTACTTAATACTTAACAGAAGGTCAGCGCTAAGCAGCTTCACCTAATGGGAACCCCTACTACAGTAGCGGCGACAATAAAAGCCACAATAATCAAACCTAAACTACTACTATAGGGTCTAATACACGCTACCCCAATCCCCTAATCTTTAAGGGTGACCGTAAGGAATACAGCCACTGGAAGATATAAACCCGCGAGAAACTGGCCTAGAGCGCCTGCCTTTTCCCCACAGAAGATACTAAGATTGGCTATATTATTGGACGAATAAAGGGCATCCCATTTAATAGGCTTTTCGCTTAATAGGAGACTAGTAGTCCCTAAAAGTGGCAGTCCCACTAGGAAGTCCTTAATGACCTTAACTAAATATACCGCGACTATAACCTAGTGGCTACTAGTTAAGCTAAACTACGCGCCCTAAAGATAAGTCCTACTAAATTATTTAATAAGTTCTATGTTAAATTCTAGGAATACACCAGAGTCCTCGCCTAAGACAATGCTAAAGACCAGGAAGATCTTCTTAAAAAAGTCACTTATTGCCTTAGTCACGCAGCCGCTAGCTACAACTATAACAACATTTACAATATAGTAGCAGCCCTACGGAAGATTAAACGACGGCTAAACTAGATCACTACTATAAACCCCCGCCCAAAGACCTCCCTATAAAAGCCCTCCGGACCTACCAAACCACTAACGCCTACTACCCTAAGTAACACCACTGGTCCTAATATTAACCTCTTTATACTAGCCTTCCCAAAGAAGCTACTAGACAGAGAGCGCGAGCTACTCCAAAAGCTAAGGCGTTGCTATAGATACCGTTAAGAAGGCTGTTATAGCTATAGCCCAAACTGCCTAATAGCTAGGTTTAGTAGCTGCCGTTAAACACCTAACCCTATGCCCTAGACACCAAATATATTACTACGCGCCGCTACCGCACAAGATGAAGATGTAGTAACGGTAGTAGAATTAGACGCGGAAGCGGAAAACGCAAAGTCCCAGCCCTAAGTTATAGGTTAGGACACTCCGATAATAGAGGGATCTATATATCGGCTTGCTTAATAGATAGCTTAGTAAGAATGGAAGGACGGAAGTAAATAGTCTTACCTATAGAGGAAACTACTGCTAAGAAATAATATAAAACCCGTTCTATAATTAACTGCGGAGCTACTAATAAATTTATAGATACCTAATTTATACGCACTTATAGCCTACCTACCTTACCCCTTACTAAAGCCCGCGCCCTACAACTTACTAACGGTAGTTGTACTGCATAAAAGATTACCTATATGGCACAACTTTACCTAAATATAAATGGACACTAGGAGGAGCTCTGGGCCTATATTATACCACTTACAAACTACCCTATTATCCTTAGAATAAACTGGCTTAAATAACACAACCCCACCATTAACTAGTAAAAGAGAGAAGTAACCTTTAACTCTAAATACTGCAGAGAGACTTGCCTAGGGTATAGCCTAGCCGCCTCTATCTACTCCCTAGGATATCAACCTAGGGAAACCCTTATTATCCCACCTACAACTAACTGCCACTATATAAGCGCCGCGGCCTTCTACTGCATAGCACGTAGGAAAGGCTGGACCGTTGCCGCAGCCTCCCAATTACGACTATATAAGCTTAATAAAGATCAGGACTACGTCCTCTATAGTAATAGGATAGACATAGTTAACCTCCCAGAAAATAATGCCCCCGTAGAACTCTACAGACTTTCACCCTTAGACTTTAAGAAGTTTATAAAGCTTAAAAAAGGACTTACCAATAAGGAACTCCGCAAGCTCCTCCCTAAGAGATACTATGACTTTATTAACATATACTTACAAAAGAGCGTAGATATACTCCCCCCACATTAACCTAATAACCATGCCATTAATATTAAATAAGGAAAAACGCTGCCCTATAAAAGACCCTACCTAATGTTAAAAGACGAACTCCTAGTTATTAAAAAGTATATTAACGAGCACCTTAATAAAGGGTTTATTCGTCCTAGTATATCCCTAGCAGCCGCCCCTATCCTCCTTACTAAAAAGCCAGGAGGAGGTATTCAATTCTGCGTTAACTATAGAGGACTTAACGCTATTATAATCAAGAACTGATACCCCGTACCGCTTATACGCAAGACCCTTAAATGGCTTAGCTAAGCCAAAATCTATACTAAACTTAATATCATTGCCGCCTTTAACTGCCTCTGAATACGGGAAGGTAACGAATGGAAAACCGTATTTATATTACGCTTTAGCCAATTCAAATACACCGTCATGCCTTTTGGCGTATGTAACGGCCTAGGCAGCTTCTAAAGCTACATTAATAATGCCTTATGGGATTACCTTAATGACTTCTACTCCGCGTACCTAGACGATATACTTATTTACAGCAACGACCCTTCTAAGCATACTAAGCACGTTTAAAAGGTCCTATAGCGCCTTAGAGACGCAGGACTTTATATTAATTTAAAAAAGTACGAATTCTCAGTCATAGAAGTAAAATACCTTAAACTAATTGTTACTATTAAGGGTGTCCGTATAGACCCTAAAAAAGTATATATAATCACTGGATGGTAAACCCCCACCTATATTAAGGACGTATAAGCCTTCCTCAGTTTCGCTAACTTCTATCAGAAATTTATATACAACTTCTTAGGTATTGTAGCACCACTTATAGCAATAATACGAACAAAGGGCCTTTCCGTAAAAGGAAGAAAAATATATCCATGTTTTATCTAAACGCCTAAATGCGAAAAGGCGTTCCAAGACCTAAAAGATACGTTTACCAAAGCACCTATCCTAGCTCACTTTATACTAGGATGATAACTCTACCTTAAGACTAACTCCTTAGACCACATTAACGCGGGCGTTCTCTCCCAAATAGGTAATAACGGTCTCCTCCACCTAGTCGCATTCTACTCGTCTAAGCTTACACCACAAGAATGTAACTATAAGATCTATAATAAGGAACTCCTCGTAATTATATAAGCGTTTAAGGAATTCCAACTGGAACTCTCCTTAGCAGAACCTAACCAGCCAACTAAGGTCCTTACGGATTATCGCAACCTTGAGTACTTTATAACTATAAAACAACTAAACCAACGCTAAGCACGTTGGAACGAGTTCCTCTCTAGTTTTAACTTTAAAATTATATATAGGCCAGGAGTATAAGGTACTAAGCCTAATAGCCTAACACGCCGTTCGCAAGACCTTCCTTAGTTAAAAGATAACCCTTATAATCAATTCCAACAACAAACAATCCTAAAAGCATAAAACTTAGCCCTAGGCATACTACCCAAGATAAAACCAACCGCCCCTTAGCTTTATACTATAGAACTAAAGTTACCCCCCAAAATCAACGAACTTATTACCGCAGTATATGACACCCCTATTAACCCATTACTGCATTAACTGATTGCCGCAAAGATTGCCGGCACCTATACACTGCCTACTAACCTCCAAAGCTTAGGCTAGATTGATATAACAGCCTTAGAAGTAAAAGAGAATAGGCTCTATTATAGAGGCCGTCTATTTATTCCCGACTTAGAAGACCTGCAACGGCAACTAATCCAAATGGCCTATAACCTCCAATTAAGCGGCTACCTAGGCAAAGGAGGAACCTATAAGCTTCTTAGCCGATACTACTTCTAGCCCAAAATGATAGACTTAGTTAAACGCTTTATAAGCGCCTACCACAGCTATAAACATGCTAAAGCATTTTACATAAAGTACTAAGGACTGCTATACCCTCTACCAGTACCTATATAACAATGGGCAGATATCGCCATAGATTTCGTTATCAACCTACCGCCTTATAAACGACATGGCCGAACCTATAAGAACATCCTTATAATAATATGCCGACTTATAAAAGAACGCCACTACGTCCCAACTAAAGGCGTAGCTATAAGCGACGTTGCTAACACCTTCCTCCGCGAAGTCTACCGACTATATAGGTTACCTAACTCTATTACGTCTAACTAAGGCACGTAATTTAACTCTAATATATAGAGGCGGATCTGCCAACACCTTGGCATCTCCGTTAAGATGTCTATATCCTTTTACCACAAAACTGCGGGACAACCGGAAAACGCTAACGCTAGTATAAAGGCGTACTTACAATAGGTAGTCGCCTATAGTTAGGACAACTGGGTAGACCACCTTCCGCTAGGTAAATTTGCAGCAAACAACCACGTCTTAGCCACTATAGGACTTACCCCGTTCTTCGCGAATAAAGGATATCACCCATAATCCGGTATAGAGCCACCAGAGCCTATTAATAAGAAACTGCTATATAGAAAACGCCTTAAGATGCTACTTGCCGATTAATATATAGACTATATAAAAGACCTACTCGACTACTATAAAGGAGAGATGGCCTAGGCCTAAGCAAAACAAGCTTACTTCGCCAACCGCTATAAAACACCACCACCTGAGATGCGTGTTGGCGACTGGGTATAATTAGATATATATAATATCTCTACACAGAGACCTATAAAGTCACTTAATCACAAGAACCTTAGCCCCTACCAGATTAAACGAGTTATTAATAGAGGAGCTGTATACAAACTAGAGCTCCCGCCTGCCTTAGCCACCCGCGGGATATGGCCCGTATTTCACCTATAGCTACTATACCTTTACCAGCCTAACCCTCTACTAGGACAAATACAGCCTAAACCCCCACTGGTACTAATCCGAGATAAGAACGAAGACGAGAACCACGAGGAGTAGACCGTTAAACAAATTATTAACTCCAAATACTTTGGCAAAGGCAGAGGACGGTAGCTCTACTATAAAGCTACCTACATAGGATTTGACATAGATCAGCCGGAATGGCAACTATAGGAAGATTTTAAAAACGCAAAAGATCTAATTAGCGATTTCCACTACGCAAACCCATAGAAACTAGGCCTAAGCAGAGATTTCGTACCTAATCCCCTATGGGAGCCGTCACAGCTAAATCATTGTATATTACCATCACGTAACTACTCCGATGAGATGTTAAGGAACTTTAACCGCCAGTTAAAGTTGTCTAATTAGTCAGATTCTAGACGCTAAGGAGAAGCCAACCAATCAGGATTTTCCATCCCCGGGATGGAAAATCGCTATTGGCTCGCTTGCTACTAGCGCCTTAGCGACACCCTCGCACCTTACTAAGTCCCCAACAGCCTCCTTCCCCTCTATAGCCTAGTACCTTCGCATAGTAGCAACCTATAAGCTTTAAGTTAGAAGCACCTATACAAGCCCGTTATACCTGTAACGATATTCCTTCTTCTAGATACCCTAAGCATTTCCCCTATATATATATAGCAACCACAGCGTCGCCGGAGCTCCGCCTTAATAGGAGGGGGGGTAGTGTCACGGAACCCGACCGCAGGGGCCTCCATAGGAGAACCCCGTGCTCTCGCGTACACCTCGCGTACAGCTTATGTCAGCTACGCAAGGGTATATCACCTCCTTACGCCCTCGATCCTTACAATCGATCGCGCAACGTCTTGTAGACTCCCCAAATACATACGCTTTATAGCCATTGCCCGCGTTCCGTAACACTAATAAGGATATATTGGATGACAGATAAAAGGCAATACAGAGACGCTAAGTATATATATGGTTGGCACCTAGTAGAAGTTTAGGAGTTAGGAGACTTAATACTTTAACTAGGAAGATTCCTTACAGAAGAATGCCTAGATAGATAATAGTGGTGGGAGTGCCTAGAGAATACTTATCTATAGTATATAGAGGAAAAGAAATGAACTAAGTATTGGCTATAGAAGGACCAAGTACAGTTAAGGTTAGACAGCTATTAGTTAGAAAAAGCAGAGGCCCACAGAACTAGAGGGAGCTAGTAGTAGAGCCTTAGACCCTTAAAGGAATTATAGGTTAATACCTAAATTTATAAATTAAATGGCAAGATTAGCAGTTTAAAGCGTTAGTAGATAGTGGAGCAATAAGAAACTACGTGTCACTAGTAGTAGTAAAAAGGATAAGGTTACCACACTAATAGAAGAAACACCTATATCCACTTATAACGATTTTAGGAGATCCAATAGCCTATAGAGAAGGCATCATTAATCTAGAAACAGGACCTATTTAGTTAACCATTAAAGGAAGACTAGTTAAAATGTCTTTTAATATCCAACTATTAGGAAAGAATAAGGCGATACTAGGAATGTCTTAGTTACAGAAATATAATCTAAAGATTAATTGGGTTATAGGTTAGGTCGATATTAGAGATACATAATAATGCAGAATATAATAGCAAACCAAGATAGTATGGTACCAAGTTGGAGCAACATATAAAGAGACTAAGCAAGGCTTAAGTTATATACCAAAAAGATACCATAAGTATAGTAAAAGATTATGGTTACTAGAAAGTGAGAAGCTGTTAAAATATGCAGCATAGAACTATAAGATAGAGTTAGAACTAGGAACTAGTCCAAAGTTCTTTCTAATCTATAAGCTTACTAAAACTAAGTCAGTAGCGCTTAAGAAGTTTATCCAGGAAAACTTACGGAAGGGATATATTAGACTGTTATAGTTATTATTAGGGTATCCAGTATTGTTTATCCTAAAGAAAAACGGAAAACTTAGGATGTGCATTAACTATAGATAGTTGAACAGCATTATAAGGAAGGATAGGTATCCTTTACCCTTAATTAGCGAAATTTAAGATAGGATAGGTAATATAAAGATCTTTATAAAGATAGATTTAAGATAGACGTACTATTAAATTAGAATCAAGGAAGGCGATAAGTAGAAGGTAGCCTTTAGGTTAAAGGAAGGACTATATAAACCGTTAGTAATGTAGTTTGGACTTATAAACATACCGGCAACGTTTTAAAAACGAATTAATAGTATGTTAGGAGAACACCTTAATAAGTTAATTATAGTATACCTTAACAATATTATTATCTACTTAATAAGTAAGGAAGAATATAGAGAACATATTAAGTGGGTTTTAAAGAGACTATAAGAAAAAAAGATACTAGTAGCGATTAAGAAATACGAGTTCTTTACTAGGAAGACCAATTTTATAGGATTTATTATTAAACTAGGAAAAATCAGCATGGACCAAAAAAAAGTTAAAGCTATAGTAAGTTGGCAAGAACTAGAGAATGTAATATAGTTAAGATTGTTTTTAGGGGTTTGCAATTACTACTGAAGGTTTATAGCATAGTAGTTAAAAGGTATCGAGCCATTTATAAGACTTATAAAAAAGGAGGAACCATGGATATAGGGACTAGAATAAAAGAAACTATTTTAAGAACTTAAGGAATTGTTTACCTAAGATCTAATCCTTAAGATCTACCAGCTAAAGTTAGATATAGTTATAGAAACAGATGTATTAGGCTTCGCACTAGGAACATGTTTGCTATAAAAGTACTAGGACGTATGGCATCTAGTGGCGTATTATAGTTGGAAGATAATACTAGTGGAACTAAACTATAACATCTATAATAAGGAGTTGCTAGGTATAGTTATAGCACTTAAGGAATAGAGAGTATTTTTACAAGGCATAGAAAAACTATTTGTGGTTAAGACGGATTATAAGAACCTAACAGGGTTCTTAATAATAAAAGAACTTAACTAAAGACAAGTTAGATGGGTAGAGATGCTTATAGAGTATTATTTTAAAATTTAGTATACCAAGGGTACTAAAAACGTAAGAGTAGATACACTTAGTAGAAAGGTAGAATTGCAAAGTAATAAGAAGCCGTTAGGAGCAATATTACACAAAGATGAGGATAGACTGATTAGGTATAATTATTCTAGGGTTACAGCAACTAGAGAAGAAAATTAGACCTATAAGTTGCCAGAGAGTAAGTGGTTATAAAGAATCCAAGAAGTATAGGCAGAAGATTTAGAGTTAGAGTAGTACAAGAACTAAGAAGCTATATACGTGCTAAGGGCAGTAGCAAAAGAGTTTATAGAAGACTTTTATAAGGGAATAACACAAGGACATAGTAGAGCTATAGGCTTAGTAATAAGACTTTAAGAGAAATACATTATTTAAGGAATTTAGGGACTAGTAAGATAAGTTATAAAGGAATGTCTAGATTGCTAGAGGAATAAACTAATAAGGCATAAGCCGTATAGAGGGCTATAACCTATTAAAACACTAGAAAGACTATAGGAGGTTATATTATAGGACTTTATTGTTAAGTTACCAAAGTTAAGAGATCCTATTACTGGGTAAGATTATAACGTGATCTTAGTAATAGTAGACAAGTTAACTAAGTGGGATTACTTTGTAGCATATATAGAAGAAATATCCGTAGAAGAAGTGGCTAGAGTTTATATTAAAGAAGTATTTGTAAGATATGGAGTACTAAGTAAAATTATATTGGATAGAGATTTAAGATTTATAGTAGTATTCTAGGAAGTGTTCTTAGTAGAATAAGGGGTTTAAGTAGTAACGTTAACTGCGTATTACCTATAAATAGATAGTTAGATAGAGAGACTAAACTAAATATTAAAACAGCATCTAAGGCATTATATTAGTCACGCATAGAATAATTGGGTATTGTTGTTACTAGTTATATAGTTTGTATATAATGCGACACTATAAGAAGGGATAGGCACGTTACCTTTTAAGGCAAATTATAGGTATGAACTAAGAACGTTATTATTGCCACAATAAGTAAAGAAAATAAGTAGTATAGCTAAAGAAAAAATGGAGATATTAATGAATCTCTATAATTACCTTATATCACGGGACACCTCCGTAACACCTTATACACGTCCACCTGTTTCCACCGTCTTAACCTCCATGTTAACGACTTAGTTAATTAAGACACATGACGGCAATCCAAGGCAATTTGCCATCACGTAACGGCAATCTACGGCAGTTTGCCGTCCTCCACTATATTCCGCTACATTCCGCTAAGTTCTGTTAGGACCATAACCTAAAGCCTATTCCGCCCCGTGCATATATTAACTAAGCAACTAAGTTAACAATATATACCCCTTTCCTCCTATTCCTTACCTTCTTTTCTTATATAACATCTTAACTTTATTACGCAGTTTATATACATAGCTTAATAATATCTACTTTGCTATATATTATTACCGCTTATGCTCGCTTTGTAATACTATATTGCGTTAACCTTATATACCACCCTCCAAAATGCAGAACGACCCTAAAGCCCCTATAATAGCCGCCGGCATTATATCCGCACTTTAAGAACAATTAGCAAAGATATAGAAGTCCTTTATAGACGCCCTCGCACAGAACTAAGCCACTTTAACTTAATAATAAGCTAATTAAGAGGTACAACACCTATAAATAATTAAGGACCTCTAAGAAGAAGTCCGCACCCTTAAGATGCCCATACTAGGGCTCTAAGACCAAACGCCTTCTCTAGAGACGAATACGTGGGACGAGAGTCCCAAACCTATAGTAACTGTTTACCCTAAACCAACTACCGCACTATAATAATCTGAATAACTACTAAACCCTCTAATATTTACTGGTAAATAATAAGAACTCTAATTATTCCTAAGCTAGCTTAAAAATAAGCTAACTAGTAACGCTAACCGCTACCTAACCGAAGCTAACCGACTCTACTACGCCCTAAGTTAACTAGGAGGAGACGCAGCTAACTTTATTAAACCCCTTTAACCAAACTCAGTACAAAGCCTAGTTGTACTACTTAAAGCTATATACGGTGACCTGAACCGCTAAGCTACCGCTTAGAGGAAGATAAACTATATAACTTAAGGAACAAAAAGCTTCCTAGTATACTTCTCTAAATTTAACCGTTACGTAAAGGAAATAGGCTAGAATAACTCCGCACTAGTTAACAGCCTTATTAAATCCCTAAGCCCTAAACTAAAAACCTCCCTAATAGGTATAGACCTACTAGGAGCCCTTAACGCCTACATAAACGTTATTAATAAATGGTATAATAATATACTATGCCTAACACCAAAGTCTACTCCTTAATATAATATAACAGCTTTATAAATATCTGTTAAGTTATTATCTTAGCCTAAGCACCCTAACGCCATAGATATTAACACAGGGACCCTAGGATATGCTTTACTAGGGTCCCCCAAATAAAAACAACGCATTAAGCTAGGCCTTTGCTTTAAATGCGGAAGCAAGGATTATATCTTAAGATACTACTCCGTTTCTATGCCTTAATATAACTTATAAACGGCTAACACTAACAACCGTTCACCGCATTAATCCTCTAGTTACCGCCCCTAATCTTTATTTAGCTCCAACTCTGTATCTAGTAAGCACCACTTATAAGGATAAAGTTATAACTGATATTCTACAGGAACCCCTTCCCGCTTACCACTAAAAGGTACGTCCTAGAGTTAAGTTGCTCTCTAGGACAGCTATATTATAGGATCTTATTAAATGCATTAGATGTTGCAAAACCTAACTCTTAGGATTATAGTATAACCGTTAACTACTATCTTTAGCAGAAAGGTTAATAGGCTAATACTTAAGTCCTAATTAATACAGAAGCTAGCGGTATAGGATTTATTAATAAGATCTTTATATAAGATAATAGGTTTACCCTAATACCCCTTAACTAGTATATTAACGTATTTAGATTTAATAGCAAACGCACTATCTTAGGCTATATTACTTATGTAGCGGCCCTAAGACTCTAATACCTAAACCATAAAGAATTAATTAAGCTCTTTATAACTACTCTAGGTTACCTAGTAATCCTTAAATAACCCTAGATAAAGCTATATAAAGTAACCATTAATTAGGACAACCTTACGCTTCTATTTACCACCTCCTATTATAAGTAGAAGTGCCTTATAACTCGCTACTTAGACTTTAAACCAAAATCTAAAAAATCCACCAGGATCCACCAGTCTAAAATTTCTACTAACATCTACCCTACACCTAAAAAGTCCACCCGATTCCACCTACCTGAGAATTCTACCAAATTCCACCTACCTAAGAATTCCACCAAATTCTACCAATATAAGATTTCCACCAACGTCCACTAAGAACCCGGAAATAATATATAACTATATAAACTAACTCTAACTACTGCACCCCAAACCAAGTAGAAGCTTAAGCTTAATATATAAAAGTACCAAAAAAACTGGTATTCTACTATAAAAAGGATACTTAAAGAACCCAAACCTAAATCTAATACTAACTCCGTACCTAACACTAAACCTAAACCTAAATAAGAAACTACATAAGAAACTAAAGACGATTTAAGCTCGCTTAACACCTTAGATATCCACATAATTAGAGCTACTCCGCTAGCACGACTTGCTAGGAAACCGGAATATATAATCTTCGCTGTTATAATAGCCAATATTAAGAAGGCCTTAGTACTAAAGAAGCATATTAACCCCACCACAAAAGTACTAGTAGAATACCATAATTATCTAGATATATTCTTATAAAAGGAAGCCAATAAGCTACCGGAACGCCGTCTATATAATTATAAGATTATAGTTAAAGAAGGAAAACATCCTAAATTTAGACCCTTATATGGGATGTCCCGAAACGAACTCTAGGTACTATAAAAGTACTTAGACAAACATCTAGATAAAGGATTTATTAGAGCAAGTTCTTTACCTATAGCCGTACCAGTAATCTTTATTAAGAAACCTGGCGGCAGTTTATACTTCTATATAGACTACCAAGCTCTTAACACTGTTACCGTTAAGAACTAATACCCAATCCTATTAATTCAAGAGACACTAAACTAATTAAATAAGGCTCGCTTCTATACAAAGCTTAATATTATCCATATATTTAACCGCCTCCATATTACAAAGGGAGACGAATGGCTTACTACATTTTATACTCGATACGGTCTATTTAAATACTTGGTAATGCCATTCGGCCTCATAAACGCCCTAAGTTTATTCCAACACTTTGTAAATAATACCCTACGTCCATACCTAGACGTCTTTTATACTGCTTATATTAATAACATCTTAATATATAGCAATAGTCTAGCTAAACACCGAAAATATATTAAACTGGTCCTGCAAACCTTGCGTAGAGCCAGCCTATAATTAGATATAGATAAATGCGAGTTCCACAAAACGGAAGTCCTATACCTTAGACTTATTATTTCTATAAATGGCGTATAAATAGACCCCAAGAAAGTTAAAGCAATTATAAACTAGCAGGAATCCAAGAATGTTAAGGACGTAAGGGCCTTTATAGGCTTTACCAACTTCTACTAATAGTTTATTAATAACTTCTCCGCCTTAGTCTTACCCCTTATAGCCTTAACCTAAAAGGATAAAGCCTTTATCTTTAATAAGGAATATAAGAAGGCCTTTACTTATCTAAAGGTTATATTTACCACTGCACCTATACTTTAACACTTTAACCTAGACTAAATAAGTATTATAGAAGCTAACTTATCTAATTACGTTACTGGAGGCATTCTGTCTTAATATAACAAGGAAGGAGTATTGCACCCTATAGCATACTTTTTAAAATAACTAAGCCTAGCTAAATGCAATTATAAGATCTATAATAAAGAATTGCTGGCTATTATTAGATGCTTTAAGCAATAGTAACCAGAACTAAAAGGAGCCGGATTCCCAATTAAGGTTTTTAGCGATTATAAGAACCTATAGTACTTTACAACCATAAAACAGCTAAGCCACTGTTAAGCCTACTGGTTAGAATATCTGTCCCAATTTCAATTCTTAATTACATACCACCTAGGCGTTTAAGGTTAAAAACCTAATACCCTAACTTGACGTTTATAAGATATAACAGTATAGGAAGAAGCGCGCGCCTACCATAATTAAACCCTACTTCGTCCTGAATTATTTAATCCCCTAGCTAAAGACCTTACGGTACACGTCCTTAAAATAACTAATTAATTAATTAAACAGATTATAATCAATAAATGCCTAAATAATGAGTTTATCTAAGAGACACTTAAGCTAATTTAAGATGGCGTTAGACGCTCTAAAAGGATCTCTCTAAGTAAATATAAAGCTTATGGAGACCGCTTGTACTACTAGAACCGCCTAGTTGTCCCAAATTATAATAAACTTAAGCTTAAGCTCCTTAAACACGTATATAACCTACTAGTAGCTAGCCACCTAGGCTAAGGGAAAACCCTAGAACTACTCTAATAGGAGTACTACTAGCTAAACATATATAATATAACATGAAGGTATGTCTCTAGCTGCTACACCTACTAATAAGCTAAAGCTTTATATAAGATATATAACGGCTTTCTAAAGCCACTACCTATTCCGGACCGAAGATAAAAGGATATTTTAATTAACTTCGTTGTTGATCTCCCCTTAAGTAAAGGCTATACGAATATTATGGTAGTTATAGACCGACTATCTAAAATAAGATATTTAATTGCCTATCTTAACATATTAACGCCTGCCGTTGCCTAACTATTCCTAGATTACATATAGAAACTCCATAGACTCCCTAAAACAATTATCTCTAATAGAGGTAGATAGTTTGTCTTTACGTTTTAGAAAGAACTGACTATCCAACTCTATATTAAAGCACTATTATCTATAGTATGCTACCCAGAAACGGATAGTTAAACGGAATGTGTAAATACTATAATAGAACAATACATTTAGATATACACGTCGTATCTATAGGATGACTGGATAGACTGGCTTGCATTCGCCGAGTTTACAGCAAATAACTCTGTCTTGGAAACCATAAAGGTCTCCCCATTCTTGGCCAACTACAGCTAGCACCCACAAATGGGTTTTGAACCCTTTAGTAATATTCCTTACCTAGCTTATTAAGCCTTATAAGTTATAGAAGCAAATTAATTTATAAAGAAGATGGAAGAACTATAGGAGTTCCTTACTAATAAAATAACATAGGCCCAGTCTATCTATAAAGCCGTAGCAAATAAGAACCAAACCCTAGCACCAGCTTACTAAATTAGTAACTTTATCTAGCTAAACGTAAGAAATCTAAATATAAAATAACCTACTAAGAAACTTAATTAGAAGAACGCCGGCCCTTATAAGGTTAAAAAAGTTGTCTTTCCTTATGCCTACTAACTGAAGCTCCCTAATATGGTTAAAATCCACCCTATATTCTATACGTTAGTCCTCTACCCTGCCGCCCCTATATTAGACGCCCTGCCTAGATAGATCTAAGACCCTCCCCCACTAGTTAAAGTAGATAGCGAGGATAAGTACCTTGTTAAAAGAGTTAACGACATTAAGTATAATAAACGGAAATGTAAATATATATACCTTATAAAATGGAGAGGCTTTACTAAGCCCTTATGGGAACCCATTAACTCTATAGAACTTATATAAGCCGCAGAAGACTTTTATAAACTCTACCTAGAACTACTACAGCCCCATCTTACAGAAGCTCAAGTTTAAAGGGGGGGTACTGTTATGGGACACCTCTATAACACCTTACATACGTTTACCTATTTCCACCGTCTTAACCTCCATATTAACGACTTAGTTAATTAAGACACATAACGGCAATCTAAGGCAATTTGCTATTACGTAACAGCAATCTACGGCAGTTTGCTGTCCTCTACTATATTCCGCCATATTCTGCTAAGTTCCGCTAGGACTATAACCCAAAGCCTATTCCGCCCTATGTACGTATTAACCAAGCAACTAAGTTAACAATATATACCCCTTTCCTCCCGTTCCTTACCTTCTTTCCTTACGCAACGTCTTAACTTTATTACGCAGTTTATATACATAGCTTAATAATATCTACTTTGCTATATATTATTACCACTTGTGCTCGCTCCGTAACACCTTAAAAGCATAGTAAAACTAGTATAAGAAAGAATAAAAAGGTACTATAATACTAAGAGATCTAAGGGACCAGATCTTAAGGAGGGGGATAAAGTATAGCTACTATATAAAAATTTTAAGAGTTAATAACTAAGCAAGAAATTGGACTATGTTAGACTAGGACCATTTAAGGTTAAGGCAAAAATCTTAGAAGTTACGTATAGACTTAACTTACTAGAGAAAATGAAAATCTACCCTATATAGTATATCGCAATGCTAGAGCCAATACATGGGAATATTAAGCTACCAGTCTATAAGGCAGATATGTATAGAGGACAAGAAGAGGATAAATGGGAAGTTTTAAAAATTGTTAGTTATAAGAACATTGATAATAAAATATAGTACAAAGTAAAGTAGATAGGCTATAATAAGACTACCTAGGAGCTACTAAACAGTTTAAAGAACGCTATAAGAAAGGTATAGGAGTATTAGAAAAGAATAGGTTAGGTAGTATTAATAGGAAAGAGTTGCTAAAGGGTAAACTACCTAAGGGGGACTTAAGAGGAGCACCTACTGAGGTATTTAGAGTTATTTCCCTCTCTATAGGAGGAACTTCCGTTCTTTTATTACCAAGTTCCTAAAGACCTTGTTTTACGAGTTTCTACTCCTTGGAATATACCTTCTTATAAACCTTCTTAAGACAAAGAAGTTGAGTAGACACGGCTATATAGGCTTTAAGGGCCTTCTGCTCTATATTATAAGACCATTCCAAATTAGCTAGAGCTTAAGTTAGCTTACTATTAAGTTTCGCAGTAGTAGATTAAATATAAGACCCTAAGATAAATCACTTAAGGAATGTAAAGACTGTTAAGAGTAATAGGGCGCGTATACTTAGTATTAAAAACTGAGCAAACGTTATAGGATAATTAAATATTTACTTTAGTACACTTTAAGTAGGAAAAGGGTTGCTAAGATAAGGGACTTGCTGTTACGGACGCTTTAAGTACGGTGTTACGACTACTTAGAGAGGAGTCGGCGGAAGCTAGTTGGTTAATATAGGCACGGTCTAGAATGGATCTGGTGGAACCATATAACGAGGAATAGTAAGCGAGTCATATAACGTTGTACGCAGTATACAAGGAGTACGCAGTGTACGCTACGTATAACACGTATAACACGTACCTTACGTATAAGAGAGGATTTCTTAGGAGTACAGTTGTGTATTTAAAGGACCTTAGTCCCTACCGTAGATAGTTCTCTCCTTATAGTGAATCTTAGAATACAATTAGAGTTAATCTGTTAGGCAACTACTCCACCAGTTATTATTACGTTATCGTTTTTGTTATACCTATATACCCAGCCTATTAATAGAACCTACCGTAGTTCCTGCTACAAGGTTCTGTTACACATTCACTACTAAGGTTACGGTATTGGAACAAAATCGAGTAATATGCCACTAAGAGTAGCACTAGTCACAACGGCGTCGACGGGAGCTATAACCTCAGGGCTAGGTGATACCAATATAGATAATAGGGATTCTTAAGTGGTTACGCGAGGTTAGTTATAGGAAATGGTTGATTACTTATAAGACAATAATAGGATACTTAAAGAACGCATTAATGGAATTGGAGCAGCAAAGATTAAGTTACCTTCAATCGAACAATTCTTAGGAGAAAAGTTAAAGCTTAAAGGATTTCTTACGCAGATGCACTTTAAGGTAGTACAGGAAGAAGCGAAGTTAGCAATATTGTTGGATTAAGTAGCCTATGTAGGATTGTTCCTGACGGGGAGGGCACTTAAGTGGTTTAAACCGTATCTTACGGAAATATAGGCTAATGGCATAACAACTACTAACTAGGATGTATGGTATATATTTACCAGTTAGAACGGGTTTATAGAGCGACTAATATAGATGTTTAGAGACCTAGAGGCCACAACCATAGCGGAACAAAAGCTTCAGAACTTAGTATAACGCACTTTAACAATTGAGTATACAACACAGTTTTAAACACTAGCTATATAGGTTAAGTGGAATAATAGGGCGCTTATAGCATAGTATAAACAGGGACTTAAGGCTAAAGTCCAGGACGCAATTATCCTGATAGAAGATGCGGATACTCTAAGAGAGTTAATAGATTAGTTAATAAAGATTAATAACAGAATCTATTAAAGGGAACAAGCTAAGAGAGGGCAAGACAGAGTTCTACAGTTGTATAAGGCGCAAAGTACGCAACGACAGACATAGAGTTAAAAACTATGGAATGGCACGGAGCCAATGGACCTAAGTGGTATTAAAGAAACCTAAAGATAAGAAAAGAAACCATGGAAACCCAGAGGTTAAGGATTAAGTAATTAAAGGACTAAGGAGTAGAGGCTAAACCAGGGATCTTAGCAGTAGAAGACGTTTAGGCGGACTCTATAGCAAAAAAAATGGTTTAAAGATGGAGCTTGCATAAATTGCGGAAAATAGGGTTATTTCGCCAGAGACTATAGAGGTGGTTAGAGTAACTATATAGTAAAGGGAACCAGACCAGTAGACGGCGCGTACATACAAAGGGATGACGGTGCACTGTAAGGAATAAAAGAGTGTTTAATTAACAGTTTTGCGTATTATTATAATAACGCATGCTGAATTTATAAAGACGCTAAGTACGGCGTAAGCTATTGGCTATAAGAGCTAGAGTTAAAAGGACTCCAAGAAACCAGAGAGTTAGATAAAGAATAAGATTAACTCTATAAGCTAGATTAAGATGTTACAGCAACATGCGGACAAAGATTAGTAGTAATGATAATAGAGTCGGAGTACTTATTAATTAATAGTGATGAGGACGAAAAGGAGGCTAATTAGGAGCACTTAAACCTTAATAACGTAATAGAAGCAGAGACTGAGACCATTACTAAATAAGGTTTAGTAACGGGCATAGTGATACCATTAGATACGATTTCTATTGCTTTATAAGACAATAGGAGTAACGTTTAGAAGAAACTAAGCAAGTAGACAACTGCTAGTGCTAGCTTATTACTTGGTAAAGGTAAAAGGCCACAGGCTTAAGATTTTTAAGAAGAGATAAGAGAAGCTTAAGATTCTTAAAGTAAGATAAGACATACCCAAGAACCCATAACGGACGAAAACTAATAGGAAAGGGTAGTAACTCAGTTCAGTAACAAACAAATGAGTATAGGACGCAAGTTTAAGAACTGCGAGTTTGGGGAACAAATAAGAATATTAGTAATTCCAGGCAAACGCAGTGCTCAGCCTAAAGATTGAAAAGTTAATACTAGGATTAAAAAGCAAGATAACTATAAGGATCTAGCTATAAGACGCAGAAAATAAGAAACTATAGATAAGTTTAGGATAAGAATTATTATATAGTAAGAGCAAAAGCTAGACAAGAGATTAGCTATGCTAGGTTATATAAGGGACAGAGCACCTGTATAAAGAGTTACTAATAGGCCAAGTATAGGGACACCTAGGGTAAAGTAATTAGACGAACTAGAACAAGAAGAGGATCTAGATATTCCAACTAGGTTCGAAGAAAGGCATACTAAAGGATATTATAATGCAGTAATAATAAGGTATTTTCTAACGGATAGACCATATACACTAAACCAGTTGTATGGAAAGTGGTATAGGTAACAACACAACAACGAATAGGAAGACTTTTATATATAGCTAAATAAAAAAGTTATCTAAGACTAACCCATTACGGAAAAACGCATAAGTTATATTAAAGGAGTATTAATTATAATGTTAAGGAACCTAGAAAAGGGATTTAGGGACTAGAGAAATAAGTGGTAAGTCTTAGTACCTATAGCAGAGATACCAGTAGTTAGGTTAACTAGGTATAGGTTTAAACTTAAGGACGAAGATAAACTAAGAGTTAACCTAAAACATATAATGTATTATACACTATTATGGATAGCTTATATGGATAATATGTGTAATATATATAGAGCACCTAAAGACAAGAACTAGAAGTACCTAATAAGGATATATTAGGCACCAGAGGAAAAGCGGTTTAGGAACACTAAGTATATATATAGTTAGCACCTAGTAGAAGTATAAGGTTAAGGAGACTTAATACTTTAACCAGAAAGATTCCTTACAGAAAAATACCTAGATGGATAACAGTAGTGGGAGTGCCCAGAGAACACTTATCTATAGCACGTAGAGGAAAAGAAACAAACTAAGTATTGGCTAAAGTTGGACTAAGTATAGGCAGGATCTAGTAGCCAACAGTTAGGAAAAGGGGAGGCGTATAGGACCAGAGGGAACCAGTATTAAAGCCTTAGACCCTTAAAGGAATTTAAGGATAACACCTAAACTTAAAAGCTAAGTGGCAAGATTAGCAGTTTAAAGCGTTGGTAGATAGTAGAGCAATAAGGAACCATATATTACCAAAGGTAGTGGAAAGGATGGGGTTACCACACAGACAAAAAGAATACTTATATCTACTTATAACAATTTCAGGAGACCAGATAGCCTATAGAGGAGGCATTATTAATCTTAAAATAGGACCTATTTAGATAACTATTAAAGGGAGACTAGTTAGAATGTCTTTTAATATCCTACTATTAGGACAGGATAAGGCGATACTAGGAATGCCTTAGTTATAGGAGTACAATCCAAAGATTAATTGGGTTATAGGTTAGGTTAATATTAAGGATATATAATAACGCAAAGTGCGATAGCAAACCAAGTTAGTATGGTACTAAGTTGGAGCGACATATAAAGAGACTAAGCGAGGCTTAAGTTATATACCAAAAAGATACTATAAGTATAGAAAAAAGTTATGGTTACTAGAAAGTGAGAAGCTATTAAAGCATACAGCTTAGGACTATAAGATAGAATTAAAAGAGGGAATGAGTCTAAAGTTCTTTCCAATCTATAAGCTTACTAAAACAGAGTTAGTAGCGCTTAAGGAGTTTATCTAGGAGAACTTATAAAAGGGATATATTAGACCATTATAGTTATTAGCAGGATATCTAGTACTGTTTATCCTAAAGAAAAACAGAAAACTTAGGATGTATATAAACTATAGATAGTTAAACAGCATTACTAGGAAGGATAGGTATCCTTTACCCTTAATTAGCGAAATCCAAGACAGGATAGGTAACGCAAAGATCTTTACAAAGATAGATCTAAGATGGGCGTACTACCAGATTAGAATCAAGGAAGGCGATAAATAGAAGGCAGCCTTTAGGTTAAAGGAAGGACTATATAAGCCATTAGTTATGTAATTTGGGCTTATAAACACACTAGCAATATTCTAGAAGCGAATTAATAGTATATTAGGAGAACACCTAGATGAATTTGTTATAGTATACCTTAACAACATTATTATCTACTTAGAAAGTAAGGAAGAATATAAAGAACACGTTAAATAGGTCTTAAAGAGACTACAAGAAGAAAAGATGCTAGTAGTAATTAAGAAATGCGAGTTCTTTACCAGGAAAACCAATTTTGTTAGATTTATTATTAAACTAGGCCAACTTAGTATAGATCTAAAAAAGATCAAGGCTATAGTAAATTGGCAAGAACCAGAGAATGTAATATAGTTGAGATTATTCCTAGGGTTTTGCAATTACTATAGAAGGTTTATAGCGCAGTAGTTATAGGACATTAAGCCGTTTATGCAGTTAACGAAGAAAGAAGAACTATGGGCATAGGGGAAGGAATAATAAGAACTATTTAAGAGAGTTAAAAAGTTGTTTACCTAGAAGCCAGTTCTTAAGATCTATTAACTAGGGCTAGAGATGGTTATAAAGACAGATGCATTAGACTTTACACTAGGGGTATACTTCCTATAGAAACATTAAGATAGATGGCACCTAGTGGTATACTATAGTTAAAAGATGACACCACTAGAGTTAAACTATAACATCTATAATAAGGAGTTGTTAGGTATAGTTACAGCACTTAAGAAATAGAGAGCGTTCTTACAAGGCATAAAAAAACCATTTGTAGTTAAAACAGACTATAAGAACCTTATAGGATTCCTAATAACAAAGGAACTCAACCAAAGATAGGTTAGATAGGCGGAAATGCTTATAGAATACCATTTCAAAATTCAGTATACCAAGGGTATAGACAATACACGAGCAGATGCTCTAAGCAGAAAGGCTAAACTATAAAGCGATAAAAAGCTATTGGGAGCTTTATTGCGAAAGGATTAAGATAGATTAATTAGGTATAATTATCCAAAGATTATAGCAACTAAGGAAAGTCAGATCCATAAATTACTAGAGAGTGATTAGATATAGAAGATCTAAAAAGTATAGGTAGAGGATCTAGACTTAGAGCAATACAAAAATAGAGAAGCAATATATATGCCTAAGTCTATTACAGAAGAATTTATTAAGGAATTCCATAAGGGAATAATATAAGGACACAACGGAGCTATAGGCTTAGTGTTAAGACTTTAAAAGGAGTATATTATTTAAGAAATCTGGGGACTAGCAAGACAAGTTATAAAGAAATATCTAGATTGCCAAAGAAACAAACCAATAAGGCATAAGCTATATAGAGGGCTATAACCTATTAAGACACCAGGAAGACTATAGGAGGTTATATTATAGGACTTTATTATTAAGTTACTAAAGTTAAGAGATCCTATCACAGGACAAGATTATAACGCGATTTTAGTAATAGTA
>Ga0307507_10004318_pt1 | contig 25487 bp, 4 predicted proteins | sample 7_EM_MG_FD_207223 | JGI IMG/M metagenome (GOLD analysis project Ga0307507, IMG submission 207223) | Populus trichocarpa ectomycorrhiza microbial communities from riparian zone in the Pacific Northwest, United States - 7_EM | ecosystem: Host-associated > Plants > Roots > Unclassified | place...
GCAAGGCTGATATTTTTACTAATTATAAAGTATACGCGTATAGCTGCTTTTGGTTTATATAGGAGCTAAAATCCTTAGGGGCAGTATGTTAATTATATATAGGTATTATAATACGGCTCTTATATAGTAAGAATATAGTGTTTCTCTAGGTCTAGACTGTCTAGTAGGGGCCTTGCTAAACAGTGGTTTGTATTGCCGTAGTTATACTATATAATGGTTAAGTGGTGGACCCCTAGCGGGGGTCCTTTACCTCTCCTTTGCTCCTTACTTCTTCTATTTCCACTTTCTCTAAAATGTTTAGAACTTCTATCTCCTATATTTACTCCCTGGCTACTACTTATTTTATATAGAGCTTTCTATTTCTATATCTTATATTCCTACTAGCCTTTCTAAATCTAAGTCTATTATTACCTCTGGTTCTTCCCCCGTTCTTACTAGTTAGCTATATGCCCCTTATAAGCTAGCTATATATGTTATATTTGCCGTATTAAATCTAATTCTTAATTGTCCCGGCCTTAAACTTGCTGTAGCTGTCTATACGGGTCTTCCTACTAGGCGTCCTCTCCCTTATATCCTATATGTCCCTTATATCCCTATTTAGTCTGGTGATGTTATATAGCGTCGCTTTTAGCCCATTAAGGCTTAGGATGGCTGGCTTAGCCCCCTAGTATTAAAGGTAGGAAATGCTAGGAAGACACCTATGTCCCCCTAGCTTATTACCTGTTGTTTCTATTTATATAACCTAGCGTGCAGTTGTTCCTATAGCTGTTAAGCCCTTTCCTTCTGTCTCCTATATTTAATGCAGTTTTCTCTCTCCTACGCCTTATGTGTGCTTTGGTGACAGTTCGCGCATTTTATTTAGTCTTGATTTATATATTGTCTTATATTATAGGGGCCTGTATAGTGGCCGCAGTATACCTGTGCTGCGTATATGGATTGGGTGTGTCCCTATTATATATAGCGATAATATTGTTTTAGGTGTAGTCTGTGGTTATAGAGCCTTATATTATATATAAGGCCATTTATAATTATTTCTTTTTGGATAAGGAGTTTTTGCATTCCTAGTGTATATACGCTGATAATAAGGGAGCTATGCGTTTGTCTATTATCTCCCTAGCGAGTCTCTGGCGCCCCTTATATCCTCTTATTATTCTTATTATATGCTTAGTTTATATTTTCCTGTTAAAGCTATTGGATTTAGGTAATTATAAGTCCTAGTATAAGGCGTTCCGTTTGTTTTACTATCTCCTATATAGTTGCTGTATTGTCTGTTTGGCGTCCCCTTTCTACCCTAAGGCTTATGGGAACTAATAGGACTTTAACTAGGTAATCTTTATAAAGTACTTTTATGCTAATACGCTCTCCTAGCCTGTCCCCTACCCTTATGGCCCGTTCCTTTACCTGTTAGTTCTTTAGGGTGACTCTAATGTCTCTACTCCTAAGGTATTAGACTGCGATGGTGTTATAGACCTTCTTGCAAATCTTTATAAAAACTTCTGTTTCTAATTATCCCCTAAGTTCCTCTGCCTTTTCTATATTTGGTTGTATTGTGATTATATACCCAGTTATTATCTTTAGGAGGGTAGGTTCCCTATGCTGTAGAAGCGCAGCTATGGCAGTCTAGGTGCGGTTCGCCTATAGGGGGGATTTTTGTTTATCTTTAATTTTATTTAGCCGTTAAAGGATTTAATTAAGGGTTTACTAGAGGGGCGCCTAAGGTTTACTAGACTGGAGCCATTCTGCTAGCTGTATTAGTTTATAGTGGCTAACAGATACTCCCCTATAGTTCCGGATAATAGACGCGTCTAATAGGCTTTATATTTTGTCACATGCCTTCTTAATTAGGGTATTTCCGCTTTCTAGTATAGTATTCGCCTGTCCTTGTCGTTGTTATAGGGGGCCATTGTTGGGTATAGGTCTAGCGGTCGCGCGCGACTGCGTACCACCATCATTCCACCTGTGCCTCCCCTGTGATGCATGCATCTTAGGGGATTATTAGGGTGTTTTTCAGGGTTCTTTTAATTGGTTTAGTCTTTTTAGGCTAGGTGCAGCAAGAGCTCCAAAAGTCTAGAAGGATCTAAGGTAGGTTATCCTTTAGTAGGTATTATAAAATGTCTTTATAGGTTAGTCCTAGTTTGCCCTTTAGGAATTTTTTAACATTAGTGTTAACTATCTTCCAGCGTAGAAACTCAGACTTAGTTTTTAGGTTTATCTTAAGGAAGTTATAAAAATAAGGGGGTAGCACTTTACGGGCTTCCTCTATTATATAGTCGCCTTCTACTAGTTAGCGGAAAGACCTTTCTAACAAGTTCGGTACTTCTATTAGGCCTATAGGTAGCTCTTTAAGCAGCTATTAGTGCTCTTCTTATTTAGCCATTTCTACTAGCTCCGCTGTATAGATCCTTATCACCTTTACGCCTTTTTATTTACAGAACTGGGTGAAATTAACAGCATAAGTGCATCTAATATTGTTTAGGTTAGGGCGTGTCTAGTTTTCCAGTACTACGGCTAGGCTAGCATGGCTTAGTTAGCCTAGGGGGGCAGGAACAAGGCGGCGGCCCTATATAGTACGCGCGGGAGACAGGTGTAAGGTTAGGCGTTATAGGGGGGAGGTTTTAATTGCTCTAGTTTTAGTCTTAGCTATAACACCTTTAGCTATTATACATGCGGTTATATATATATATAGTAATTAACTTAGAGTTAGGTGTCTTATTAGCTGGCCTAGGTTAAGCGGGTATATATAGGGGACTTATAGTTTTAGCAGTATTTATTTTCTTAGGGGTAGGGCAGTAGTCCAGTCTTCCAGAATCTCTACTTCGTTTACTACGTATATTAGCTTACTAGTATTAGGTACCTCTTTTACTATTAGCTAATAGTATCTAAGTGTTAGGAATAAGGCAAGCTGCTGTTACGCCAGGCATGTTGCCGTCACGTGCTGACGTGGCCCTAGCGTGGTAAGGAACCTTAAGTTCCTTACCCCTTTCCTTATTCCTATTAAAGAAGAAGAACAACCATCATACTATCTACGAATTGTAGCTACGTGATATCCCCTTATGTAACCAACACTGATTAGTAGTTAACTTTACTATTATACTATAGAACAGCTAGGTATCACTAAAAAGAGATAAGCTACTATACCAGTGCTACTCGTGCTAGAGGAAGCTGTCTTTTAAGGTTAGAACTGGTCCTAAACCTTAAATAGAACTCTTCCACGAATCTAAGGATCTAAAGGCTAGAACTAGTCCTAAGCCTTTCTAAGATTATAGATTCTTGCGTCTATTACGCAGAATAATACGCTTTATAAGTCTTCGCGATTTAAGGCCAGAACTGGTTTTAAGCCCTATAACCGCAAATATACGTCACGAATGCGTACCAAACGATAATCTCTATACTAATAACACTTCCCTCCCTCCAAAAATATGGCTACGCCTACTTTAAATAACTGGAAAGACTCCTTACTACCAGGGGTAGCTAAGCACGCGAAACTTATTAATAAAGATTGGGACGAATTCGCCTTTAATATAACAACTTATACCATAAAACAAGTTAACGGCTTTCTTCTACACTATATTATATTCTACCGAAATAGATGCTACGCTGATTTACAACTATGGGAGTATTTCAGGGAGGATTTTATGGGATGGACTGCTAATACCTAGGCACTTAGCAACGTTAATATTATTTAGGATTTTTAAGACTTCCTCTATAGGAATAGGGTATATGTTGCTAAGAATAGTAACCCAATTGCTAGTAATATTCAGGCCGTTATTACTAGTATAGAAGAACTAATATGGACGGAAGCTGAAATTATACGTTAACTACAGAAACCTAAAAACAACCCATATTCTTTAGAAGGCAACTTTAATTTGTATTAAAACCCCTAGAACACTAACCCCCTACCTAGAGCTACTCTCCTACCTAGAGGTACCCTCCTACTTAGAGTTGCTCTGCCTCCACCTTCTCCACTTTAGTTAACCGGTGAGCCTTTACCACAAAAAGTTACGAATCTAATAAAGGTATATTTGGACAAAGAAAAGAAGTTTAGAGGAGAACTATATAACATACTTAGAGTAAAACTATAGGTCTTCTATAACTGTTGCAATAAGGTCGGAATTTAACACCACCAGTACTATTACACTTTCTCTGTTATGTTAAGGGGACGGGCAGCAATATTCTATTATAACTATATTGCGGGTAAAAACTATAGCTTTAATATAATGCTTCAGCTTACTAGAGCCCACTTTAAGACTAATAAGAATCGCCAACTTTATATATCTAAATAGTAAGAGACTATATTCTAGAGAGTTATTGCTTCCAACCTAATAAAGACTCGTTTAGAGTGCCTTTAACTACTCTTTAATAAACTTTAGAAAATCTAATATGGCCTTACCAAAACCTACCAAAATGAGAACAGCCTAAGGGACTAGGTTATTTTAGCATGCTATAGCGTTCCTAAGTGTAACTTGGCGCTATACAAACCTATAGATATATTTAAAGGAGTATATACTAAGCTACGCTCCGCCGTAGGTACTATAATGCAAACACAAGAATCTTAATAGCTCTATACCGAAAACCCTACCTAAATAAGTATTCCTGACTAACACGATTATAACTAGACTGATTAAATATATGGTGGCCGTAGTAGGGAATATGGAAGAGGGTATAATTAACATTAACTATAAGGCAACCGTGGAGGTCCTTATAGAGGTTTATTTTAAAGTAATCGCCAGAAGAAGTGCTATATTTATAAAAAGCTAAAGTGCTAGTTAACTAGACACTCCCTTAATAAGCGAAAAGAGGCATATAACAAGTTCCGTTAGAGTGTAAAAAATGTTAGAAATCGCGAGGTCACTACGGCCTACTTCCAAAGCTTTATGGTTTAATACGAAGGCATAAAAGACCTTAAGGGTAAGGTTAATAAGGTCAAACAGCTCCTTATAGATATAGAAATTGAGGACTACTCTCCTAACTAATACTTTACTAAGTATAGTAAGGTAAATGGTATATAAACCATTATTGTTCTTAATAACTAATCTATGCTCTATTTTATTATAAAGTTAGATATCTTTAACGAGCCAAAGGAGAGCTCCGTGTTTTCCTTTAATAATAGATACTTGGCGAACGTCTTCTATAGTATTATACCGGATACTAAAGCCGTAGGAGTATCTATAGTAGGAGAACCTTAAGTTCGAGCCCTTTAGCAGCTTAATAGCTCTGTTTAGATTAACCAATCAACGGTAGGCCAACATATGATTCGCTTTGGTAAAGGTACTACAATCTCTCTCAGCACAATTAGGGTTTAAACCCCCTTAGAATATATTACTTTCTATATTGTTCCTATAAACACTCCATTTCTATTTTGCATTAAAGATATAAATAAGTTAGGCGTTAGGCTTAACAACCTTAAGAATATACTTATTTAGGGAGACAATTGGGTGCCTATTATGCGCAAGTAGGGTTACCCCTAGTTGCTCCTTTATTAACTAGAAAAGAGTGTTGCTTAGAGCCACTTAACTAAGTTAGAATTACGCCAACTATACCGTTATTTTGGCCACCTATCCATTTATTAATTACTTAGGGTTCTTTAGCGAGTAGGCTATAAAGTTAAGGTTAAGGCAATTAAGCATCTTATAAAGTACTGCTATTACTGCTAAATAAACCAGAAGTCCCCTGGCCGATTCAAGTTTACCCTTAAAGATAACTACAACTTCAACTTCTATATTATCGTTAATGTTATATATCTTAGCGGCAAGCTAGTACTCTAAGTTGTTAACTTCTTAACCTCCTTCCAAGCCGCACAATTCTTAAAGGATATGTTAGCTAGGAACATATAGGATACCCTTTAATTATGCTAGATTAATATCTACCTAGGACCCCCTAATTAAATCGTTTATAATATAGGAAAGAACTTCTTATCTACAGAGTTTTAATAATAGATAAAGGCAATGGCAATTAAGGTTAAGGAAGTCCCTATTAAGGCATATAATAGTATTAGAAAAGTAAAGCGATATCACACACCATTATACCGCGTATATAAGATTATCTCTTTAGAACTAGAGGATGCTAGCGAAGAACTTACCTTATAAATAGCTGTTAAAGCTATTAATAATTCTACTGGCCTAGATAGACTTATACCCACGTTGCTAGTCTTTAGCGCCTACCCTTAAATAACTAATAATTCTCCACTATCTCCCTCCGTTGTGTAATAAGCTGAGGCTATTCGCAAGGCAATAAAGGAGGTATAACGTCTCTACGCTACACGCCAAGTCAACGACGCACTAGGAATAAGAAATAGCCTAAATACCTTAACTATACTTAATCTACCACTCCAGTCTAAGGTACGCGTATGGCGTAAAAAGGAAGGATAGTTAGGCCTACATTAACTTATTGCAATTAATGGCCAGACTTGTACTATTTAGATACCTTACAGACCCACTTAATTCCGTTTAACTGTTATTAAGCCTTACTATAAAGATAACAGTTTTAAGCCTTTATAGAATACCCTAAAAGATGCCCTAGAGGAGAACCACGATTAATATACTTTAGAAGGCGACTACAATCCTAATATAATATTAGTAGATATGCTACAACTATAACGCGGTAGAGGTTGCCCGAAGGGATTATAAAATCGCTAATATCTTATTAATTTTAAAGAGCAATTTATTGCCGCCATTAAAAATGGAGTTGAGTTATTAATGGCCTTTATAACAGTTAAGGAGAAGGATAACTTTAAACTTATAAAACAGCTCTAAAAGGAAGATCGTATTATAACTCTAGGAGCTCCTTTCCAAGTATTTAACAAGTAGGAGATTAAGGGTCTTATTATAAGAGGAGTCTTTAAATTTGAGAAGTATAACCCTACCAAGTTTAATAGAGTTCGCATCTTTAAGTTAAAAATAGTTAATAAAATTAAGGGTAAAGCTACTAACGCCCTATTTAAGAAATTAAGGCTTGTCATCTAAGGCTACAATAATAATGGTAAGGAGGTAATTCTTATATAGTCTCCTATAATTCAACAAGCTAGTTAGCGAGTTATTATTGCGCTAGCTCCCTCCTTAATAAAGAATAGAATGGCGGTTTATTTATAAGATATTACTCAAGCCTACACCTAATTAGAGACGCACCTTTAGCGCTTAATATTAGTATACCTTCCAGAGCAAATTCGCCACCAGTATCCTAAAGATACAATTATAGTTATACTTAAGCCATTATATGGGATCGCAGAGGTAGGAACTCACTAGTGGGCTACCTATAGTAAGCACTATAAAGAGAAGCTTTTAATAACTACTTCTATATTTAATCCCTACTTCCTTATCACAACTATAGGAACTCCATTTGGAATTGTCGGCATGTAAACTAATAATATAATTATCTTAGGAGACAACCAGTTCTTAGCTTTTAAAGAAGACGAGCTAGTAAAGGCAAATCTTATAGTAAAGCTAAAGGAAAAGCTTAGTTTAATAACACCATTACTCTTTAACGGATGCATTCTCTCCCTAAATAAGGATTCTATTGCTCTGCGCTAGAAGGGTTAAGGCAAGAAGATTAACGTTATTAACACTAATTCTCCAAAGCAAGGATACGTAGAGTAACGCGCTTATAGAGCTTATATTACTTCTATCTATCAACCTAAGGCTTTATTTAATCTCTTTATTGCCGCCTAACACTAGGAACTAACTAAGGACGACATTCTTGCCCTAAATAAATGCCTTTTTTGGCAAATAAACCATCTTAACTGGGGCCTACACTATATACCTATTAATCTTCCCACCGCCAAGCTCTTTGTATTTGTTAATGGATTATTTATAAATAACAAAGATTTTAGCTTCTAGCTAGAATATAAAATTATTATTACAAACGAGTTTACTAGAGAGAATAACTTTACAATCTATAGTAACCTTATCTATTAGAGCTTAACTAAGAGCAAGCGCATTACCCAAAGTATTTTAGCGTTAGAGATATATGGAATAATTAGCAGAGTTAATATAGTAATTGCAATTGGAACTACCCTAAAGATAATTATAGATTAACTTAAACTTCCTATTATCCCTATAATTATATGCACCGATTTATACTCCCTCTATAAGTGCTTAGTTAAGCTTAGTACTACAAAAAAGAAGCGCCTTATAATTAATATTATAGCACTTTATTAATCCTACAAACGGCGAGAACTCTTTAAGATTTAATAGATTAACGGTTAAAATAACCTAGTAGACGTAATAACGAAGGCAAACCTAAACAAGGCTTTAGAAACGTTTATTAACACAAACACTCTACATATATAAGTTAAAGGTTAGGTTAAAAGGGAGTAGGAGTATAATATTCTATAGACCCTAACTTAAACTAGCTAATTAGGATTTTCCATCCCTAAAATAGAAAATCGCTATTAGCTTACTTACTACTAGCGCCTTAGCAGCCTACCCGTCTTTACGTTATCTGCCAACTGCCGTATTATCGCATATTATTGCATATTATTTGGTATTGTCGCATATTGTTTAGTATTATCGCATATTGTTTAGTATTGTTGTATATTATTTGGTATTGTCGCATATTGTTTAGTATTGTTACATATTATTTGGTATTATTGTACACTATCTGGTATTATCGCATCCTGTCTATTTGTATATATATAGATGGCAACCACAAAAAGAAGAGTTGCTAGTGTTGGGAATAAGGCAAGCTGCCATTACGCCAGGTATGTTGCCGTCACGTGCTAACATGGCCCTAGCGTAGTAAGAAACCTTAAGTTCCTTACCCCTTTCCTTATTCCTATTAAAGAAGAAGAACAACCATTATACTATCTACAAATCGTAGCTATGTGATATCCCCTTATGTAACCAACACTAAGCGTTAGCCATATAATGCGTCCATATAGTACTACTTAGTTATAGTTAGGAATATGCCATAGGAGATAGTTATAGGTATAGTAGTTAAAGTTAAACTTAAGCTCTAGGGCAGGGAAGTCTAGCCTTAAGTTATACTTTTTAAGCCAGGGCATTCTAAGAATTATTAGTATAGAGGGTGATAATTTTATAATATAGAAGAGCATAGATTCTATATAGTAGCCAATTATTATTTTTGCTGTAAAGTAGTAGGTAATAAAGCTAGATGGAAGTCTATTAGTAAAGTAGAGTGGTTTTAAAACTAGGAGTCTTTTTATTATAACATTATACTTTTTTATAAGCGAGTCTTCGTCTATAAACGCTAGTGCTATACTACCGCTATTAATAAGGCTTGCTGTTTTAATAAGAACTTATAGGAGTAGGTTATATAGTAAGGAGAGGTAGATCTAAATAAGGATAGTATTTCTATTACTATTTACTATTCTAAGGTTAAGTAGCAGCTGGCTTAAAATAAGATTTAACTAATCTAGTAGTATAGATCTAATCCTTTTATCCTCCTCCCTATATAGTTCTAACCCTTAGAGGCGACTTAGTCCAAGGGTTAGCCTTTTAATAGCTAAATTATGGGGCTTAGCTGGTAACTGTGGTCTTAGCTAGTATATTCTAATATATTAGTCTCTAAGGGTGTATATATACTAGGGGGTACTTTATTAAGGACATAGCCGGTCTTATAGTTAGTAGCGGCGCGGAGCACTTATCTATGGTTTATATATAGGACCATCGGCTAAGGCTGTATTAGGGAAGGGAATTATAGGGGTAGGTTTCTATGTCTAAACCCATATCCCTATCTATAGTTACTATCTTAGTTTCCATCCCCTCTGCTAAAGAATCCGCCGCAGCTCAGAGGGGGTTAGCGCGGTAGTATTAGGAGGGGATTTAGGTTCCTTTTAGGGTTATAAGCATTTTTCTAGTAGCTAGGTTAACTATACGCTATACAGAGTCTATTATCAATATAGTATCTTTAAATATTATTAAAGAGGCCACTACTACCACTGCCAAATTTAATGGTGTTAAAATCTATTAGGTCATTCTACAGTGCCGGTCCTAAGGTATTATTATTAGGTGGTACAGGTTAATAGCCGCTAGCGGTACTTAGCTTAGCGGTATTAAGCTTAATATAGTAGGTGTGGTTTTATAGGTTATAAGTAAATATATCCATCTGCTTACTCTAGCCTTTATAGTTAGCATCGCCGATTTTACAGCTAAGAGTAAGGGCTAGGTCCTTTATCTTAGAGGAAATATTCTTCTTAAGCAAATCTACTTTTTATTCTTTAGTCTTATTTACTTTAATTATTAACTTATTAAGCTCTACTTTCTAGGACCAGTAGTTACGCTTGCCCTAAATTAAGGTATCTAGCTTATTTTTTGCTGCTTAGGTTATATTAATAGTTTTATAGTACTTCCTTATATACGTAAGCATAGACTCTTAGTTAGAGAAGGTCCATTTGCTTAGGTCATTTAGGTATATATATAGTATATTAAGGCCATACTTAATATAGTTATAGGCCTTGTCTGTTAGTATATCTAATATATAGAGAACTTTATCTATTAGGGTCTTAAAGCACTTTATATCCCTCTAGAAAACACCTTAGATCTTTATTTTCTATATCTTAAATTTTTCTTGTTTTTTAATTAGTGATCCCTTGCTATTAAATAGGGTTGGATCTTTTACTTCACGCTTTTTTCTATAGGGCTTGGTTAGAAGAGAGGAGCTAGTAGCTATATTCTTATTAGCAATAGTCTGGGTAAGCGTAGTAATCTAAGAGCTCAGACTTTATATGGTCTTAGTATATACAAGAGCTTGTTATTCGTATTATTATATATATAGTTTAAGCGTCTTAAGGGAGTTAATTCCATGCTAAGCTTCCTTAAGTTAGGACTTTATAGTTCGGCCTTTATTATAGACGGCTTGGAGGCCGTTCTTAATACTAGTTAAAAAGGTTGTATATATAGAGAGGTGCTAGAAGGTTTCTGCCATATTAAGGTCCTTAAGGTACTCTAAACTACTCCTAATTACCTAGGCAATATAGGTATAGGAGGTATTAAAAAGGTAGGTAAGTGCTTCGCATAGGTTTATTAATAGGGTATTATCCATGTTATAGTTACCCATTTTAAGGGATCTAGGTAAGGCAATTAAAATCTATAAGGCTGGCTATAATGCTAAGGTTATCTAGGACTATACTAAGATTATTTAGAACTGTACTAGGATTGTCTAGGACTGTAGTATAGTATTATCAGTCGCGCTAGGTCGCAATTACACTGGAAAAAACGGAGATAATATACTAGAAAGAGAAAGAAAACAAAGGTCGCAATGGGGCGTAATTAGAGATACCACAAACTGTTATAGTGCTGTAATATAAGTAGGCTAGATAACTACATTGTGGTATAAAGAGGAGAAGGAGGTAAAAGGGGGTATTGTACATAAATAGTAGGGGCAGCCGCCAAGGCGCTAGTGGTGGGCCAGCTAACAGTAGGAAACAGTACGAGGCAGTACGGGATAGTATGCGTTAGGACAGTGCCGTGACAAAGACTGTTTATTAGGCGTCAGCCTAGGGCACTAAATAATAACACCGCGTCCCTATCTAGGCCATATATATAAGGCCTAGTTATATTTTAAATATTTATTTATTTAATTAGGTTATATTTATATTATTTATTACACCACTGGATAGCATGGCTGCCGATGGACTCACTAAGGCCCTACCGAAACAGAAGCACAAGTGCCTCCTATGCTGGCTTGATATTTTCTAGAGTTAGAGCTCGAATACAGGCAGCATGGAACAGCCTCCAGAAGCTCCGCTTCGTCATACGTATAAAGCCAAGGCTTGTTCTTATCAGGTTATCAATCTCCTGAGAGTAGGCGTTTGAAAGCAATGAAAATATGCCAACATCAAGGGGTTGAAGCCGGTGCGTCGAATGAGGTGGTAATACAACCAATATAATTCAATTCCGATCCGCGTAGTCGATAAACTTCATGTTGATGTGGTTGCTATGGCTATCAACAAGTGGTAGACGTCTCGCACGAGGCCCAGCTTTATCTTTAGTATGGCGCTCTTTCAGCCATACAAGCTCAAGATCATCACTGGTCCAGCCCATGCTTGAGCTAGCAAAGTATGCCTAGTGTCGCGAATCGTCAAAGCCCTCAAGCTAAGTATCTTGAAGATCTCCGGTCTCCCCCTGATATATTAAGCCTGGTGGTAGTTGTCAGGATCCGACATGTTTTCAAGGGATATGCAGGTCATCTGACGTGTATTCGAGGTACCGTAAGATGTATCTTGCTTTCCCTTGATAAGCCTCCCTAGATGGATGTTCGCATCGCCCAAGCGGAGGCAGTAGGTGATGTGGTTGTAGTGCGGTCGGCGCGTCGATGAAAAATTTTCATCACGCTAACTTCGCGCCCTAACAGCCCACAGCGGCGAGCTGCAAGCTATCATCCATCGCCTCTGCACTTGGCTATCCATCAGAGAGGCTTCCCTGATGAATATTTCCAGCCACGGCGACGAGGACGCGTGCAGTAGGGCTTCGTGGCCAAGAGCGGTAGCGAAAGGTATCGGAGGTCGGGGTTAAGCTTGGCGTAACCTCGGGTTACGCACGACCCTTATCTTAGTAAGCGACTCAGCCGGCAACCAAGACAGTAAATCTCGCTAGTACTTAAGTAGCATAGCTTTACTAGACCCTTACTAGTGTAATAGAATTAGGTTTAGTTAGGATTACTTAACAATACTGTCTTAGTTGCCGTCTGAGGGCCTTTGGTGCGAAAATGTATAGGTGCCGACTTATTAATTAAACGCGACGCTACTAAAGAGTAATATATCTCTACTAGTTAACTAGTTAACTATTTTAAAAGGTAATTAATTATATTTTAAGGGCCGCTTTATTTATCTATATACTTATTTATGCATTTTAGCTAATATAAAGTTCTAAAATTACAGGTCGAAATTTCTTAACGCGTCTTATTGTGGCAACTCGTACGCAAATCCTCTCTTAATGCCTTAAAGCAAGCGGTATTACCAACAACAACGTAGCAACCTACGCTATAACCCTTTAACTCCTCTAGCCTCTTTAACTCCTCCTAAGGCCTAGTCATATACTGCCTAAATAAAATATATACTAACCTTAACTATCCTACAGCTCCGGAGGCTCATATTAAATGGTTTTAAACCTCAGAATATTAAGCATTAGACGGAAATACTTACCCATGCTATATACCAACTCCTTAGGGGAAAGAATCCCCATACTTAATAGGTTAGGGCGCTTTGCCGACTAGTTTATAGAATAGGGGATACCATACTTATCGCAAAAACTAGCTTTAGTAAAAGTATCGTATTCTATGCTTTCTTAATCTTAACTAGCTAGATTATAATATAGCTTATTCTATTAAGCAAGCTAGGGGGGGAACAGGTTAAGTTAATTTGTTAATACCCTAGTATAAACCTATACTTAATATTAGCAGATATAAAATTCTAGAACCCTTAACTGCTTAAGGACGTTAAGAATGGTATATATACCTATATACTACTTAGGCCAGAGCAAGCTGTATCTCCTAAATTCTAAAAGATCCTATAGGATCTATTCTTCCAGTATTAAGTTGGACTAGTGGCTATTAATAAGTGTTATATGCTCTACTAATAGGAGAAGTTTTAGAGTAACTTTATCTTAATCTATAAGCTACACCAGTCTCTCCTATTAAGTGTTATTTTCTTTAGCTGCTCTATAACTATAGATATTAAGATAGAGCAAGTAGTAAAAAAATATAGTAGGTTTTAGCTAGAGGGAACTAAACTAGGTATATTAGAGATTATCCGCACGTCTATTAACCGGCCGGATATCTTAATTTAGATATTTCCAATACCAAAAGGAAAGATAAACTGCTATAAGTAGTTATACTTCTTACTTAACTAAGCAGTTAAGTCTCCGGGCGGTAGCTTAACCCCTTAAAAAATCCTAAAAATAATTATATTTCTTAATAGTAGAAGACGCATTATGGCAGTCTCTTAGTACCTTAAGGAGTCTCTTATCTAGAAGGGCTACTTAGCACATCTTATAAACCAAATAGTTGGGATATATACATCTTATATAGCGAAGCATAATTAGGATAGAATATATAATACCTTCCACAGTAAGCAGTTGTATATTCGGATTATAATAGCCACAACTACTCTTAGAATGGGTATAGATATCCTAGATGTTTATATGGTTGTCTAATGGAATTTCCCAATTATAGATAATATTGGAGATCTATAGTAGAGGTTTGGTTGTACGGTAAGGGGTCATAATAAAACCGGAGTAGCTGTATTCTTTGTGCGATATTAGGCGTTTAATTGGCTAGGATATTAAAAGGAGTTAGCTTAAGAAGAAGTTACCAGTTAAATAACGTCCAAGCTAAAACATAGACGCAACATGCTCTTACGCAATTGCCAGGCAAGTTAGTTATAGCAATTATTTTCTTAGGGGAGCAGTCGCGAGTCTAATTTAGATTATAATGGCAACTTATTAGACTAGTACCCTTATTTAAACTGGGAACTTAACGGCATAGCTACTAACTAGTTAACTAGTAAGAATAAAGTTTATCCCTAGATAAAGTAGGAGATTAAAAGTAGGGACTCTATAAGCGATTATTAGAGGGCTATACTAAACAGTAACTACTACTATAAATACCTACTTGAGTTTCTCTAGGAGGACAAATACAATCCTAAGACACAAACTCTAAAGGCACTATAAGAGAGTTATTGTAACGGTATAGGTTATAACCCTAATTTTCTTATTATAACTACTGTGCCAACTATTTCTGTCTTCCTTTAAAAACTAACCTTGGGCTTAAAGTAAGGTATTGCTCTCTAATAGCTAGCTAAGTAGTATTAAGTATAAGTAGATAAGTTGGTCCTAATAGAAGAGAGATTTACTCTAATGCCTTCTTTATATTTCTTACCTAGTTACTACTAGTAGGCAATTACACGCGCCTTTAATAAGGTTACCTTGGCTGCTAAGTTTCTAATATAAACTATAGAAGATCTCTATAAGTATTTCCTATTAGATAAGTAGAAGTATGCTATAGCTTAGGGAGAGTAGCTAGTTTAGTTCCTTTACCAAAATATAGACAGTATACTAGCTAAGTGGTTAGAGTCTAGGAAACCTAAGAAACTGGTATCTAGCACTAGTAACTTATTACCTATAGCTGGTAGCGCTAGTAATAGTAAGCTTATAGCCAATAAATAAAGGGTATAGATTATAGAAAGATAAACTAAGATTAATAATAAGACTGCTTTACTAATTACATTACAGTAAAAGAAGCTTATAGAGAACCATATACGCTTATTTGGCTTAGTATTAGAATCCCCTTTCTTAATAGTAGTGCCATCTTTAGCTAGAGGAGTCACTCCATCTCCCCTTAACCAGTGTAGTATGCTATCCCCTCCGCTATAGTATAACTAGTCGCCAGGACAAGGTTATAGTGGTTTGCACCAGTTATAGCAGCAAGAAATTAAATATAAGCAGTTGCAGGAACTAGAATCGTAGAGTAGTAAGAGCGTAGTGCTAAAGACTGAACTGCTAGTGCTAGAGACTTAATTAATAGTGCCAGAGACTTAACTAGTGGACTTATAGACTGCTTCGCTAACTAATAGTGTAGAGCCTAGCTTAGAACCACCTATAACTCCCAGTAGTAAAACTTATAGAGGCAGGAAAAGAAGGGTAAGGACTATAGATTCTACTGCTAATAAGATATAGCGGGGTTTAAAGGGTATAGCTTCTATCTCGTATAGGCGGTTAAGATTAGCACCTATTAGTAAGAATATTAGTGGCCTAGTGTTAAAAAACTATAGTAAAGAGATAAGAAATAATGGGCGGGATAGGCGTAAGTGGTTATTAACACCAAAAGCTATATATTTAGAAATATGGGAGGTGTAAATAAGAAGGGCTTGGTATTCCTAGATAGTTTACCTTTATTATATACTAGTAGGGTATAAGCAGTTAATCTTTAAGTAAACTTTTATATTAAATTAAATCAGAAAGCAGTTAAGAAATCAATTGGCCTATTTATTTAACTATTCCAAAGGCTATAAGTTACCACTTATTTGTCCTAAAAAGAGAACTATAAACCCATCTATTAAACCATCTACTAAACTACAATCTACTAGTTATATGCACGATTCCTAAGCAGCTTATAAAATATGCTCTTTATTATGATATACGTTTATAAATATGGGCCTAGGCTAATGGGTTAATTAGGGAGGAGCCTAAGTAGTTAATAATAGAGAATCTTAAGCAGCCTAATTATAAGGAGTAAACTGCTGGGAGAGAGGCCAGCGAGTTAAAGCAGAAGGAGTTTAAGGGGTTAAAGCTAAAGGAGCAGAGCGTTGGGAGGGAGTCTAAGGAGTTAAGCGAGGATTTATGGATATGCGCGAGAGCGGCTGGATTAAGGAGTTGGGAGGAGCTGGTTAATCTACTAGCGGAGGTATACTATTATACCGCTTTATCTAGTTTAAAAACTAAGCTACCTGTTTCTTAGAGTTGCTAGTAAACCAGCTAACCAGTTAACTAAGACTTAAGATATTACTAAAGGAAATTAATAATGTGCGCATCGTATTGCCATATAGTAGCAACTCGTTAGAGAATAGATTAAGTAGTTATACTTAATAGTTCAGTTAATTACAAGTGTTGAGACTCGCCACTACTATATATTAAGGTGGAAGGGACGCCAAAGTAGTTAACCCGCGTATAATGCCAATTATAATAGCACCTTAATAACTTGCTATATTAAGAAGATTAGTCTAACGTTCCTCTATTGGATAGACTAGTAGTAGTTAGGTGGATATGCTTAAGGCTGCGCTACAAGATGCCAGAGCACCATAACTACGACTAGTTAATATCAGAGTACTCTTACTAGTTAATATTTAACCTACGGAGAAGGTATATGGCTATTATTGCCTCTCCCTAAGAGACGTGGGCTCCTTGTTATCCAACAGCTTAATAGGGTTAGACTACTATAACTCCTATAAGGTATACAGACGTCATTATCTCTCCCTAAAAAGCGGGGACTGCTTATTATCTAACTACTGCAACTGCTGTAACTACTAAGACTACCAAGACTACTCCTAGCTAGCATTACCCTTATCCTTATTACTACTAGTTATAATTAATTTACTAATATCCTCACTACTCTTATTACTGCTAATTTAAGTTGGTTTACTTAAGAGGCCAAAGCGGATAGCATATAACTAGAGAGGCTAACAGCGGTTAACTAGGTTGCGGTTTATGTCCTAGGTTAACTGCCAGCCTACTTAACCCCTACAAGCGACTGCTACCCACTTATCTATAGCAATAGTATTGGAGGTGCCTATTAACTAGTCCTTAATATTGTTTAGAGTTACTATATCTACGCCCTTAGGTAGAGTCTAGTCACAGAGCCTATTAGGGTGGAGATAAAGCAATAGCTGTTAAATCCGTGACTTTAGGAACCTAGCAGTATATGTCTTAAATAGGTTAAGATAGAGGACATTAAAAAAGTTAACGTTAAGGAGAGAGGAATTAGGACGGCTAGCGAAGCTATTAGGATTATAAATGCCAACTATAATAAGTAATCTACTATAAGCAGTTAGTAAGACGGTTTTCTTAAGATAATAACGTAAGAGATATTAGGTATAAACCGTGCAGTAACTTAAAGGGGTAGACTGCAAGGAGTGAGGAGTTAGTAAGTAGTCGCTAACTGCAATAAATAAGGCAAAGAGAGTAGAAATGAGGGCAGTCTTTAACTGGTAGTTATAGAAGAAGTAGTTAATAATAAGCTGAATAAGTAGTTAGGGGGGTGGTAAGCAATAAGCCGAATAGGTAGTTAAGGGGTTAAGGAGGTAAAGTGCAGTAGTTAAGTTAAGTGAAGTTAAAGTAAAGCAGTTAATAACCTCTATCCTTAGTATAGAATATATTATTAATTGCCTCTATATAATCTCTAAGTGCTAATAGCTTAGTAGTAGTAGTAGATTACTCCTTATCTTTAGACAAAATAGAAATAATCTTATTAGGTATAATAACATTTTAAAGATTAAACAAGTAAATCTTTTCTTTAAGAAGCTCTGTACCATTTATAAGAATATTAGTAGACTTAAATTAACCATTATAATTACTGTTAACTGCTTAGACATATATATAACCCTTAGCCTAGAGATAGTGTGTAAGACTAAATATATCAGCAAGTACTAACTTTTTACTGTGTTTGGAATTGGCTTTTTAACTAAATAAAGTCTCCAGTATAGCACGCAGTTAAGAAATATACGAACTAGCAAGCGCAACCTATCTAAATGTCTTTTCAATATCATAAGTGGAGTTTTTATATAGTTTTATATTAACGGCATAGTAGCAGTTAATATGCTCTAGGGCAAGATTAATTGCTTTAAAGGTATTTAGTCAACTTACTAGATTTACTAAACTTAACGTAAGAATTAATTGTTAAAGCTTAGCAGTCGTAATCCGATCTATAAGAAGCTATTAAAGATAAAGCATCTTATACCCGTACTGTGACTACTTAGCCCTATAAAACTAGACAGAGAGTAGATTAATAAGTTGGTGGATTAGACTAATATTACTATAACGGATAGCATGCTGTAGGACCATAAAAGCTTTAACCTGTTGGAGATACCAATATATACTAAGAAACTTCTTATTGTTATGCCCTTAACCAGTCTAAGCAGAGTAGGTAAATGCTTATTATTATACACGCTTAATTAACTTAAGAAATTAAGATAGAGTTAGCTGCATAATAGCATTATTATAGGACTCTTTCCTATTATTTTCCTTGCTATTAACCCCTTAAAACCACCCCTTAGTGCCAAGTTTATTGTACTAGAGTGTGACCACTTAAGCTATCTAGCCTTATGTAATTAATGGCTTGACAAAATAGAATTTAGCATTCTCTTATAAGATTCTATGCTAGTCCTAGTAGCCAATATTATAAAGGAGTATGGCCTTTAAGTAAGTGCCAGGAGGACTCTCCTAGTAAGTGCGAACTATAAGGTAAAGGAAACTTTAAAGGATATAAAAGAACGTGGGTGGCCTAAGCAACTAGTCCTAATAGTTAAAAGCTTAACTAGTAAGAGACTGCTTGGTTTTAACGCTCCTAATATATTAAATGGTTTTCTAATCACCCCAGGCGAGCCAAAGGCGCTAGGTAAAATGGCCCAACTCGTTGTCCTCTTTAAGGCCAAGTTTGTAGATCTAGATATCCTAATAGACACCATATATACCTTTAATTGTACCCTTGTTATAAAAGATCGCACCTAGCTGTTATAGAGTAGTCTTTTAAAGAGATAGTAGGTTAAGCTTTAGTACTATAGGAAAAAGACCTAGCTTACTACTAAAAATATATTTAACTGTCTATAAATAAAGCTTGCGGATAGCAGTCGCAATAAAGTATATTAACAACTGCTATGAGATATAGTCCCGTTAAAGACCTAGAGATAAGATAATATTATTAAAAAGAAGTAGTTATAACGGGTTAAACATTAACTGCTTAAGGCTAGTAGTTAGAATCTTAGGGCAAAGGACAAGAAGCGCAGTAGTTATATTACGCATTCTTATTCCGGAAGACCTAAGCACTTAATCTCTAACGTCGTCCTTAAAATTAAAGTTATTGTAGACTAGTAGCGCTTAAGGATTAACTGCAAGGCTTAGTAGCTTATTCTTTTTATTAGTTAGCTATATAAAATATAGACTAGGGGGTTAAACCTTCCTTTATATTATTAGCAATATCTATAAGGTATTAATTAATATATTTATAACTATTACAGAGACCTAGCCTAGCTAATACCTTAATAACTTAACGCTTGATACCGCTCCCAAGTAGGTAAATTCCTAACATTTTTGTAAAGAAATTGGCAGTAGACCGCGCACGACTCCTATAGATAATGGAAGTAATTAAATATAACTGCTGCTGGACTATCTTAGAATTGCCTGACCCTTTATAACTGCTCTAGCCTTAGCATTAATTGCTTATAAGCTTTTTAAGCAGAGTAGTCCATATAGGAGTAGTTAAGTTAATTTTTTCTAACACTTAAGAGAAGTCAACCTTCTCTATAGAGGTAGAGTGGTCAAACTTGTTAAAATATGGCTGCCTAAGCAGTGCATCGAGTTCTTAGATAAGTTTTGTTAAGGAAATGTCCCCTACTAACACGTAACTAGTTAATTAAAGGGCTGTATAAACCTCTACTTATTCTAAAGCAGAACGCAATAATAAGAGCCATTGACTGATATAGATGCTACCTAATCTACTATTAACACCCTCTATAACCTATGCCTTAAGGAATTGCTTAATATTAAAGTTGTTCTACTGCCATAGTATTTGTATTGCCCACAGCTTTTAGCGCTAGGAAAGAGGGCTCCGCCGTTTCCTAATTTGCCTTTAGTAACTAGTAAGGGGTGTAGTTGCTTGCCTTTAAGGTGATGGAGATATAGAGGACAGTGTTGAGGGGGAAATGGAGTCGATATTGGAGAGTGGAGATAAGGACGCGTCGGTGTCTACCAAAATACTAAAAGCACGTAACTTGTGAGGAAGTGGTGTTCCCATCGTAAAAAAGTAATTAATTGTAGAGGAGACTGGTCTGATTTGACTTATTAGCTTATTAGGTTAAAAAGGTATTATTAGGGAGTCAAATATACAGGAGGAAGTGTCTCTTATATAAAATTGCGAAAATTAAAGTTAAGCGCCATAGAGTTCCGCACCAAAGGCCCTTAGACGGCAGGGCAAACTTAAGGTTAGTAGATGGCTAATTGGTTAAAAAAAGTGGCGTTTTTTAGGACAGAGACTAGTAATACTTTAGTATTAGTAAGTGCGCCTTCAGTTTGCCCTTGCCGGCTGAGTCGCTTACTAAGATAACACGACCCCCTAAGGTCCGCGACATATCATCCAAATATCACCCCCCCCCCCCTTTAGTGGTGGCCCCTACTTTTTAGACGCGTTTTTGAGGCCTAAGTTAGTACTAGGTTAGTATAGAGGGCCTTAGCGCGCCTTTGATCTTACCGTTACCTTAACAATCTAACGTACTACCCCCCCAAACAAGACACCCCCCTAAGCAAGACACCTCAATTACCCAATTCTAAGCCACGCTTATTAAAATAATATTTTATTAAATCTATTTCTAAAATAGAGTATATATTAAAAACGAACTGTATATTTAGAAATTTACTTTATTAAGTAGGAAGGAAGATATAAATATACTATAATTAAAAAAATGGTTAGGAAAACCCGGTTTATTAGTAATAAGGATCCGCCTAGCGTGCTATAATCTTCACGCTAAATTAAAGAAACTAAAAATTATTAATAAAAATTTATATAATTTTTAGGAGGCTTTTTTAGAGTATACTTGCTTTATATTAAAGTTTTAAATTTTAAAAAAAGCTATATTATTGTTACTAAAATTAAGAAAACGTATTAAAAATTATCTCGCTTAGGGGGGTGTCTCGCTTAGGGGGGAGGCACGTTATTTTCCAACCCTCTCCTATTTTTATGCCCACGCTAGCTTCTAATTTTATATAGAAAGGCCTACTGTAATTCTAATTCTATAATATAGAGCTCTCTTCTCCTCCTCCCCCTTTAATATTTACGCATTTAGTAACTTTATTTACCTATACCGCGCTTATATATCTTCCTCCTAACCTCTTACGGATATAAAGTCTTTTAAGAATCTTCTTACCCTATAGTCCACTTTACAGTTAAAGGAAGCCCCCCTAGCCTTCTCCTTCTATAGCCTCCAGAATAAATTCAAGGCCTAGATAATATGGCTATATAATATTTATAAGGCCTAGCGCTTAAAGAATACTATAAGGGCGTATAAGCCAAAGTAGAAAGAGTGGGAAGACTAGTACGCAAGACTAAAAGGTAATATAGACAGCACCTAGGTAATAGAAGATAAGCTTTACCTATTTTTAAAGCAATAAGTTGTTAACCAAGAATTATAGGCTACTAGCTATTAAAAACGGAAGTTAAAATAGAAAGAGATATAGAAAGATAGTAAGTAGGTAAAAAAGAGGTAGAAGACGGTTAAGCAGGTAGGGCAGCTAGGGGGGAAGGCAGCTATAGGGGCAGCTATAGGTATAGAAGAGGAAGCTATAAAGGAGGAAGGGGAGATATAGGACAAGGAGGCCCTAGATGCCCTATTTAACAAAATAGTCTAATACTTAGTTATAAATAGCTACGTCTCCGCTATTACCAAGCTTTATACGTGGTAGTTAGAAAATAAGACCTTATAGCTACTACGGGGGGTAAAGCTCTTAGCAGTACTAAATAGTATCTGCCGCAATAAGGACCAGATTTAACGCGTTAACTTTATTAATTAAGGCCTATTTATAATTACTGGCGGCTACAACGTTAAAGGGCTTAAAAAGGCAATTACTTAGTGCTAGGAGATAGGCTCTAAGAAGCTAGGTTTAGTTAAGTCTTGCCTTTAAACTACAGCCAAGCATTTATTAAGTTTATATATATCCTATTCAATCCAGTCTATATAGCTACTATTTTCTAACCTATTGTTTTCTAACCCGTTCCTTAGGCCATACTACTATTGCCTATAATAAAAGTATATAAGACGTTTAGCTTGCTAATCTTATCCTTATTAAACTAGAGAATAAAGGGCCTAAACTAGACAAGTTAGCGTCGTATATAATTATATTAATAATATAAGGGAAGCAGAATTAGTACGGCAAGGTTAAGTATATGGGCTATATACAGAACGCTAACCCTATCCTCTACCCCCTCTTTATAATAGCCTTCTACTTCTTTAACCACTAGGGTAAAGATAGCGCTAAAAGCTTTTTATTCTTTTATAAGATAGAGGACTACTATAACCTATATGTCTTCCCTAGCAGTATTAAAGTACCATAATAGCCGCTAAGCTATTATATGCAGTTTAAATAGAATAAAAAGATATTCTAGGGGGTAGGAATTTACTTAAAGGAGAAGACCTATAGCGCCCGCAAGTAGAGCGTCTAGTATACCAAGCTTAGCGGCGTTAAGAAGACCTAAATTAAATAGGCTGGACGCTAGAATATAGACGTAATAATAGAAGCCTACCTTAGCTACCTACCCTATGCGTTTATATAGTTTGTTACAGAGCGAGTATAAGCGGCGATAATATATAGCAAAGTAGATATTATTAAGCTATGTATATAAACTGCGTAATAAAGTTAAGACATTATATAAGGAGAGAAGGTAAGGAAATGGGAAGAAAGGGTATATATTGTTAGTTTGGTTACTTAGTTAATATATACACGGAGTAGAATAGGATTTAAGTAGTGGTCCTAGTAGGATTTAGTAGGATTTAGTAGACTTAGTAGAATATAGCAGAATGCGGCAAATTACCGTAAATTGCCGGTAGATTGCTATTAGATTGTTATCTTATAGTTAGTCTCTTCTTGCTACGTTAGTAAAAACAGGTAGATATAGGTGGACGTATATAAGGTGTTATGGAGGTGTCCTATAACAGTACCCCTCCTTTAAACTTAAGCTTCTGTAAAATAGGGCTGTAGTAGTTTTAGGTGGAGTTTATAAAAGTCTTCTATAGCTTATATAAGTCCTATAGAGTTAATAGGTTCCTATATAGGCTTAGTAAAGCCTCTCCATTTTATAAGGTATATATATTTGCGTTTCCATTTATTATACTTAATATTATTAACTCTTCTAATAAAGTACTTATCCTTACTATCTACTTTAACTAGTGGGGGAGGGTCCTAAATTTATCTAGGCAGGGCATTTAATATAGGGGCGGTAGGGTAGAGGACTAACATATAGAATATGGGGTGGATTTTAACCGTATTAGGGAGCTTTAATTAGTAGGCATAAGGAAAGACAACCTTTTAAACCTTATAAGGGCCAGTGTTCTTCTAATTAAATTTCTTAGTAGGTCGTTTTATATTTAGGTTTTTTATATCTAGCTAAATAAAGTTACCAATTTAGTAGGCCAGTGCTGGGGTTTAATTCTTATTTACTGCGGCTTTATAGACTAATTACGCCTATATTATTTTATTAGTAAGGAACTCTTATAATTCTTCTATCTTCTTTATAAATTTATTTACCTCTATAACTTATAAGGTATAATAAGCTAGGTAAGGAACATTATTAAAGGGTTTAAAACCCATTTACGGGTGCTAGCTATAGTTAGCCAGGAATGGGGAGACCTTTATAGTTTCTAAGACGGAGTTATTTATAGTAAACTTAGTAAATACAAGCCAGTCTATTTAGTTATCCTGCAAATATAACGTGTATATCTAAATATACTGTTCTATTATAGCATTTATACATTCCATTTAACTATCTGTTTTTGGGTGGTACACTATAAATAACAGTGCTTTAATGCGGAGTTAGGTAGTTAGTTCTTTCTAGAATATAGAGATAAACTATCTGCCTTTATTAGAGATAATCGTTTTAGGGAGTCTGTGGAGTTTCTATATATAATCCAGAAATAGTTAGGTAATGGCAGGCGCTAATATATTAGGGTAGGCAATTAAGTGTTTTATCTTAGATAGTCGGTCTATAACTACCATAATATTTATATAGCCTTTACTTATAGCTAAATAATAAAATTAATTAAGATACCCTTCTATTTTTGGTCTAGAACAGGTAGTGGCTTTAGAAAGCCGTTATATATCTTATATAAAGCTTTAGCTTATTGGTAAGTATAGTAGCTAGAGACATACCTTTATATTATATTATATATATTCGGCCAGTAGTACTCCTGTTAGAGTAGTTCTAGGGTTTTTCCATAGCCTAAGTAGCTGGCTACTAGTAGGTTGTGTATGTGTTTAAGAAGCTTAAGCTTAAGTTTATTATAGTTAGGTATAACTAGGCAGTTCTAATAGTACAAGCAGTCTCTATAAGCTTTATATTTACTTAAAGAGATCTTTTTAAAAGCGTCTAACGCCATCTTAAATTAGCCTAAGTATCTCTTAAATAAACTTGTTATTTGGGTATTTGTTAATTATAATCTATTTAATGAATTAATTAGTTATTTTAAGGACGTGTACTATAAGGTCTTTAGCTAGGAAATTAAATAATTTAGGGTAAAGTAAGGTTTAATTATAGTAGGTACGCGCTTCTTCCTATACTAGTATGTCTTATAAACATTAGGTTAGGGTATTAGGTTTTTAACCTTAAACGCCTAGGCGGTATATAATTAAGAATTAGAAACAAAATAGATATTTTAACTAGCGGGCTTAATAGTAACTTAGCTGTTTTATAGTTATAAAGTATTATAGATTCTTATAGTCGCTAAAGACCTTAATTAGAAATCCAGCACCTTCTACGTCAGGAAAAAATTTACCAGCATTTAATTTTACTTTTCTGCCATTTTAGCATTTTCTAGCATTTTCTAGCATTTTCCAGCATTTCGCAGCATTATGCGGCATTTATAATTAAGTATTAGCATTTAGCCGCTAAATGCGGCATTTATAACTAAGTACTAGCATTTAGCTGCTAAATACGGCATTTATAATTAAGTCTTAGCATTTAGCTACTAAGTGCTAACTATAAGATTACTAAGCATATATAAAAGTATAAAATTTATAAATTTAAAATTTTATATATACTTTATTAATATTAGTAAGCAT